>ERZ1034678.805-NODE-805-length-16645-cov-9.048825_pt1 | contig 16645 bp, 17 predicted proteins | sample MGYA00520640_ERZ1034678 | MGnify/ENA primary metagenome ERZ1034678 (study PRJEB33766, sample SAMN09781767) | gut metagenome | biome: gut microbiome | host: Homo sapiens | place: Madagascar | study: EMG produced TPA metagenomics assembly of the PRJNA485056 data set...
TATGCGTATAGGAATTCTAACATTTCATAGGGCAAAGAATTATGGTGCTGTCTTACAGTCTTATGCATTAGTTACATATTTAAAATCATTGGGGCATGATACTTGTATAATTGACTATTATCCTAAATATTTTAAAGAGCAAGATTGTATTTTGCCACATACTATAATGAAAAAAAGTAATGTTAAAGGCAAATTGTTTATCTTAGCAAATATTCTTATTAGTTTAATACCGATTATTAAAAGAAGAAATGCTTTTAATGACTTTATAAAGTCACTTCCATTAAATGAATGCATAGAAAATAGTAGCGATTTTTCTTCAAATGGATATGATTTAATTTTCGTTGGAAGTGATCAAGTATGGAACAAGCACATTACAAGAGGTGAAGACAAATTATTTGCAGGTAAATTTTCGCATCCAAATTGTATATTAGCGTCTTATGCAGCAAGTACAATAATAAATAATGCAGATACAGAGTACTATAAGAACCTTATCAATAGATTTGATTATGTTTCTGTGCGTGAAAAGAATATCAATGAATATTTTAATTTTTTAGTTCCCAAAAAGTCAATATGTGTATGTGATCCGGTTTTATTGCTTTCAAAAATCCAGTGGGAGCGGTTTGCTAAGTTGCCTCATGATAAAAACTATGTCCTTATTTATACGGTTCCAGAAGACCCACGTATTAATGATTATGCAGATAAAGTAGCAAAACTATTTGGCTGTAAGGTTATTAAATTGGTCGCAAAAGTTTCACCTTTTAGAAAGGGAGATTGTAGACAAAGTGTATCCCCTAGTGAATTTGTCGGATATTTTGTTAATGCAAAGTATATTGTAACAACGTCTTTTCATGGAACGGCCTTTAGTGTGAAATTAGAGAAACCTTTTTCAACATTGTTGCTTGGAACAAAACTTGACGATAGAGCTGTTAATTTTTTAAATAGTATAGGTATGTCAAACAGGTTAATAGATATAAAAACAATGTCTGTTCCTGAACTTGAAATTGATTATGTACAATATAAACATAAAATAGATGAGTATTTAAAAAAATCATACAATTATATAGACAAAATTGTAGGTTCAAATGAAAAGTAGTATATTAAAAAACATATTTTACATAACAATGCTTTTTCTCTTTATTCATTCAATGTATCCATGGTTTACGTTTGAATATGAGAATGCCTATTTGTCTTTAGGGGCATTGGGAATAACTGCATTTGTTGGTTTACGAACTAAAATATTTCAACGTAATAAAAGTTCCATAATTGTAAGCATACTTTTTTTATTTTTGTATTTATGGCTGTCTAAGCATAGTAATATATTTGGAAGTTTGGAACTTGTTATACAATGGTTGATATTATGCTATATTGTGAGTCTTCAATACGAGTATAAAATACAATTGATTGATTTTATCACGAAATGGTTTGCAATACTTATGTCAATATCATTAGTCGCTTATATACTGTTCTTGTCAGGCGTACCTTTTCCTGGAACCATTGTTGAATATCAACAATATTTTATGGATAACCATTATTTTTTCTTGCAAAAAGAAATGTTTAGATTCCAAAGTGTATTCTTGGAACCAGGACATATGACAATGGGATTGGCTCCTCTTCTTTTTATAAATAAATATAACTTGAAAAACAGGTATGTTCTAATCCTATTCATAGCCCAAATGTTATCCTTGTCATTGGCAGGCTATATGATGATGATGATTGGATATAGTATATTATTTCTGTTTGATAAACAATCGAAGAAGAGCAAATTGATATCTGTATTATTAAGTGTAATATTGATTTCTTCAATCGCTATTTTTATGCAGAACTCTTTTGAGAATAACATTTTCGATGACTTGATATTTAGGAGAATGCAATTCGAAAATGGACATTTTGTAGGAGATAATCGCTCTAGTATTTATCTTGATAGACAATTTGAAGATGTTGTATCATCAAGCGATATCCTAACGGGACGTTATTTTAATGCGGAGATGTCAGAGAAAGGAGTCGCGGGATACAAAAAATTCATCGTTCAGTTTGGATTGATTGGATGCGTACTATTGATTCTTAGCTTTTTCTCTACCCTTAAGCTTTTAGTTTGCAAATATCGTCGAAATGCATTTCTTTTGGTGGTTATGATTTTATTGTTATTGCTTCAAAATGCATATCCGACATGGTGGTGTATAGTTATTGCTACGATATGCGGAACAGCTTTTATGCAAAATAAAGAAATCTCAAATACAGTTGCAGAATGAAGATTGTTTACATAAACCATAGTTCTGGTATTCAGGGCGCAGGTTTGGCCCTCTTGAATATTATAAAAGGTATGTTGAAAAAAGGGGTTGTACCTATTGTAGTACTTCCATGCGCAGGGCCATTAGCTGATAAATTTCATGAAATGGGAGTAAAAGTGTATTATGTAATGCACTATAATGCAATATACCCTCGTAGAAAATTCTTAACTGATTATATTTTATATCCATATCGTTTAATTCGAACGTTATTTTATAATAAACTTGCAGAACAGCGATTTAGGAAAATAGTATTGGCAGAACAGCCGGATATAATACACTCTAATAGTGGGGTTATTCGGTTTGGAGCAAAAATAGCGAAGGAACAGAATATTCCTCATGTGTGGCATGCGCGTGAGTTTATGTCGAAAGATTTTTTTGGGGTACCGTTAGGTGGCGAAAAGAAAGTTCTTGAGTTATATGGATTGAAAAACAACCATTGTATTGCAATAACGAAGGCTGTATTTCAACATTTTGCTCTAACCCACTCCAAAGACTGTGTTATATACGATGGCGTATTTCCTGCAAATGTAGCCACTCCGAATATCCTTGAAAAGAAAAAATATTTGTTGTTTGTCGGTTCGCTCCAAAAGGGAAAGGGTATTTATGATGCTCTTTCTGCTTTTGATGAAGTCGTAGATAAAGTTCCTGAATACGAATTATGGATAGCAGGAAAGGATTATGTGAATATAGAACATGAAATATCAATAAGGAAAAATGCTGAAAAAATAAAGTATTTAGGCTTTCGGACAGATGTCTATGATTTAATGGCTAATGCCACGGCATTGTTGGTACCAAGTTATTATGAGGGTTTTGGGTTCATCACAGTAGAAGCAATGCTAAACAAAACACTTGTTATAGGACGAAATGTAGCAGGAACAAAAGAGCAGTTTGATAATGGATTGTATATAACTGGTAAAGAAATAGGCGTCAGGTTCAATTCTACCAAAGAACTTTCAGAAGTCATACTTCAGGTGTGTACGAATAATCCATCTATATTTAGGAATATGGTAGAGTCTGCCTATAAGGTGGTGATGGATAATTACACAATAGAAAAGAACACTGAACAAATATACCATGTATATAATCAAGTCCTACATAAATAATATTCCGACAAAACACTTCTAAAATAATACGACATGAAACGTACTTTATTTTCAATCATTAGGAAATTCTGGAAAATGGTATACTTCCGAAATCCTGTAAAATATGCGCGAAAGATAGGAGTAGAAGTTGGAAATGGCACTCATTTCGTCAATTGTCCATCTTTCAGTAGTGAACCATGGTTAATCAGTATAGGTGAAAGGACAAATATTTCATCGGATGTATCTTTTATTACTCATGATGGTGGCAGATGGGTGCTTGACCACTTGTATCCACAAGATGCTCCATTTTATAAAATTGGGCCTATTAGTGTAGGTAGCAATTGCTTTTTGGGAATGAGAACAATGATTCTTCCCAATGTATGTATCGGAGATAACTGTGTAATTGGGGGGGTAGTATTGTAACGAAAAGCATACCAAAAGGTCAAGTATGGGCTGGAGTTCCTGCTCATTTTGTCTGCACAATAGAAGAATATAGAGAAAAGATGCTGAAACAAAGAAAAGACATCAATTGGAAAGATTATTGGGAAGACAAAGAAAGAGAATTAAAAAGAGTATTTGAAATAATTTAATAAATAAACTTATGAAAACAAAAGCAAGAGTAATTGCAATATATTTACCGCAGTTTCATCCAATTCCTGAGAATGATGAAGTATGGGGTAAGGGATTTACAGAATGGACAAATGTAGCACAAGCACGACCTCTTTTCAAAGGTCATTATCAACCACGTATTCCACGTGATTTTGGATTTTATGATTTAAGAATGCCTGAGGTTCGCGAATTACAAGCAGAGTATGCAAAAAAAGCAGGCATTGAAGGCTTCATGTATTGGCAGTATTATTTTGGTGGAGGCAAGATGCTTTTAGAACGTCCATTTGAAGAAGTTCTGAAAACAGGGAAACCAGATTATCCTTTCTGCTTAGGTTGGGCTAATCACAGTTGGCAAACACTTACTTGGAAGCGTGATGCTAGCAAGAAAGAGGGAAAGACAATGATTATGGAGCAAAAGTATGATGGAGTAAAACAATATACGGAACACTTCATGTACAATCTTCCAGCTTTTAAAGATCCGCGATACATTACAGTTGATGGAAAGCCAATGTTTGTGATTTGGAACCCTAATGATCATTCTGATGAAATAAAGTTATTGATTCAAACATGGAGAGAATTGGCAATAAAGAATGGATTAAAAGGTATTCACTTTGTTGCTAGAAATGTAGAAGTTGGCAAAAACTGGTTTGACCTTGGTTTTGATGCTCTTTACGAAAATCGCGAAATTACTGCAATTCAAGGACATGTCAAACGTAATTTAGTGCAAATAGTAAGACGAGGTATACAAGTCTTATTCGGAGTTACTACTAACTTGCTTAAGGCAGATTTTGGCAAACGATATAAGCTATTGGTAACAGACGAAACAAAGAAATCCAATGTATATCCAACTTTATTAGCAGGTTATGATCGTTCACCAAGAGCAGGACGTGCTGCTTCTATCTTCTATAATTTCACCCCTGAAACATGGAGACTACACATAAAGGATGTTCTTGAACATATTAAAAGAAAAGATCATGAGCACAATATAGTGATGTTAAAATCATGGAATGAATGGGGGGAATCCAATTATGTTGAGCCAGATTTAAAATATGGAACAGCAATGTTAGATGTGTTAAGAGAGGAAATACAAGAGAAATAGAAACAACATTGTCTTCATACCTATAATACAAATCCTTAAATCCGCAACTGTCATTGAAGATTATGGTAGTACGTTGTAAAGCAAGATGTTTGTTTGAGTCAACATAATAACAAAAAATATATCCTCATGCAGCGCAACATCCCATTACAATGACTGTTGCGGAATTAAGGACTACGAAAAAAAACGATATGTAAGCAAAAAACAATGAGAATAATATTTATTACTGATACTCTTGCATCTGGTGGTGCAGAACGAGTTATAAGCGTGTTGGCGAATAAATTGAGTATGCAATATGATGAAGTAGAGATTGTTTGCCTTAGAAAACATTTAGTTTTCTATGATATAGACCCCAAAGTAAAGATTGTCTTTGCTGAAGACTACTCAAATGGATGGATAAGTAAAATTTTATGGCTACGTAATTACATAAAAAAGGATGACGTAGTAATTTCATTCATGATTAGAGTTTATTGTGTTACATTATTAAGTATACTTGGATTGAAACGAAACATAATAACTTCAGAAAGGAATGATCCTAAAGCCGTTGGAATTAAGTGGAAAATATTGCGGAGTATACTTCTGCCTACTACAACAAAACATGTTGTACAGACACAAAAAATAAAAAGTTATTTTCCTTCTTTCATACAGAAAAAGATTTCTATCATATACAACCCTATAAATTTGAATCAATGTGGTGAAAAAGAATGGAACGCAACGAGAGTTTCAATTTTAGCAATGGCTAGATTGGATAAACAAAAGAATTATCCAATGATGATAAAGGCCTTTCTAAAATTCCATGAAAAATACCCACACTTTATTTTGGACATTTGGGGCAATAGAGAACATGACGAACAATTATCAGAAATCAAACAAATGATTGCCGATAATAACGCATCAGATTTTATAAAGCTAAATGGTCGTTGCAATGATGTTGCCAAGGAATATGAAAAGGCTTATATGTTCCTCTTAACGTCAAACTTTGAAGGATTTTCTAATTCATTGATGGAAGCTGTATGTTCTGGAGTACCAACAATATCTACAAAGGTGTCTGGTGCCACGGATTTATTGGAAGATGGTATTAATGGCTTCCTTATAGACATTAATCGTGATGATCAACTTTATGACGCTATGGTAACATTGGCGGAAAACCCTAAGCTTGCATCAAATATGGCAAAAGAAGGAAAGAAAGCAAGATGCAAATTTGAAGAGGCGAAAATTGTCAGCGAATGGTCTTCCTTGATAAATACGTTGTTGTATAAATAAAAAGAATAAATATGGAACAATTTTCAATTATAACATCTGTCTATAAAAACGACAAACCAGATTTTGTGCGTGTTGCTCTTGATAGTATGCTTATAAACCAAACAGTAAAGCCAACAGAGATTGTACTTGTACGTGATGGACAGGTACCTGAGGTACTTGACAAACTTTTGAATGAATATGAGGCTCGCTATCCTGAAGTATTCAATATCATAAGGTTGAATCAGAATGGTGGTCTTGGTAAGGCTTTAAGGCTTGGAGTAGAATCTGCAAAATATGATATCGTTGCACGTATGGATAGTGATGATATATGTTTGCCAAATCGATTTGAACTTCAGTTAAAATACTTGGAGTTGCACCCTAATGTTGACATTATTGGTGGGCAAATGACTGAGTTTATAGACACTCCTGATAATATTATAGGTAAACGTATTGTACCTTGTGACAATGAAGATATATATGACTTCATGAAGAATCGTTGCGCTTTAAATCACGTTACGGTAATGTTTCGTAAAGAGGCCGTTTTGAAAGTTGGTAATTATCAAGATTGGTTTTGGAATGAGGATTACTATTTGTGGGTGCGCATGATGATAGCAAAGTACAAGTTTGCTAATGTGCCAGATGTGCTAGTTAATGTTCGTTCTGGTGCTGATCAGTATGCCCGTAGAGGTGGTCGTAAGTACTATGAGAGTGAGAAGGGTATCAAAAAACTTCAATTAGACAACAAGATGATTACAAAGATGGAATATCGCTATTTTGTGGCTCAAAGATATATAATTCAGATACTTATGCCTAATTGGTTGAGAGGTTGGATTTTTAGGAATTTGGCAAGAAATAAATAAAATAATCAGCAATCGAAATGAAGACAGATACACAAATAATGAATGAAATAGCCATAAAAACTGGTTATTTAAAAGAACTTCCTAAAGAGCAATCAGAAGCACAAAAAAAATTGCTTCTGGAGATGTATAAAGATATTTCCAAATTATGTGACGAGCATGGGCTGGTATATATGATGGGAGGCGGTACTTGTTTGGGCACGGTACGTCATCAAGGATATATTCCATGGGATGATGATTTGGACATAATGTTGCCACGAGATTCGTATGAAAAACTAATTGTTCTCCTTTCAAACAATCTGTTAGGAGATAAATACGAATACGACACTCCAAACAAAGAAAAAGACTGCAAGAATACTTTTTTGAAGATTTATCGTAAAGGAACATATGATGTGGAGATTACAAGTGAGAATGTTCCTGGTCCGAAGGGTATTTTTATTGATGTATTTCCTATGGATTATGCTCCTGCCAATACGTTCAAGAGAAAGGCAAAAGCGTTATTTTCAGATTTTCTACAAGCTGTATGCTCTTGTGTTCTTTATGTAGAATATCCGAGCAAGTTGTATAAAAAATTTATGCTTCAAACAGATGAAGGACGAAAAAGATATAAATATAGAATGTTATTAGGAAAGTTCTTTGGAATAATTCCACATCGCAAATGGGTATGGTGGTTTGATAAGTTGAATGCGACAAGCAAAAAGACGCCATACATAACTATACCAACAGGAAGAAAACATTATTTGGGCGAATGTCGTCCTGCAAGTGTATACTTGCCTGTAAGAAAGGGGACATTTGAAGGGCTTGAAGTCAATCTACCTAATGATGTTGAGACTTACCTAACATCTATGTATAAAAACTATATGGATGTACCGCCAATAGAAAAAAGAGAAAGACACTTTGTTTATAAATTTAAATTGCCAGAAGAATGAATATAGGAGTTATTTTTGCAGGTGGATGTGGCACACGAATGAATACAAAATCAAAGCCAAAACAATTTTTGGATTTGAATGGAAAACCTATAATCATCTATACTGTCGAATTGTTTGACAATCATCCACAAATAGATGGTATCGTGGTTGTTTGCATAGAGTCTTGGATTCCTTATTTGAAAAAGATGATACGTAAATTCGAAATAACGAAAGTTGTTAGAATTGTCCCAGGAGGGAATAGCGGGCAAGAAAGTATATATAACGGACTGTGTGCAGCTGAGGATTTTACTAAGGAAAAAAACGAACAGAACTCTATTGTGCTTATTCATGATGGAGTGCGACCTTTGATTACAGAAGAAACTATTACAGCTAATATAGCTAAAGTGAAGGAATGTGGTAGCTGCATTACAACTGTACCTGCTATAGAAACTGTCATTGTAGACAATCATGATGGAACACTTGACATCCCGAAACGTAGTGACTGCTTAATGGCTCGTGCTCCTCAGAGTTTTTACCTAACGGATATAATTAATGCTCACAGGAGAAGTCAAAAAGAAGGTATGAGCGATTTTATAGATTCTTGTTCATTGATGAGTTATTATGGCTACAAACTAGGACTTGTACAAGGACCGATAGAAAATATAAAAATCACTACACCTACTGATTATTTTGTGTTTCGGGCTATGGTAGAGGTACATGAAAATCAACAGATATTTGGATATTAATATGAAGTGGAAAGAGTGTAAGTCTTTAATCTGTAGTGATTGGAAAAGAATAACTGATGACATGACTGTTTCTAAGTTTTTTTTTCACTACATATCAAGTGAATCTTTTAAGGTTACGTTATGGCTTCGATTGGGAACCTATTTCATGTGTAAACAATCTAAGTTATATAAGCCTCTATATTATTTCACAAAAATCTACTATAAACATATCCAACATGTGACTGGAATACAGGTGCCGATAGGAACACGTATAGGAGAGGGAGTGCGATTCTTTCATCATGATTGTATAATCATAGCACAGATGGCAAAAATTGGAAAGAATGCTAGCATTCATCAAGGAGTTACTATTGGGCGCGTTTTTAATGGTCCATATGCAGGTGTTCCTATTATTGGAAACAATGTAGTAATATTCGCAGGAGCAAAAGTGTTAGGAAATATCCATGTTGGCGATGGAGCTGTGATAGGTGCTAATGCAGTGGTAACTAAGAATGTTCCCGCAAATTGTGTCGTAGCAGGAGTTCCTGCTAAAATTATTTCAGAAAACAGCGATAAATGTTTCACTAAACAATGGGGAGAGTATTTTGCACATGGCTATTATGAATAGAATACAGCAAGAAGATATAAAAGAATTTGTCAGAACGTTTGAACTTTCAGAATGCGTAGCTTGTTCGAAATTCCTTATTACAGGTGCTACAGGTCTTATTGGTTCTACATTGGTTCATTGCCTTATGGCTTTGAACAAAGATATACAAATAACATGTCCAGTACGTAATCTTGATAAAGCTCGTACAATGTATGACTATGAAGCCGATAAGATTAATTTCGTAGAGTGTGATCTCATGGAATATCTCAATGATTTATCTGTAGAAGACGACTTTAACTATATAGTACATTGTGCGAGTCCTACGGTTGGTAAATATATGATAGAACATCCAATAGAGACCTATATGCTCGCAATTGATAGTACTCGTTCTATTTTGGAATATGTGCATAAAATAGAAAATTGTAAAGTTGTGTATGTGTCTTCTTTGGAGTATTACGGTCAGATTTTTGATGATAAAGTTATAACTGAGGATATGCAGGGGTATGTGGATAATACCGCCCCTCGTAGTTCTTATCCTTTAGGTAAACGCGCGGCAGAGTTCTTATGTGCAGCATATGCAAAGCAATACGGCGTCAATGTAAAGGTGGCACGACTGACTCAAACATTTGGTGCTGGAGTTTCCACTGATGATAATCGCGTGTTTGCTCAGTTTGCCCGTAGTGTGATAAAAGGGGAAAATATTGTTATGCATACCAAAGGTGAGTCTGCTAAACCATATTGTTATACAACAGATTGTGTTTCAGCAATACTCTACATCCTTCTAAAAGGCGAAAAAGGTGAAGCGTACAATGTTGCAAATCAAGAAACCTATATTTCAATTAAAGACATGGCAAATTTTCTTTGTACACACTTTAATCCACAATTAAGGGTCGTTATAGAGGAACACCCAGAAATGGGATATGCCCCTGTAACCAAACTTAATCTTTCAACAGAAAAATTGAAAAGTTTAGGGTGGTTGCCTCGTTATGGACTATATGAAATGTTTAATCGCTTAATTAAAAGTTTTAGGTGAATGAATTTGTTCTTGATTGCACAATGATAGAAATGAGTAACTAACAAATATTATGAGAATACCATCTATAGATGAATTGATGAATCATATTCATGATTCTCGAAGTAAAGAGAGTCTGAATGAAAATATATAGAGCTTATGGATAAGTTGTTTTATGAGTTGATTCGTTTGTCGGTTGGTTCATGTTCTGTGTTATCCTCTCACCCTTCTTCTCATGAATGGCAGTCTTTACGTACTAAAGCAATAAAGCAAGCTATTGATGGGGTCTCATTTGAAGGATTCTTGAAATATCAAGAGTTTTCTGAAAATGTACAGGAAAGCAAAAAAATAAAACTCCAATGGATTGCAAGTGTATTGCAGTTAGAGCAACGTAATGAATTGACCAATCTTCGTGCTCAGCAATTAACAGATTTCTTTAGCAAAGGAAAATTCAGAACTTGTGTACTTAAGGGTCAAGGTATTGCATTGCTTTATCCTAATCCTAAGCACAGACGTTGTGGTGACATTGATCTTTGGGTGGAAGGTAAGCGAGATGATATTGTAAATTATATACGTTCTAAAGGTATTAAAGTTTACGATGTTCATTTAGTTCATGCAACTGTTGAGTTCTTTAAGGATGTGCCTGTAGAGATACATTTCTGTCCAAGCTGGATGTATAATCCAATTTTGAATAGAAGACTGCAATTGTTCTTTGCATCACAGGCATCAGCGCAATTTGCACATTATGATAAGAAAGTTGGCTTTGCTTATCCTACTATATTCTTCAATCTTGTACATTCTATGGTGCATATCAATCGACATGTGTTTGAAGAAGGTATAGGTCTTAGGCAACTGATGGACTATTACTTTATATTGAAACATTCTTCTCGTGAAGAGCGGACTGAGGCTTATAATGTGTTATGTTCTGTAGGATTAAGGAAGTTTGTCGGGGCTGTGATGTATGTCATGCAACAGGTGTTCTTGTTGGAAGAAAACCTAATGTTGTGCAGACCTAATTCAATTCTTGGTTCTCGTTTGCTGGATAGCATTATAGCTGGAGGAAACTTCGGTAAGGCTCTTGGCCTGAAGCATGGACGTAATAAACTGGAGAAAGGATTACTGCAATTAAAACATAACCTACAACTAATGTTGCCCTATGCCAATGAAGCCATGTGGATTCCATTCTTCCAAGTTTGGCATTATGGGTGGAGGAAAAAGCATGGGTATTTGAATGTTGAGTTTTGAGTGTTGAATGTTGAATTATTATGGTTTGAATCATATTTATCTCGCAAATAATGTATATCTTTGCAGAAAAAAGGAGGGTGTATATGAGTATCAAAGAATATCGTTTGACATCTATGGAAGAGCCAACGGATGCCATGCTTCATGAATTAATGTATCAGGTAGCTTGTTCTGCAAGGCAAAGCTCGTATAATGCAAAACAGGTTTTAAAGCAGAAAATGCAAGAAACTATAGAGTTGATACAAAAACAAAGACAAACACTTTCATCTAATAGTCAATAATCATGGTAAAAGAGCTTCGCCCCGTTTTGTGTGTCGTTGCAGGTCCGAATGGTTCCGGAAAGACATCTACAACAGAAAAACTGCTTGCCAACGAATGGACGGCAGATAGTGTCTATATCAATCCTGACAATATAGCACAAGAGAATTTTGGAGACTGGAATTCTCAGGATGCTGTAATGAAAGCTGCAAAGGAAGCTACACGTTTGCGTTATGATTGCTTGGAAAGAAAGATAAGTTTTGTTTTTGAAACAGTGTTCTCATCTCAAGAAAAATTAGATTTTCTTCAAAAAGCACATGCGGAAGGTTTCTTTATCCGATTCTTTTATGTATGTACAGAGAATCCTGAGATAAATGTGTTGCGAATAGCTCAGCGTTATCTTAATGGAGGACATGAAGTTCCCATTTCAAAGGTATTCAGTAGATATTACAAGTCGTTGGCACTTGCTGCTCAGGCTGTCAGTTTTGTTGATAGAGCATATATTTACGATAATTCACGAGATAATGAGTTGCCACAATTGCTTTATCGAACAACCGATGGACACTTGATCAAGAAATATTCTGAAAATATACCTGAATGGGCTGCGTCTTTAGTATCATTATAAAATAAGTATTGTAAGCACTCAAATTAGGGCTTAAATAAGAAAGACGTATCTTCGCTGTTGATGTTTTAAACATTGAATTATGTACAGTTCTGAAACCTTGAAGACACTGTATGATGCTGCAAAGGAAGGTTATATTAGTATTATTCTGCCTAATATTACAGAACGTGAAATATTGGTATATTACCACATTAGGTAAGGACTCCAGAAGACAGAATATGATGACAATGGCACGCTTATAGAGTTGTTTGAGGAAAGAGGATGTAATGAATTGTAATTAATGAATACAATGGATAAATTTGACGAATATAAAAAGGAAATAGAGGCTAACAACAAGGACTATATGACTTTGTGTGTTGGCGATGATGTGTTTCTTCAAAATGGAAATAATACATCAGAGAGGAAAGCGCCAAAAGGTTATTCTTGGATTGATTATTGGCGTGCTATGTCAGATAATCATAATTCTCGTTTGGAATGTAGCTCTTGTGGAAAAATGATTTTTGCAGATGGTGTTCCTCCAATGATGACAACAATGTATAGTATGATGGGATTTGATGAAAAGGAACATATTGCTGTAGGCGGTCATTTATTTGTAAAAGATCCACAATCTCATGATTATTCTGGAGGTTTTTATATTGCTCCTCTATGTCCTAAATGTAATGGACAGCAAGGAAAAAACATAAACATAAAAAAAGGAACAGTTCTTTGTAAAGAGGTAACTGATGATTTATAGATGATATGGCGGATAATAATCAAGAGTCAGAAATAATATCGAAATATTTGTTTTGGGGTATCATTTTCATCTGTATATTGATATCTGGTGGAATACTACTCTTATTTTTCTTAAATCGCGAATATGGTTGTGAGTATCCCGTAGATAATGGTTTATTTGGAACGTATGGTGATTTTATAGGAGGCGTTGTTGGTACTATCGTAGCTTTTTATAGTGCTTTCTTACTTGTGAAAACATTGCAAAGCCAAGAAAAAGTGAACAAGAATGTTATAGAAACGAATAATAGTATTATTGATTCTAACAATAAAACATCTATTGCAAGTGAGAAACAATTGTATAATACGTTATTAGAGGTTTTTAATAATAAGTTTGAGCGTTTTATGGCTTGTTATCAAAATGCTATGGATAACTATGTTTTCGAAATAGATCATAACGAAATTACGGGGCGAAAGGCATTTGAAAAGATGGCAAATGTATTTGTTGACAGTAACTTTACTAATAATAATGATTATTTTAGACGAAATCAATCTGCGGTTTCTGAATATGTGGATTTTTACTCTAATAATAGGTTGTATCTAGCTGTTCATTTTCGTATGTTATATTTATTGACTTCGCTTGTTTCTACATCGAATTTGGATAATAGCGACAAGGTCTTGTATGCAAAGTTGATAAGGGGACAATTGAGTGAGTCTGAAATGACGATGTTACGTTATAATTGCCATAGCGATTATGGCGTAAAAATGCAAAAATACTGTAACGAGTTTAACCTAATAAAGCATTTACCAGTAATGCAATTACTGGAGTTTAAAATGCATTATAATATACTTAAAGGTGCTATAAATGAAAATGTAAAGGAGTTAGTGGTTGGTCTCGATACTATGTTTATAACGCTACGCAAATATGCCAAAATGGTATTGGATAAGGATTCGCAGCGAAATATTACATACAATGGCGGTAAAAGATATTCTATTGTCATGAGTGTTACTGAGGACAGAAAGAAATTTACGTTAGAACTTAAGAATGATAGTGGTGCAGAGAGAAGAGGTGGCGGTACAAGATTATCTTCAGCGGAAAAAGCACTTGATTGCTATGATAGATCCCAATTAGAGCAACTTTTCAGAGACTATTTGAGTGATTTGTTTTATGCATCTAATTTTTACTTGTATAATGGAAAGGAAAATGTAAGTAAAGGCAATTTTTCTAAAAATGGAGATATAATAACATATACATTCGTTATTGAGCATGAAAAGCGGTTAGCTCTTTCTTCTAAACAAATGGCAGAAAGAGGTCGGAATATTTTGGAAAGTTGAAATGAGGTAATTTTAGGTAGATTTACGGATAAAACGATTGTCTATTCATTTTTTATAATTATTTTTGCAGTTAGAGAGAATAAATTATTTTGTCTTTCTTTAAATAAGATAATTATGGAACAGATATTAGTAACAATAGACGAGACCCAGTCTCCGGCAAGTGTGCGCAATGCAATTAAAATGTTGCGTGGCGTGGTGTCAACTTCTATCATAAAGAATGTAATTAAGTCAACTGAAGAGGAAAAACAGAAGGCTTATGCCCTCCTCAATATGGAAATGCTGGCATTATAGGTGGAGAAATAAGTATGGGTATTTGTAAAAGGAATGAGTATGGATGATATTAATTTAATTTCAGCAAGGAATTTTGAAGAATACGTTATGGCTATAATAACGTATCTTTTGCACGAGGATGAGCCAATAGAACTTGAACACAAGGTTGGCTCTACAGGATTGAGAATAGACATTTACCTTGAAAAAGGCTGCAAAAGGCTTAGTTTGCCTTCAAAAACACTTATAGAAATCAAGTATCTATTAAGACTTGATACTTTGTCAAAGGTGGCATTTCAATTTAAAGAGGCCATAGACAAAGGCGGTTACAGCAAATTTATAATTATTTGTAAAGAAAAATTGTTTGATGCTGGTATTCTCAGGAATGACTATGAATTACAAGGAAGGACGGAAATATGGACTTTTAAAGATTTAAGGGAAAAAGCGCAAATTATAGATGATGAAGAGCAAATCGTTGCTATATCAGATTCTAAAAACGTATCAGCGCCAGATTTAATAGATTTAGCAAAAGATACCGCTGCTCATGATAAGATAACATTGTTTTTAGGGGCTGGAGTTTCTATGGATGCAAATTTACCAAGTTGGAATAATTTATTGGAGGCACTGTTAGTCAAGAAAAACAATAGTCCATTTGAATATATAAACGAAGCCAATTCAGAATCTATATCAACTTGTTTGGCTAATTCGTCAATTGTTGCAGGTAGATATATAATGGAGGGGTATCGTGCTGCAGTAAAAAAACAATACGGAGATAAAAAGTCAGAGTTAGAGGTTGAAGAAATAACTCGAAATGAAGTTGTTGGTAGAATGCGTACTGTTCTCTATAGCAATCAAAATAAGAACAATAATTCGGATTTAGTAAAGGCTCTTGCCTCAATTGCTTCCGAAAAAAATGTAAAGCAACTAATAACTTACAACTATGATGACTTAATTGAATTCAATTTGTCAGATGCTGATAAATTTGTATCTGTATATGATGAAACTGTAACTCATATGAATGGGCTTAAACCAATTTATCATGTCCATGGATATATACCACGTGATAAAAATATTCCTGGAACTCCGGTATTGAGTGAAAGAGAATATCATAAGTTATATAGTCGTATGCACCATTGGGCTAATGTCGTACAACTTAATGCATTATATACAACAACATGTTTCTTTGTAGGCTTTTCAATGACTGACCCCAACCAACGAAGATTGTTGGATTTGGCAAGAAATGTTGACTTGGGCTCTATTGAGGTAGGAAATGCTCAACATTATATATTTTTACGCCGTCAAAATTTAAAGGGTGAAGCTGTAAAGGATGTAAATGATGAACATTGTAAGGAAATAGAAAATATGATGTTTGAACTAGGACTAAATGTTATTTGGTTTGACGAGTTCGAGAATCTCCCTAAATGCTTGTCATATATATTCGGAAAAATTGATGAAAAACCTAAAATGAAATTCTAATGATATTCAAAAGACTCTTTGACATTGTTGCGTCCCTATTGGGACTGCTGTTGATTTGGTGGATATTCCCCATTGTAGCGTTTTTAATCCATAAGAAGATGCCGGGTGGTCCGGCTTTCTTTTGCCAGAAGCGTGTTGGCAAGGATGGTAAGTTGTTTACTTGTCATAAGTTCCGCTCGATGACGGTGAAGCATTCTGGCTCTTCTGTTTCGGTGGCGGGTGATAGTAGAATTACTCCGTTTGGTGCTAAACTTAGACATTATAAGATTGATGAGCTGCCGGAACTGTGGGATGTATTGATAGGCAATATGTCG
>ERZ1034678.822-NODE-822-length-16506-cov-14.376573_pt1 | contig 16506 bp, 36 predicted proteins | sample MGYA00520640_ERZ1034678 | MGnify/ENA primary metagenome ERZ1034678 (study PRJEB33766, sample SAMN09781767) | gut metagenome | biome: gut microbiome | host: Homo sapiens | place: Madagascar | study: EMG produced TPA metagenomics assembly of the PRJNA485056 data...
TCAACAAATACTACTCTGATACCATCGAGGGAAAAGTAGAAAGCGAGTTGGCAGACATTTGCATTAGAATCTTTGATTTGATGGGCGTTTGTAATATTCAGGCAAAGGACGGATTTTCCACATTTGACTCAGAGGTTAAGTATGCTAAACAGCATAGCTTCACAGAAAATGCCATCAAGGTTACTAGAACTATTGTTTCGTGCAACCTTAACTCATCTATAAGTGTAAAGGCAGAAATGCTCTACGTCTTATATAAAAGTATTCTTTCTTCCGTATTTGAATTGGCAGAAGCACTTGGAATCGACCTCATTCAGCACATCAACTTGAAGATGCGTTATAACGAAAACAGAGAATACCATCACGGAAATAAGCTGTATTAAAGAGTCCTATGGTTATGAATAAATACTATTTCAACCGCAAGCCAAAAGCGGCTCAAACCGAAAAAAAAGAGGCAAAAAAGACTACTTCTAAGAGCAAACCTAACTTGGTTAAAAAGCTCGATCGGATATTCTCTCTTTATATCCGTTTGCGTGATGTTATGGCTAATGGTTATGTTCGGTGTATATCCTGCGGGCAGATAAAGTGCTTTGAAGATGTGGACTGCGGTCACTTCCATAGTCGCCGCCACATGTCAACTAGATTCAATGAAGATAACTGCCATGCTGAATGTAAATTTTGCAATCGTTTCTCTGCGGACCACCTCATAGGCTACCAGCGCAACCTCATTCAGAAAATAGGTCAGCAAAGATTTGATTTGCTAAACGTGAAGGCACATTCTACATGTCACTTTACTAATAGCGAACTAGAAGATATGATTGTTCACTATACGGCTGAGGTTAAGAAACTTAGCAGTCTCAAAGGTATCAAAGTTAATATATGATAATATTATCGGTAATATTATTTAATCATTAAATAATTTATTATCTTTGCACCGAAGAAATTAAATCTCTGAAACGTGGAACTTTCGGATAAAAAATATTCAGACCTCAATAAGTATTGTTTAGGTTCCACCTGCGTAAGCAGCTAAACAAGAAAGTTGAGGTTTTATTGTACAACAATGGCAGATTGGATAAGACTTCCTCGCAGCATCTTTGATTGGGATTGGTTCGATAAACCCGAAATGCTTTCCCTCTTTCTATACTTGCTCAACAATGCAAAAGAGAAAGAAGTGAAGCATGATGGGATAGTCGAGCATAGAGGACAGTTTTTAACTAGTCTTGGAAAACTCAGCAATATTATTGGTGCAGGAAAACAAGTGGTTAGAACTTGTTTGTCAAAGCTAATAAAAATGCAGCTAATAGAAGTGAATTCGGAAAGATTATATTCCATCATCACTATCTGTAATTACGACAGCTATTTTGCTATTGATGTTGATAAGTCTAAAGATGAACCAAAAGAAGAAGTTGATAAACCAACAGAAGATGCATCTAAGGAAGATAAGCCTAAGAAAACGAAAGAGGAGATTGCGGCAGCAACCGAAAAACGAAAGGAGAAATTCTATCAAGAGCTGGTTCCTTATGTTGTTACTTATGGCAAGGATATGATCAGAAAGTTCTATGATTATTGGTCTGAAACGAATAAGTCCAAAACTAGGATGAGGTGCGAGACTGAGAAAACATGGGATTTAAATCTAAGACTACAGAATTGGGCAAGAAGAAATAAAGACTTCGTAACAAAGCAATCTGGCACAGCTCTACATAATTCGGAAAACAAAGATTATAACGAAGGAGGATGGTAATTATGAATGTAGATTTCAATCAAATTATTCAAAGGTTCGAAAGAGGAGAAGACATGTTTCTAGCAGACAAGGTGAGAATAAGAATACCTAATGCCGAACAAAGGCTACGAGGTGGTTTAGACTATTTCGTTAATAAGTACACCTGCGGGGAAGTTCCTCATGCGAAATGGTTAGAGAATAATTATCGTCCTATCGTTGATTGGATGACAGACAATAAAGGAAAGGGACTTCTTATTACAGGTGGGTGTGGTCTCGGAAAAACACTGATAGGTAAGCATATACTTCCTTTACTCCTTCAAGACTCTTGCAGAAAACTCGTCAGTATCTTTACTTCCCAGGAGTTGAATACAAAGATTGATGAGATTCTGAAACTCCACATCATTTATATTGATGATATTGGCACAGAGGAGGTTTCGAAGGTTTATGGTAATGTACGATGTACATTCTCTGAGTTATGTGATGCAGCAGAGCAAAAGGGAAAACTTCTCATCATTACCACCAACTTAACTGCAAACGAACTCGAAGTAAAATATGGAGAACGAACTATAGATAGACTAAAAGCCATCACTAAGTTTGTTCCTTTCACAGGTAAATCATTAAGAAAGTAGATATGGAAATTAAAGAAGACAAAGATTTATTGTTTGCTATTAAGCAAGCTAGATTAGCAACCTTCCTTGAAAATGATGAGGAAAGAAGAATGTTTAGAAACGCCATTTACAACGCTATTAAGTGGGGTAAAAGACAATAGTATATAAACTATAAACAAAAGAGCAATGAAGATGTTACAAGACGTTACAGATTGGTTTAAGGCTGAAATTCTTGGCGACCAATCATTACAACAGGAGAGAAAGAAACAGAAATCACAGAAAGATTTTGAGAAGCGTATTAATGAAGCAGCTCATCATGTCTGCCTCTCAGATCGTCCTAATGATGATGGGTCTCCATATCCTGTTATCTGCATAGATGGCACCGTTATCTATAAAATCTGCGAGAATCCTCGAATCGAGAAAGGAGAAATCAGCCTTGAAAATGTAGGGGAAGTTTTAGTAAGACAACGCATTCATTATGCTGAAAACAAGCTGAATTACAGATAGTTATGCGGTTTAAAAGTTAAATAAAGTTGCTAAAAAGCGATTAAAGAAAGTAACGTTTGGTCAATCCAAAATTTCTTTGTACCTTTGCATTAGTTAATTAAACAACAAATAAGTTTAACAATTAAATGATAAGAGCAATGAAAAAGGTAAAGTACGTTATTAAGGCAACAAAGTTCAAAGATAACACATACGAAGGTGTTGTTTTTGAAAATCAAACACTCAGTCAAAAACAAGAAACGTTCAGTGACGTAAAGCACATCTTGGATTTGGATTTCCAAATTGCTTTAGACGAAGGCAAGAAAGTTCAGTATGACGGAGTAGAGCTTGATATCTTCAATGAAGATGGTACAATCCTCAAAGAGTGGATTCAAGACGTAGCATAAAGGTAACGGAGTGACTAACCATCACTCCACAATATATAGAGCAATGAAATACGAAGAAACGTTTAAACAACAAATGGCAGTAATTGAAGCCATGGTTGGAAAGACCAAAAAGATGAAGGAAGAGAACGGCGACCTTTATGCTCTCGTTTATATGAGAGGATGGCTTAAAGGAGTTGTAGATGATTTGGATAGAATCATCCCTTAACAATATAAATAGTAAGAGCAATGGAATGGTTAAATAAAGGTCAATTATCATTGGAGGGTTAGTTATGACAAAGCAAGAAGAAATCGATATTCTACAGTCCTTGAAGGGCGATACTTATTTCGCTCAGTTCTTCGGAAGCAAGGACATTGATCATATGTGTCAGAACATCAACAATGATTTTGCCATTGAGGGCGGATGCGGATTCATCCAGAAAGCTGTAGCTTTAGAGAAAAATAACGCAGACCTCAAAAAGGAGTACAAGCAGAAAATCTATGATTTAGGGATGGAAATTATTAAAATTCTCGATAGAGGATTTGATGAAGATGCTATTTACCAGTTGGTTGAAGGCGAGGTCGGAATTAATGCTATCATTAAATTCAAATTTAAGAATAATCTGGAACTTACGGATAAGGAGATAGACTATATGGTATCTCAACTTCCATGATTATGTAGTAATCGCATAGCTTATGAGGGTATGCAGGTTATGGTTTGATAATTAAAAATAAGAACAATGAAAGACGAAGAAGTTACGGTAGAAGATTTGAAGACAGCCATGTCAAGCAAGGGAATCCGTTCAGATATAAATCAAGAGAAGGTAATAACTCGCCTACAAGTAAATGGCTGTTTGATAGCAATGGTGTCAGATATATTAGACCAGCTTATCACGGATGAGCAATCTATGCTAAGACTCCTTGATGTTCAGTACAAGCAAGAGCAGAAGATGCACTATAATCAGATGCAAAATGCAGCGAAGAAGTACTACTTTCACTTGAAGCCATTTACTAAGAGTTTCTTTGGTGACAATAACATCTGTGCCGATATTGAGGACAACGCAAATGACATATACGAAATCATCAAGTTACTTGCGGACCACACTAACGACCACAAGGATATGGAAGTAATTAAGAGAAACCTCAGAAAGAGAAAGTTGAACCATCATATATTCGATTAAGCGATGAGAAGGGAATTAATCAATGATATAGCTAAAGGCGCATTCGAAATGGCCATTGAGGAGAATGCTTATAGCTTTATTTACACATACGAAATGGCAACAAAGATTATAGAGATAGTCGTAGGTGTAAAGAACAATGAATATTATTGCGAAAAGGTCAATGTTTACGATTACGATCAGAATGACCTTTCTTATAGATTTGAAAATATAAGTAAGTTAATCAAGAAGGAATGTGCGCCCTGCAGAAGTGTCGTCATTGACGAGATAAGGGATTCCGGAATGAATGAGACGGAACGAATATTCGGTTCAGAATCAGCTTACATCAATTACAGATTCTGCTAAATATAAAAGATTGTCGGTACAGAATATTTTGGCTAGAAGTTCCTTTTGAACCACCCGACATTAATAAAAGTGATTGAAAATGGAAATCGGTGAGTAAACAATTTAAAATCGGTCGGCCATAAACCTTATCATGGTGGCACGATAGGAGCCTTAAACATCCGGGAGACCGACAACCCAAACAGCGGTTAGACAGAGCTGGAACGTCGATAAATACAGCCGTATGTGTAAACGTTAATAGCACAAAAGTACCGAAAGTTAAAGGACCCAGGACTACGGTATTTATCAACAAGTTAAACTTTAAAAGAAATAACCTATGATGTCAGAAAAGCAATATCGAGTAGCCCGAAAGGGAATCATCGATCAGATTAAGTTAGCTCAGAAGCTACACTGTACCAATTTAGCTCAGAAGCACAAAGCTGCATTGAAGAAGCTCGAATTGCGCTTTTTACAACCAGATGCAACAGGTTGTTTTGATTGGCGAGCACGAGTATCGAGTAGTTATTATCACATATAATTAGTAAGGTCATGGTAATAGTAAATTTTGAAATTGGGAACAAAGAATTTGAGGTACGTTCTATACGTGAATCAGGTTATCCACCAACGAATAACGAGCGTGGCTCTATGCTGGTTGAGTATGATGTAACGACTTTCATGAATGGTCAGCCAATGACAAAGAAGTTCAATCAAAAGAAACGAGTTTTCTTTGACCTTGAAGGTAATGTTTACAAAAGCAAGCAGAGCAACAAGGTATGGTTCAATCTTCACAAATCAAGTTGATAAGATTATGAAAACAGCAAAGTATATTATAATAGACATAGAAACGTTAGGCAGAAGAAATGACGCTGCTGTTACTCAGGTAGGAATAGTGATAGTAGACGAAAATTTCGATGTATTAGACTCATATCTGATACAGGTAACACCTGATGCTTGGAACACTTGTGATAGAACATTTACTGGAGAAACTTTACTCTGGTGGATGGAGCAAAAGAACACTCCAATAAGTAAAAAGCCTACTCATATTGTTCATAGCTACAAATATTTGGTAGATAAGTTATATCAAATCTTTGATAGATATAATACAGAAGATACTACAATATGGACTAAAGGGGCAATGGACCTATTTAGCATTAAAGATATATGCGAGTATCTTAATATGGAAACTCCCTGGAAGTTTTGGCAACCTAGAGACATCAGAACCGCAAAGGAGTTCATAAAAGAGTGGAAGACTTTTGATAATAATAATCATAACGCTCTCGATGATGCTTTGAACCAGTTGAGAGAGTTAAAAGCTAACTTAATTGAAAGATAGATATGGAAAAAGAAATTAACATAGCAGAGATACTGAAAGATAAGCCAAAAGGTACTAAGCTTTATGCTGATGCTTTTGGAGAACTTAGTTTTGATGGCGTTGGTAGTAATATAGACGAGAATATTTTTACTAAAACAAAAGTAAATACCTCTTGTTGTTTCTATAATGATGGAAAATATAGTAAACATGGAGAGCCTATTTTAGTGCCTTCAAAAGAAATGCGAGATTGGAACAAATTCTCTTGGAAGAAGGGTGATGTGCTGGCAAGCAATGATGGCAAGGAAACTATATTTTTTGTTAGATTTACCGATGATACTTATACTAAATTTGTTGGTAAGTACGTTTGGGGTGAATATGTTCCTGCTTATAGACGCTTTTCTGAAAAAGAAGAAACTCTTCTTACTAAGAATTACTCTTTAGAGGAAAATAAAGAAAACATTAAGAAACATATACTTACTGTTGAAGCTTGTATATTAAAGGCTGGATTAAACTTGGAAACTTTAGAAACAATTCCATTAAAAGATGGAGATATATATTTTTGTAAAACTTACAGGGCTATCAAAATCGGAATATTTAAAAGTTTATATGAAGACCATAATGAAGTTTATATTTCTAATTATGTGTATTATCGTGCAAATGCAGATACTCCCTATTTAAATTATTCTAATGATGATTGGGTGGATGGGGGGATTTATCGCCCTGCTACAAATGAAGAGAAACAGCAGCTCTTTGAAGCTCTCACAAAGGAAGGCAAGGCTTGGGATGCTGAGAAGAAAGCCGTTGTAGATTTGAAGCCAAAGTGGACTCCAAAGCCATTTGATAGAGTGATAACAAGAGTTAATGACGATGCTATATGGACTGCTAATATTTTCAGTCATATTGACCGACATGGTAAATATGTTACTCTTGGCTGTATAAGTGGTTATGATCATTATCATTGTCTTCCTTACAACGAAGAGACAGTTAAATTGATTGGTACAACTAAAGATGTGGAGGAGTAATTATGGGAAATGAAGATTTAATGAATTGCATACCTTGGTACAATAAACCACACTTCAAGTGTGATGATATACAAGATGATAAGACGCAAAGAAGAATGCGTAGAAAGAATCAACTTAGAAAAAGAAAGGGTAGATTATGAATGATGAAAGCATAGATGTTAACATTAGTTTTATCAATACTGATTATTTCTCAGTATCTGTAAGGGATGGGTATATTTCAGTTATTGGTAGAATAACTAGGTTAGAGATGGAAAATTTTATAAAGGCTCAATATCTCGAGATTAAAGAGGTATTGGATAAAAATAGTAAGAAAGGAAGATAATTATGATAGACGATAAGAAAATTGAAGATGCTGCATTAAGTTACTGTGCAAAATGTTCAGATATAACTAATAGAAATGTAGATTTAGACAAAGATGGGTGTGTAGATTTACATAACGGATTTATTGATGGTGCTAAGTGGGCTATCAATGAGTTCTTGAAGGACTTGTGTCATTCTATTGAATGAAGAGCCAAAGCATGATAAGCAAATAACTTATGTTTGGGGAAATGGTATTGCAAAGACCATTATCTTGAATGAAGAAGCAGATAAGTTTAACAGAACTCCTTCTCAGATTTGGCACAACATCTGTAAGAACTATAAAGTTGTTAGTTGGCTTTACATTGATGATTTACTTCCAAAGAAAGGAGGTAAACAATGATTAAGTCAGTTACTATGTACTCTGTTGTATGTGACAGATGCGGAAAGACTTATGGTGTGGATGATGGCATTGACTGTTGGGTGGACATCTGTACTGCTAGAGAACAAGCAATGGAATCCGAATGGGCAGAGATTGGTGATAAGCACTACTGCCCAGACTGCTATGAGTTTGACAAAAAGTTGGATGAGTATGTTCCCAAAAAGAAAGGAGATAAGTGATGAAAGAACTTAAAGTTGGAGAAAGAATAATTTTGGAGGTGGTTGAAGCAACAAGTTTTTCTTGTCAAGGCTGCTTCTTCGCAAAGGAAGGGTATGCTTGCCCAGACTACTGCTATACCCGCTTAGACGGCAAGAATGTAATCTTTAAAGAAGTTAAGGAGTAAGTCGTATGAAACAAGAATTATTAAACATCAAAAATAGATTAGTCGCTTTGTGGTGGCTATTGACAAGAAAGAACTACTACCTATTGTCTTACAAAAGCAGAAAGAGTAAATACTTGGTAAGCTATAATGTAGTAATTCCAGAGTTCATCGAATGGGTAAGAAAGACACATGATGTACCTACAAATCATGAGATAATCATGGATTTGAAAGCTATCGGCAACCTCTGTAGAAGTACAGACCGGCTTGCCTATAACGAGATAAAGGCATTGATTGAGAAACTTGAAAAGTAAAGAGTATGGATAAGTATATTCCAGGTGATTTGGTAATGTATAAAGGTAATATTTGTGAGGTAAGGTCTTCTGATAATGGAGATAAACGACACTCACAGTATAGTATTATTCAGGTAGATAAAGGAATTGAAAGTTTCACATTTGCCCACGAAAGAGAGTTAGAGCCAATTCCTCTAACTTCCGAAATTCTCTTGAAGAATGGGTGGAAAGATGATGGCACAGGTTATGATTACCAACTTAAAGACAAATTATATCTTTTAGTTGAATATAAGGATAAAAAGCATAAGGTGATATACAGTATAGAAGTATATAACAATATAAGTCCAGATAGTTATGATGTTGGTCAAGATGATTTTTATCTTATGACTATTTCGTACGTACATGAGTTACAACACCTTCTCTTCGGTTTAAAACTTAAATCAGAAATGGAGGTGTAGGTATGAAAGTGCAAAAATGTAAACACCAAGTTAATAACGGGTGGTGTAAAGTAAGAGGTGGAGTTTGTATTTGGTCAGAATATACTCCTGATGCTTGCCTAAAAATAGAAGAAGTTTAACCGCCTTCGAGCATAAATTTAAAAATATGACAAAAGAAGAATTATACAACGAATTACAGAATGTAGAAGGTTGCTTAAAGATGGCAGATTCACAAATATCAGAGCTTCGCAAAAAGAAGAATGATATAATGAACGACTTTCTAAGTTTGTTACCTTTCCAGGAAGGTGACAAGGTGAAAGATAAAGATGGCAATATCTTTATCATAGAACGTCTAAAAGAAGCCATATCTCTTGGCAAGAATGAAATTAAGGTTCGTTTTCTTATCCGAAAAATAAAGAAAAAAGGAGAACCTTATCAATACGCAAACGAAGCTTGGGGAATTGATTATTTTTCCCTTGAAAAAGCGGAAGAGTAACTAACCACCCTCTCCTGCAAAAGGGAGAGGGTAAAAAGAAAAGAATATGGCAAAAATGAATGTAACAGAAAAGGACTTTGAAGCTTTCTTTCAAGCAACAGAATCCCTTATGGCTATGTCTGGTACTTTAGATGAAGGCTTTGATGAAGAGGCTTATGCTATAAACAGACAGTTCAAAAGTTTCAAGCGAAGATACTTAAAGGCAAAGGAGGATAAACAATGAGTAAAGAAAAAGCTATCAAATATATTAAAGCAGCCCAAACTGCTATTGATGAAGCGCCATATCCATGTACGACAAAAGCTAAGATATTGTTAGTGGAGGCACTTAAAGAGTTGGTGGATTAGTATGATACAAAAGCAGACATGGAAGGACGAAATCAGGATTTTAATAACTGATGAAGAAAATCTTGGTTCGGTTCAAATATCCATTCCGTTATATGTTAGTGATATTTTCAGCAAAGCTGATGCTCTAATATATGCACTCTTTGTTGATGATACTCATAGAAGATGTGGCGTTGCAAAACACCTATTACAACTAGCAGAACAACAGGCAAAGCTAAATGGAGTGAAGACAATCGGATTGGAATTTAATAAAGATGAATCTGATAGATTTGTTCTATATTGGTATCTCCGTAGTGGTTATAAACCATTTAATAAGAAAAGTAATTTATTAATTAAAAAGTTGGAGGATTGATTATGACAAGAGAAGAAGTGAAACAGCTATTGCCTATTTGGGTAGCTTTTGCCGAAGGAAAGGTAATTGAGTGTAGGGCCAAACTAGGCCGTCTAAAAGGTGTTGTAGACATTCCGAACAAATGGACCGAAACGAAAGAAATTTGGTGTACGAATAATCTTGAGTATCGCATCAAGCCAGAGCAAGAACCAAAGTATCGCCCATTCAAGAATGCAGAAGAGTGTTGGCAGGAAATGCAAAAGCATCAGCCGTTTGGGTGGGTGAAGGAAAAAGAACGAAATGTGCGAACAGTAATAAACTATGTACATAACGATGGGGTTATGTTTAGTTGTGGCTCTGTTTTGTTTGAGCGTTTGTTTGATATTTACACCTTTGCCGATGGTACTCCTTTCGGTGTAAAATTGGAGGAATAGTTATGGAAATTGATGAAAAAATAAATGAAATAATTCAACAAGCAAAAGAAGAAGGAGCTTATAAGGAAGATTTTGACGCATTTGAACAAGAGATATATGACCAAGGTTTTCGTAATGCAATATCTTTTATGCTGTGGAATCCAAGCGAGCGAAGTTGTTCTAATTGTCAGTATCGGAGCAGCAGAGAGCTATGTGGGGAAGAGTACTGCGGGCAAAAATACTGGAGTCCAAAATTGGAGGAATAGTTATGGCATGGGTAGCAGTTAATTGGAATGGTGACGAATACATCTATGAGGCAATGCCAGAAAGATTTTATCATCGATGGCTGCCAGCAATTTGTGAATACCAAGATAGAGTGTACGAATACATTGAACTTCCCAAAGGCAGCATTAAGAAGCTCATCGGAAGAGAATTATCCTGGAACGATGAGCCAGTAGAACTTAAATAATTATAGCTTATGAAAAGTATATTCTCTATGTTTGCTTATTGGGATAGAGTACATCAATTCCAAGACGGACATATCAAAGTGGAAAGAAACCTTGCTTGGAGAAGAAAGTATCTTCATGTTCGTAATAGTGATAAACAATTAATCTTTTAGTGTATGAAAGAAGAAACAAGAAAAGTTGTAGTTCTCGATTGTGAAGATAAAATCAAGCTACAACAAGTTATCAAGGATTTGAAAGAAATTGCTGATACCTATCAAAGCCCCTGCAAGGAGCTTACTGGAATCAACAATACACTTTACTATCTCAAAACGATTGAGGAGAAAATTAATTAGCGTATGGAGAAACGAATAATTTTAGACGAACAAGATATTGACGAATTTCACGATGATGCAGCGATTCTACGCTGGGTATATGACTTAATGACGAAAGAGTATCGTATAAGTGAGCACTCCTAAAATATGCCACGTTTTGCTAGAATAATTAATAAATTAAAGCAATTATAGCGTATGAAGATTAGATTGGCTAAAAAGATATGGGCTAGGTCGATAGATAGATTATCGCCATATTGGTCTATAAAGCTGTTACAATGTAAGATTGATAACAGAATGTTTCAAGCAGCAAAACGGGTCACGAAATGGGAAGCTAATAATTTAAAGAACAGATTAGAAAAGCATGTTCGTATTACTCCTTCTCAAGCTAAGGAAATTAGAAGAAGTGTAGAATTATTAAACTGTTCCCCGAGCGACTTGCTGAGTGCTGCGAAACAACAATTAAAAAGAAAGAAGAAATGAAGAAGAAAATATTGACCCTCACCGTCAGCAAGCAATGGTTCGATATGATAGTGTCGGGCGAAAAGAATGAAGAGTATCGGATAATTAAAGACTTTTGGATGAGTCGCCTTCTCCTTATCAAGGATGAGGAATGCAAAGATTTCGATAAGTACGTTAAGCTTCATATTGGTAAGACATTTGAGATGCTTATAGACATCGATACCATCAAGGAGAAACTGAATAATGGTACAATGAAGTTCGTACCATTCACTCACGTTCTCTTCAAGAACGGCTATTACGACGATAGTCCAAAGGTAGAAAAGGAGATTGAGAGCATCACCATCGGCAAGCCGAAGAAAGGTCTTTGCCCAGGCAAGTGGTTGGACCATGAGTTTTTTGTCATTAAATTCAAGTAGCGTATGAAAAGAAATATCTATTATAAGTCGGCATGCAATATGGGAGAGTTGGCAGATGAAAGCATCAATATTGTAGTAACATCGCCTCCATATCCGATGGTTGAAATGTGGGACGATATATTTGCAATGCAAAATAAAGCCATTGCGTGCAACCTTGCAGATAATCCATCCGTATCTTTCGATTTAATGCACGGAATACTCAACAATATATGGAGGGAGTGTTACAGGGTTCTTTCAGAAGGAGGTTTCCTTTGTATCAATATAGGAGATGCTACAAGAACTATCAATGGAAACTTCCAACTGTTCAATAACCATGCGAAAATATCGCTATATTGCAGAGGTCTTGGTTTTACGGAACTTCCATGCGTCATTTGGAGGAAGCAAACAAATGCCCCAAATAAGTTTATGGGAAGTGGTATGCTTCCCTGTGGTGCTTATGTCACCCTCGAACACGAATACATACTAATATTCAGAAAGGGCAAAAGGCGAAAGTTCAAGACCGAGGAGGAGAAGAAGAATCGAAGACAAAGCGCATTCTTCTGGGAAGAGAGAAATATGTGGTGCTCTGACACCTGGAATGTGAAGGGTGTAAAGCAGAAGATGGCTGACGGAAAATCTCGAACAAGAAGCGCAGCCTTCCCTTACGAAATACCTTACCGTCTTATCAACATGTATTCGTGCAAGGGAGACACGGTGCTCGACCCATTCCTTGGTCTTGGAACGACAATGCAAGCCGCATTAGACAGTGGTAGAAACTTTGTTGGTTATGAGATAGACAAAACATTGGAAGAATACCATGGAAGTCTGTCTGCAGCGCAGATCGCATGTTCACGAACTATAGCATCGTCTCGTATTTTGCAGCATAACCGATTTGTTGCAGATAGAGAAATTAATGGAAAGGACTTAAAGTATTTTAATAAGCATCTTGGCTGCAAAGTTATGACAAAGCAAGAGCAAGACATAAAATTATAAATCTTAAAAGAAAGCTTTAAAAAAGGCAGAAAAGACTATTACGGATATTGATAAGAATGGAAGGTCTTTGCCCTGACGAGTGACTTTAAGTTTTCATCATTAAGTTAAGTGATATGGATAAGACAACAGAGCTATCATATAATCACCTCATTTCGCAACTCAGAAAAGAAAACGCTGATTTGAGGAATGAGTTGCGAGAATTAAGGAAATTGCTAACAAGAAAAGGTGACAAACCACCTAATTAACACTCCGTAACATCATGTTAAAATCCATTTTTGAGTATCTTTTGTCAAATTAGCTTCCTGTAATTTTTAGCAACATTAGTTAAGTTAAAGAAAGGTTAAATACTTTACATAAGCCTTTCTAAGCCGTTTTATTTTCTTCTCCATATCCTTATACCATTTTTCAGAAAAAGCCTTATACAGAAGAAAATAGGTTTTATTTAACACCTTAGAAACCAATAAGTTATACAAAGTTAATCAAGAAAAATAATGCGATTAAAATTTGGTCAAAAGCTAAAAAATGACTACCTTTGCACTATCAAAAATAAATTAACAATTTAAAGATAAGAGCAATGAAAATTATTAAGGAAATAAATAAAAAAGTAAACGTTGAATTTAAGTTTGACAATGGAGCATGGGTATCAATAGATTCAGACCATTGGGAATATCAATCTGATGAGGATGATGCTGAAACATACATTGATGGCAATCTTTGGTTTAAAGGAAAACATCTGGTTGATTATGACGGATGCTTTGAATTGCCAAAAGAGGTAGAAATGGCATTGAAACATATAGGATATTATTTGCAATAAAATCACTAATAAAGCAAGAGCAATGAAGACAGACAACGTTTTAGAGCATTTCGCTGAAATGATGATTTCACGAATGCAAAAGATGAAGGCAGGAGATTGGAAGATGGGGTGGTTCACCACATCTTATGGTGGTAACCCAGTGAACCTTGGAGGGCGTGAATATAATGGAATGAACTCATTTTTCCTGTTCCTCTGCATGATGGACGAAGAAAGATTCAAATATCCTATCTTTGCTACTTTCAATCAGATAAAGGCATTAGGAGCTAGTGTGAACAAAGGAGAGAAAAGCTTCCCTGTTCTATTTTGGTCCATCCAGTACAAAGACAAGAATGGAAACAAAATAACAGAAGACAGCTACAACGGAATGACTCGATCAGACCAACTAGACTGCAAAGTCCAGCCTTTCTTGAAGAGCTACAACGTGTTCAACATCAGTCAAACCAACCTCGAAGAGATAGCACCTAAGACGATGCAGAAGTTGAAGGAGAAGTTCAGTCTCAAAGATAAGAATGAGTTGCCGACAGACACGGCTGGTATGTACGTCAACGAGAAAATTGATGATATGCTTCTTTATCAGAAGTGGCTCTGCCCTATCCGCTACGACAAGTATTCAAGTGGAGCTTTCTACAGAGTTGGGGTAGATGATATTACAACACCTCTTAAAAGTCAGTTCAAGAAGGGCAATACAGAGCAGGAGATATTCGAGGATGGACAGGAGTACTACTCAACCCTTCTACATGAAATGGTTCACTCAACAGGGAACAAGTCTAGATTGAATAGAGGGTTTGAGAATGAGAAAGGAGAAAAGGACTATGCAAGAGAAGAGTTGGTTGCGGAGCTTGGAGCAGCTCTTATCGGAAACGTCCTAGGCTTTAGCAGTCGCATTTTAGATAATAACGCTGCTTACCTAGATTGCTGGATCAGCAAGCTTAAAAAGCAACCAAAGTTCATCGTTTCTGTCTTAACAGACGTAAACAAAGCAGCTAAAATGGTATTAGAAATCGTGAACAAAGAAAAGGCACAATTACTAATTCCTGCATAAGATATTTTATTGCTCTATCTAAGGCGGTATAAGCGTATTTGCTTGTATCGCCTTTATTTCATTATCATCAAAAACATAAAAAGCTGTATAAGCGAAAATAAATACGAAATTTCTCAGTGAATTCTATTTATTGATTAAATATTTTTAGTATCTTTGCACCAAAAGTAGTAAAGATATGAACATCGAAGAAATACTCAAGAAAATTGATACTATCAGCCATAAGATAGAAGAGCTACGCAAAAGGACTATCGTGGTCCCTTCGTGGAGTTACCTTTTGGGGCTTTACGAGCCAGAAAGCCATAAGGTAATGACAGACACCACAAACCTTCGTGATAAGGATAATGGGGAAAAATCATCACGTATTGCTGTTGCTCTTGAAAAACTGCTTACAAATAGAATGACAGAATTTACCTTCTCTATACCAGTAAAGAGAAGGTACAACACTCCCGATAATGACATACAGAAGGAAATTCAAAAAGCGTTAGAAAAAATCTACGATTGTGCTCATATAGACAATATGAACTACAAGCGTGGACTAGCTTATTTCGCAAGCTGTGAAATATTCACCATTTGGTATTCAGTCAAGAAGTCAAACTCTCTATATGGTTTTGAATCAAACTACAAGCTAAAGTGCAAAACCTTCTCCCCTATGGATGGAGTAAGATTATACCCTATCATTGATGAGTATGATGATATGCAAGCCATGTCGTTTGAATATGACAAGATTGTTTCAGACAAAGAAACGATAACATTCTTTGAAACCTTTACCGAAAACTATCATTTCATCTGGAGGAAAAGCAACCTTGGTGAAATGTGGGAGGAAGAAACTGCACAAGTTGATGAGGATGGAAACACTAAGAGCGGTGAGGAAATCATCATCCATAAGATTCCTGGAGTATACCTGCATCGACCTCACGCCATCTACGAGGGGCTTGATAATATCCGAAGCGAGTTTGAGTACAATATCAGCCGCAATAGCAATGTGATTGCATATAATGCTGCACCTATCGCAAAAGTTAAGGGCGGAATAGTTGGTGAGGAGAAGAAGGGGCAAGGCTTCCGTATATGGAGAGTTGAGAATGATGGTGATATATCTTACGTATCTTGGGACCAATCACAAGAAGCGGTCAGCGGTCAGAATAAAACCCTTCTCGGATTGTTCTGGATGCTTTCCCAAATGCCGGATATCAGCTTTGAGAATATGAAATCTCTTGGCAATATTGGCTACGATGCTAGACAGACGTTGCTCACTGATGCACATCTGAAAGTTCGCATGGAATCGGGCGCTTTCAAGGAGTTCTTTGAGAGAGAGTTTAATGTAGTCAAGGCATTCTTAAAGGTAATGAACCCAAAATGGGAAAAGGAGATAGATAACGTCATCTGCGACCACATCATCACTCCTTATATACCTAAGGACGAAAGCTACGACATCACCATTAGACAAAAGGCTAATGGTGGTAAGCCAGTGGAAAGTCAGCTTGAATCTATCATTAAGCTTGGTCAGTCACAAGACCCTCAGCAGACGATGGAGGATATTCAGCAGGATGAACTTAAAGCGGCATCAGTACAGCAGTCAGCTTTTGCTATGGGTGAACAAACAATATAAACGCAATAAACTGCACAAGTTATGA
>ERZ1034678.830-NODE-830-length-16397-cov-4.888202_pt1 | contig 16397 bp, 13 predicted proteins | sample MGYA00520640_ERZ1034678 | MGnify/ENA primary metagenome ERZ1034678 (study PRJEB33766, sample SAMN09781767) | gut metagenome | biome: gut microbiome | host: Homo sapiens | place: Madagascar | study: EMG produced TPA metagenomics assembly of the PRJNA485056 data set...
CTGCTGTTCATACAGAACCCTTGTCTCATAATCGGTATAACCACCCTCGCTCTGCCAGAGTGTTCCGTCCGGGCGGAATGCGAAGATGCGGCGTACTACACGATCTAAAAAATAGCGGTCATGACTGACTGCAACGACGATTCCCTGGAACGAATCCAGATAATCTTCCAATATCGTGAGTGTCGTGATGTCCAGATCATTCGTCGGCTCATCCAATATAAGAACATTCGGTGCCGACATCAGGACCTTACACAGATACAATCTTCTACGCTCACCACCGGATAATTTCCCGATCAGACCATACTGATCTTCTCCGCGGAACAAGAACCGTTCCAACAATCTTGCCGCAGTAATCTTACCCTCGTCTGTCTCTACATATTCCGCCACGTCGCGGATATAATCGATCACACGCTGATTCGGATCCATGTCCTTACCAAGCTGAATCTCCTGCGCAAAATATCCAATCTTCACCGTCGGACCAATCACAACGCTTCCGCTGTCCGGTTCTAACATTCCCTGCATGATCTTAAGCAGCGTACTTTTGCCGCAGCCATTGCGACCGACGATTCCAATCCGGTCGTCTTTTAGGAAATGGTATGTAAAGTCATGAATGATTGTCTGTCCGCCAAAGCTTTTTTCAATATGGTCAAGCTCCACAGTCGTCCGTCCAAGCCGTGAAGAAACGGAGCCGATCTCCACCTGTGCATCTTTCACCGGAGCGGATTTGCCTTTCATCTCCTCGTAGCGTTCCAGCCTCGCCTTCTGTTTGGTTGAACGTGCTCTTGCACCACGCTTCACCCATTCGAGTTCCACGCGAAGAATCGACTGCCGCTTCCGTTCCTGTGCATCTAAGATGTCCTCACGGAGTGTCTTTCCCTCCAGAAATCCGGAATAGTTTGTCGCGTACGAATAGATCTGTCCTTTATCCACTTCGATGATCCGGTTCGCCACGCTGTCAAGGAAATAGCGATCGTGAGTTACCATGATAATCGAGCCTTTGTATGCGCGCAGTTCGCTCTCTAACCAGGTTGACATCTCGCTGTCCAGATGGTTTGTCGGCTCATCCAAGAGTAATATATCTGCTTTTGCAAGCAACGCAGACACGAGTGCCAGTCTTTTTCGCTGTCCTCCGGATAAGTGTCCGCATGTCTCTTCAAAATCTGTGATGCCAAGCTTCGTCATCATCGTCTTTGCTTCGCTCTCTATCGTCCAGTGATTTTCTTCTGTAACGTGTCCACGCACGACTGCCTGCAGCACGGTATCTGTCGCTTCAAATTCCGGTGTCTGTGGCAGGTATTGTACTGTATAGTGATTCGCCAGTATCACGTTTCCGGAATCCGGGTTCTCTATGCCTGCAATGATTTTCAGAAGGGTTGATTTGCCCGTGCCATTGATTCCGATGATTCCAGCTTTTTCACCTTCCTGTAAAAAGAAGGACGCTTTATCAAAGAGCTTGCGCTCGCCATATGCTTTTGTGATTTCATCGACGGTTACGATGTTCATGTGATTGCTCCTATTTTCTATTCGTCTAGGGATTTGGGGATGATTGCCATTCTTCGCAGACACGCTTCCGCTCGGTTCATCACGCAGTGGTACTAAATTCACGACAAACAAGTTTGCCGTTCATTAAGTACCAGCGTGCTTCAACGGTCTGCTTAAGAATTGGCAATCGTGTCCAAATCCATATACATTTTTGATGGGATATCTACGACCTTATCCCTATATAATCTCATTCGTAGTCAGGCAAATTCAGTAACTTTAGACTCAAGTCTATTAGTTCCTGCCTTCCGGATGAATTCATAATCCGCACCTTGCCTTTGTGGTCGTCAGTGCGCAGCAGGCCTTGTACTTTGAGGCGGCGCATGAGTTCACGTGAAGTGCCGAGGCTGCCATCAATCAGATGGATGTCACGGTCGCCAAGAAAATGGCGAAGTTCTTTCTTCAGAAACGGGTAGTGTGTACAGCCAAGAACGATAGATTCTGTGTCGTCGGTCAGGACAGGTGATAGCTTCTCTGCGAAATAGTCGTCTAGTTCCTGTCCGTCCAGATCGCCATGCTCGACGAATTCCATCAGTCCGTCACACTGGACGGGAACGATGTCTGCCTGTTCCCGGTACTTTGCTAAGAGGTTCTGGAATTTCTCCTGTTTGAGTGTCATCGGAGTTGCCATCACCAGGATTCTTCCGCCATGGCTTTCGGTCACTGCCGGTTTCACGGCCGGTTCGATTCCCACGATTGGAAGCTCCGGATATGTATTTCGTAGCAATCGTACGGCTGCACTTGTCGCTGTGTTGCAGGCAACTGCCAATCCTTTGATTCCCATATCCAGCAGTTTTTCTACCACTGCAAATGTCAAATCCCGGATTTCCGCCTGTGGCTTTACACCATAGGGTGCATGCAGGGAATCTCCATAATATATAAAATCTTCCTTCGGCATCAATTTTATGGCTTCGCGCAGGACGCTTAATCCACCAAGCCCTGAATCCATAAATCCGATGGGGAGTTTTTGTTTTTCCTGTAATCTGTCTGTTTCTGACATGTTATAACCTTCTTGTCATATTTAATGTTTCGACATGAAGCGTGATGGTTTACGCACGCTTTATTCATTTGCATTGCCACGCCCATTCTACCACAGATACCTATACTTGTACAAACGAAAAATCGCAAGGCATATATGGATCAGTCCTTACGCCTTGCGATTTTATCAATATTTGCAGGCAATGAGCTTCTGAGTCAAAAGATATAGCTTACGTTGATTGCCCTAAAATGTACAATTGCTTTTTATTTGGTTGTATCCGTGCTGCGGATCTTATCCCTTACCGGGAATATCATGGATGGCGATACCGAAAGCTCATCAATTCCCATCTTCAGGAAGGTTTCTGTGAGAGTTGTATCGGCTCCAAGCTCGCCGCAGATTCCGACCCAGCAGCCTTCCTTATGTCCATTGTCGATCACCATCTGAATCATACGTAAGATTGCAGGATGGTGGGAATCGTAGAAATCATCCAGTTTCGGATTCTGACGGTCAATCGCCAGCGTATACTGTGTCAGATCGTTCGTTCCGATGCTGAAGAAATCAACTTCTTTCGCAAGCTCTGCACTCATCATAACTGCGGCCGGTGTCTCGATCATGATACCCTGCTCGACATCTCCATACGGAAGTCCCTGTGCATCTAACTCGGCTTTCACTTCGTCCACGATTGCATGAATCTTCTGCACCTCTGCCACGGAAATGATCATCGGATACATGACACCGATATTTCCATAATAGCTTGCACGGAAGATTGCGCGAAGCTGTGTCTTGAATATCTCCGGCTGTGTCAGGCAGATGCGGATTGCACGATAGCCCATCGCCGGATTATCTTCTTTATCCAGATTGAAATAATCCACCTGTTTGTCGGCACCGATATCCAGTGTACGGATAATGACTTTCTTGCCTGCCATATTCTCTGCAACTGTTTTATATGCCTGAAACTGTTCTTCTTCTGTTGGAAATGTATTGCTCTCTAAATACAGGAACTCGCTTCGGAAAAGTCCGATGCCCTCTGCATCATTCTGCAGGGCAGATGCCACATCCGCAACACCACCGATGTTCGCGTACAGCTTGATTTTCTTTCCATCGAGTGTGATATTTTCCTTGCCCTTCAGTTCCTGCAGCAAGCGTTTCTTCTCTTCGGCTTCCTGCTTCTTACTCTCGTATTCTTTCACAACATCATCGGTTGGCTCTACATAGACACTGCCATTGTAACCATCGACAATTGCGAATCTGCCGTCGACATTTTCCTCGAATTTAACACCGATCAGTGCCGGAATATTCATCGTCCGCGCCAGAATCGCTGTATGGGAATTCGTGGAACCATGTCTCGTTACAAATGCAAGCACCTTCGACTTATCAAGCTGGACAGTCTCGCTCGGTGCCAGATCGTCTGCTAATAGGATCACCGGTTCATCACCATCTAATACACTATCTTTCTTTCCCTGCAGAATCTTCACAACGCGATTGGAAATATCTTTCACATCCGCGGCACGTGCTTTCATATAATCATCGTCCATCGCCGCGAACATGTTCGAAAAATTATCTCCTGTCGCCGCAACCGCATACTCGGCATTGATTCCCTGATTCTCGATCATATGTGTGATTGCTTCCACATAATCAAGATCATCCAACATCATCTGGTGTACGTCGAATATCATCGCATTGACTTCTCCGACTTCCACCAGTGCTTTCTCGTAGAGTGCCTGTAACTGCTCCTTTGCGGTTTCCTTTGCCTCTTCAAATCGTTTTACTTCTGCGGCTGTGTCCTCGATCTTTACACGTTTGACAGTACTTTCATCCTTGTTATATACGGAGATCCGACCGATTGCAATTCCGCCAAATACACTTTTTCCTTTTAATTCCTGCATACTCTCACCCGGCTGTATAAGACCTTCCCTTTCTTCGTACATCAATTACAGATTCTCGTTCATAAATGCGGAGAGTGCTGCGATTGCCTCATCTTCCTGTTCACCGTCTGCCTGCAGGATCACTTCCTGTCCCTGCTTTGCGCCAAGGCTCATAACGCCCATGATACGCTTTGCGTCAACGCTTCTTCCGTCCTTTGCGATCGTTACCTTGCAAGGATAAGCGGCTGCGAGCTTTACAAGCTGTCCGGCTGGTCTTGCGTGGATTCCCTGTGCATCTGTGATTACATAACTAAACTCTCTCATAATTTTATTCTCCTTTTCTTTTATGGTTATTCCAACATCTATGTTTTCTTTTCGAGTTGCGTATACTACACATTCTACGCAGACGCGCTCTCGCTCACTTCCACACGCAGCGGACACTAAATTCACGTCAAACACGTTTGCCGTTCATTAAGTGCCGGCGTGTTCCAATGGTCTGCTTTAGAATTGTGTAGTGTCCCGCAACTCTATCTACAATATTGGATTTTACAATCCTATATAACAATTATATGGTATAAAATCCTTCGGTCGTGTGACCTTCTATTATGCGGCTACTTTCTTCTTTAATACTCCGAGCAGGAGTGCGGAAATGATACTTCCGACTACCAGTGCGACAAGATACATTGCGGCGTGTCCGACAACCGGGAATACGAAGATTCCACCGTGAGGCGCCATCAGTGTACAGTTAAACGCTGCGGAAAGTCCACCAGCGACACCTGCACCAACCACACATGCCGGAATGACATGTAACGGATCGGCGGCGGCGAATGGAATTGCTCCCTCTGTGATGAAGGAAAGTCCCATAACGAAGTTTGTAGGACCTGCCTTGCGTTCCTGCTCTGTAAACTTGTTCTTGAACAATAAGGATGCGATTGCAATTGCGATTGGAGGAACCATACCTCCGATCATAACCGCTGCCATGATATCATAATTTCCGGCTGCAATCTGCGCGGTACCGAATACATACGCTGCCTTGTTGACCGGGCCACCCATATCGACTGCCATCATCGCGCCGAGCAATGCTCCAAGCAGGATAATATTTGCGCCACTCATGTTCTTCAAGCCATTGTTCAAGGCTGTATTGATAAATCCGACAACCGGTTCAATCACATACACCATACCTGCTCCGGTAATCAGCAATCCAAAGACCGGGATCAGCAGGATCGGCACCATTCCTTCCAGTGCAGAAGGAAGCTTCGAGAAAATCTTCTTCAGCAGCAATACAACATAGCCTGCTATAAATCCGGCAGCCAGTGCGCCGAGGAATCCGGACTTTCCATTTGCTGCAATGGCACCACCTAAGAAGCCAAGTGCAAGTCCCGGACGGTCCGCGATACTCATCGCGATAAATCCGGCGAGGATCGGCAGCATAAAACTAAATGCCACGCCTCCAACCTGAGCCTTCAAGAAATAAGCAACCGGTGTCAATGTACCGAAGTTACTCTTTACATCTGCAACCGAACCATACTTGTCAATCAGATACTGCGGAACGTGGTTTAAGTCAATGAGCAATCCGTCAATCAGGAATGCAAGTGCGATCAGAATACCACCGCCAACGACAAATGGTAACATATGCGATACACCGTTCATCAAATGCTTATAAATCTGGTGTCCGACGCTTTCTTTGCCCTCGGTCTCTTTGCTTTCGGCTGCATCACCGCCTGCTTCATAGACAGCTGCTTTGCCTTCGGCTGCTCGTGTCAGTAATTGTTCTGCCTTATTGATACCATCTGCCACCTTGCAGATGATTACCTTCTTGCCGTGGAAACGATCCATCGGCACCTGTGTATCTGCAGCTACGATGATCGCATCTGCTTCTTTGATTTCTTCTGCAGTCAATACATTCTTGGCTCCGCCGGAACCTCTGGTTTCTACCTTGATTGCGTAGCCCAGCTCCTTTGCTTTCTTCTCCAATGCTTCGGCAGCCATATAAGTATGTGCGATTCCGGTCGGGCATCCCGTTACTGCTAAAATCTTCTTTGTTGCTTCTGAGATAGTCGGAATCTCTTCCTGCTTGGCATCACCATTTTCCGCCTTGTCAATGATACTTAAGAATTCATCTACTGTCTTCGCGGATTTCAATGCGTTCGTGAAATCCTCGTCCATAAGAAGCACGGATAATTTGCTCAGTACATCGAGATGTACATTGTCTGCGGTATCCGGTGCTGCGATCAGGAACAGCAGATGTACCGGTTCGCCGTCTAACGAGTCGAAATCCACGCCATCCGGGATTACCATCGCTGCAAGCCCTGCCTGCTTCACGGCTGCTGACTTACAATGTGGAATCGCGATTCCTTCTCCGATTCCGGTTGTTCCTTCTTCCTCTCGTGCATACACACCTTTCTTGTATGTTTCCACGTCGGCAATCTTGCCGCTTTCTGCCATCAAAGCAACTGCACGATCCAGTGTCTCTTTCTTTGAGTTTACCTTAGCACCAAGGTAAATGCTCTTCTTGTCTAACAAATCTGTAATTCGCATACGCAACCCCTCCTTTATCATTTTTTGCCGAAAGTTTTTATATACAAACCCTCGACTTCTTCTTTTGTTGCAAGCTCTTCCGAAAATGCACTCGCACTTCCGGTACATACACCCATTTCAAATGCGTTTCTGTAGGCATCTGCTCCGCCATCTGTAATCAGATATCCGGCAATAAATCCGGCTACCATCGAATCTCCGGCACCTACGGAATTTTTCACTGTACCCTTTGGAGCCTCTGCCCGGTACTCACTTCCGTCCTCTGCAAGTAATACCGCGCCGTCACCCGCCATGGATACGAGCACATTCCGCGCGCCCTGTTCCTGCAGCTTCTTCGCATATTTGCATACATCGTCTTTGTCTTTGATCTCCACACCGAAGATCTCGCCAAGTTCGAAATTATTCGGTTTGATCATAAACGGCTTATATGGAAGCACATTTACCAGAAGATCTCTTGTCGCATCTACAACGATCTTCAACTTCTTGTCCTGCAGACGCTTCATGATATCCATATACGCGGACTGCGGCATTCTCTCCGGAATCGAACCTGCCAGAACAAGGATATCGCCCTCCTGCAAGGTCTCTAACTTCTGATATAACAACTCTAATGCATCTGCGGAAATCTTCGGTCCCTGTCCGTTGATCTCGGTTTCCTCCTTCGCGCGGATCTTGACATTGATTCGTGTCATGCCTGCATCTAATTCAATAAAATCACTTTCCACACCTTTTGCCCTCAGCATGGATTTCAAAACCTCTCCGGTAAATCCGGCTGTAAATCCAAGTGCCTGATTCTTAAGTCCAAGATTCTTCAATACCATGGATACATTGATTCCTTTTCCGCCCGGCAGAATCTTCTCGCCGCTGGTACGGTTGACATATCCAAGATTCACACAATCCAGATCCTGTACATAGTCGAGAGATGGATTAAATGAAACAGTGTAAATCATACGCTCACCTCCGTGATATTCTTCATTCCTCTGTACTCATTATTTTCAATCTTCGTTGTAATTATCCTTGCAGACTTGAATTCCGCAAAACTAATCGAACAAATCTCACCGAATTTACTGCTGTCGCACAACACATAGCGTTCCTTCGTCTTCTGCATGGATTTCTTCTTCACCATTGCTTCTTTGACATCCGGTGTAGTGAATCCATTGCCCTTTGTCACGCCGTTCGCACCCCAGAAGCCTTTCGTGAAGTTATATTTATCCAGAGAAATAATTGCTTCTTCTCCAACGATTGCTTCTGTGACCGGCTTAAACTCACCGCCAAGGATATATGTCGTATAGCCTTTCTGCGACAAATGCTTTGCATGTGCAAATGAGTTTGTGACGAATATCACATTCTTCGCTGTGATATAGTCGATCATCAGCTCGGTTGTCGTTCCGGCATCCATATACACCACATCCTGATCCTTGATCAATGCTGCCGCATATCTGGCAATCTCAATCTTTTCTTCCCGGTTGATCTCCTTCCGGTATTCCACCGCATCGTCCTTCACATGGAAGCTTCCGCCGATTGCCATCGCACCGCCATGTACCTTCACCAGTCTGCCTTCCTTATCCAGTGCGTTCAGATCCCGCCGGATCGTGGACTCGGAAATATCAAGAAGCTGCATCAGTTCCTGTACGGAAATGCTGTCTTTCTTCTCCTAACATGTTTCTCCTTTCCGTCAAAATCATTCATTTTATTCCAGTTTCGTTCAACTTTTCTATATGATAACGCCAATTTCAGTCATCGTCAATCATTTTCTTTCATTTTTCAGTTACATTTTCAGTCAAATTCCGTCAAAAGTCACATACCATGTAATATGCCCAAATTACCGGCATAAAAAACAGGACAGCTGACTGTAAATCAACTATCCTGCACCCATTTCACACTATATTCATACTATATTATTCCGCCATCTGTGTCTGAAACAGCGTATCGATCTCTTCTTTCGTTGCAAGCTCCTCAGAAAATGCACTGGCACTTCCGGCACAGATACCAAGCTTCAACGCATACTCATAATCGTCACGCTCGATATAACCTGCAAGGAATCCGGCAAGCATCGAATCACCGGCGCCGACAGAGTTCTTCACCTGTCCTTTCGGGGCGGCTGCACGGATCACTCTGCCATCCTCTGTCACGAGGACTGCACCCTGATACGACATGGAGACGAGCACATTTCTCGCACCACGCTCCTGCAGCTGCTTCGCATACATCTCTGCCTGATCCATCGTTGTTACTTCCACGCCGAACAGATTTCCAAGCTCTGTACGGTTTGGCTTGATCAAAAACGGATGATACGGAAGAACATTCGTAAGCAGTTCTCCGGTCGCATCCACGATAATCTTGTTGTTATTATATTGCAGCATCTGCATGATATCCATGTACGTCGTCTTGGACATGCAGTCCGGCAGACTGCCTGCAAGTACCAGATAATCATCCTGATCCAGATAGCCAAGCTTCTCATAAAGCTCTGCGATATCCTCGCTCTTGATCGCCGGTCCCTGTCCGTTGACCTCTGTCTCATCGCCGCAGCGCATCTTGACATTGATACGCGTCAGTCCATTTGCAATATCAATAAAATCCGCATTCATATCCCGCTGCATCAACAACGCTTTCAAAGCTTCCCCGGTAAATCCTGATGTAAAACAGATCGCACGGTTATCGATACCGAGATTCTGCAGTACGATTGATACGTTGATGCCCTTGCCGCCCGGCAGAATCTTCTCACCTGTCGTACGATTCACCTGGTTACGTTCGAATTCCGTCAAATCCAGAATATAATCCAGCGACGGGTTAAATGTTACTGTATATATCATATTTTTCCCTTTCTCTCTATGAGTCAATCCCGAACCAATACATTAATTTTATAATACCCTATTCCCCTCGTGATTGTAAATGTTTTTTTATCTATACATTCCGGGAATTCATATACGCTTTTGTTACTCCTTTACGGACAATATAATTACCATCACTAAAATACATGCCATACCCACCAGATCCATGGTCGTCATGACCGATCCAAGCCACAACACGGAAAAAAGTGTTGCCGAAACCGGTTCCACGCTGGAGATCATGCTGGCACGCACCGGGCCGATGTCATGTACTCCCTGCAGGAATAACAAAAACGACATCATCGTTCCGATCAAAACCATCGCCGCAACTGCTAATACTCCATGAAAATCGAGATGCACCGGAATCGTCCATACCTTGACGATACAGCTATATACCACGCCACAGATCAGCATACCGTAGCCGACAACCGGCTGGCTGCCCCATTTTTTGAGCATCCGCTCCGGAAGCAGGGTATACATGCAGAATCCAAACGCCGCAAGCAATCCCCACTTCAGTCCCTCTTTCGAGATGCTCATCTGATGGATATTCCCATGCGTTGCGATAAGAAATGTACCGCCAACCGCCAGAAGCACCGCCACAATCTCCCGGAACTTCGGTGGACGCAGTCTGCGCACACAGGATATGATCAGCACCATCACCGGTGCCAGATACTGCAGTGCCGTTGCAATCCCGGCGTTCGTATGATGAATCGCCTCTAAATATGCATACTGGCACAGACCCACGCCGAAAATCGCAAACAGGATGATTCCGAAGAAATCCCGTGTCGATTTGAATATATCAAATGCCGCTTTCCGCTCGCGGATAATATATGCAATTGTGAGGATCACTCCGGTGACAAGCATGCGCATGCACGAAAGCCATGCCGTGTTGATGTTATAGTGCGAAAATAAAAACTGTCCGCAGGCACCCGAAAAGCCCCATGAGATCGCACCGACCAACACACACAGCACACCGCGCAGCTGATTCCCATGTGTACCCTCATCGTAATTTTTCCGTTTACTCATTGCTGATTTACCAGAACAGCTTTGATCTCGTCCACATTCGCATATCCGTTTTTCTCCATGATATACTTCAAAGCCTCCTGTATATCCTCCTCTGTCAGAATAATCTGCTTGCTCTCCTCTGTGACGACTGTACAGCCGCCCTTCATATCACAGCATCTGCCACTACAATTATTCTTCTGTATATTTTTCCGGCTGATCGCGCCGATTTCCTCCAGCGTATTGATCATGCGGTACACGGTTGCAATGCCAATGCTGTTGTCCCGCTTATGCGCCAGAAAATAAACTTCCTTACAACAGGTATATTCTTCGTTCGCAATAATGTCGACAATCAGCTTGCGCTGCTCTGTCAGACGATATCCATGTTCCTTGAGTGACGCAAGAATCTCTTCCTTACTGCTTGCTACCTGTCCGATTGGTTCCTGATCGTTCATTCTGTCACCTCTTTCGCTTCTATTTCATTCTTTTTATTTGCGCTCTTTAATTTTTTGACGGTACTCTGGTACAAGATTACGGATAATGTCGTTCCGATCGTCCACCCGACCGGCCATGCAAGCCAGATTCCGGTGCTGCCCCATTCCCTTGAGAAAAGCGCGGCTAAGATCACACGCAGAAACAGATCCAGAAATGTTGTAACCATAAACTGCTTCATTGCTCCAACGCCCCTCAGGACACCGTCCGTAATAAGTTTGACCGACACCACAAAATAAAATGGTGCTAATATATGCAAGAATTCAACACCGACCTTCTTCGCCTCGATACTGTTTTCATCCATGAAAAGCTGCACCAGACTGCCGCTGCACATAAGATACAATATTACAACCGGCACGCATGTAAGAAAGATCAGCTTCAGTGCTGCCTTGCAGCCCTGACTGATTCGTTCAATCTTCTGTGCACCAAGATTCTGTGCCGCAAAATTCGAGACGCCGTTTCCAAGCATCGTAAATGTCGTGATGACCATGTTATTGAGCTTCACGGCTGCCGCATATCCTGCGATCACGTCTGAGCCGAAGCTGTTGATGATACTCTGGATGATGATATTTCCGATTGACACGAAGCCCTGCTGCAGGGTACTTGGTATCGCGATCTTCAGCATCTTACCGAAGATTTCTCCGGAGAATACCGGCACCTTCTGATGTCCTTCGTGTTCATCCTTGATCTTACGCAGCCGGAGCAGCACAACGATCACGGACAGGATACAGCTTACGCCCTGGCAGATAAATGTCGCCCACGCGACACCTGCCACGCCCATATGAAAGCTCTTTACAAACAGGATATCTACAAATACGTTCGATACCGATGAAAAAGCTAAGAATATAAACGGTGTTTTCGAGTCTCCGAGTGCCGAGAATATACCGGTTGCAATGTTATAGAAGAACAAAAATACAAGTCCGCCGGTATACACGTCCAGATACAGCTTGGAATCTGCAAATATATCTGCCGGTGTGTGTATCAGATGCAGCAATGCGCCGCCCGCAAAAAGTCCGGTCAGTGTCAGAATCAGACACAGCACCGCCGAATATATAAACGTCGTATAGACGGTCGTCTTCATCTTCCGGTAATTCTTCGCCCCGAAAAACTGCGCCGCAATGACGGAACACCCCATGTTGCAGCCAAATGCAAACGCCATATAAATCAATGTAATCTCATAAGAATTTCCCACGGCTGCAAGTGCATTTTTACCAACATATTTTCCTGCGACCAGACTGTCTGCAATGTTGTAAAGCTGCTGGAAAATGACGCTTCCAAGTAACGGAATGCAATACCTCCACAATACACGCTCCGGTTTCCCTACTGTTAAATCCTTATTCATCGTTGCCGCACCGTATGTCCGGTACGCCTCGCCTCCTTTTTACTCTGTTTCCGAATCATGGCAAACCTGATTATTCTTCTGAGAAGCTGCATCCGCAGAACAATTGTACGCAGACGCGCTCTCGCTCGGTTCAACACGCAGTGGATACTAAATTCGCGACAAAAAACAGTCGCTCATTAAGTACCAGCGTGCTTCAACGGTCTGCTTTACAATCTGTTCTGTGGATGCAGCTCTTCCATATTTCATCAGGTTTGCCATGATTCCATAAACACTCATCTTATATGATGCCTGGCTTATCTAATGTTCCTTGTATGCTCCAAGTATCTTAATATCGTTATACACTTGGATTTGTCTCAGTGTCTCGACAACAACTTCGAGCCGCTCGGTCAGGCAGTCGATCTCGATGTAGAAGTTATAGGTTCCCATCGATTGTTTTGTCGGACGGGACATGATTGAAATCAAGTTGATGCGTTTGTCATAGAACCGGCGCAGGATATCGAACAGGATTCCGGGTCGGTCGGTGGCAGGCATGATATAGACCGGGATTCGTACTTTCTCCCGTGTAAGCTCCGCGGTTTTCTCTGTGCCATCCGCATCTGCCTCCAACCCTTTCTCGTTACTTACAAGCTCTTCTAACTGCTTTTCGAGGTCCGGATTCTCCACGTCTAATACACCCTTGCGCAGGATGATAAAACGGGTATGATTGCCCTTTGCATCTGTCACATCTTCTGCAAGCACGCGCACATCATCTGCCTGTATCACATGATGTGGTACGATTGCCGCTGCACCTGGTTCATCCTGTATCTTGTAATAAGATTCCATGTTGCTGTTCGTCGTTACAATCTCTGCATCATGCAGGGTATGCAGGAACTGTCTGCACTGCCCGTTCGTCTTGAACTGCACATAGATCTTCCGGATATCTTCAATCTTCTCTGTATTGGCAAGCAGTGAAAACTGGACTGCCACCTGATTTTCATCGACGATATAGACGTTTTTCTCCAGCAACAGGTCAAGTGTCCGCTGCACATAACCATCCAGCATATTTTCTACCGGAACAACTGCATACTCACACGCCTCGTTCGTACAGAGCTGTTCGAACACATCGTCAATCGTCGGACAATAAAGCGGTTCTAATGATTCGCCGTGTACTGCCTCATATTTCTTATTATATTCTTCATAGGACTTATCACAAAATGTCCCTTTCGGTCCTAATACTGCTATCATGTAGATGTCTCCTCCCGAACGTGCATTTCCTATCTGCTGATTCACTTGCAAATCCAGCTGATTGCTTCATCTGTGCACGCATTATATCCACTCGAAATTTCCACCGGTAATGGCAAGACTGAGTAATGCGTCCATCTTCTCGACATCCTCGCCCTCCAATACCTGTATCAGCTTTGCGGTGTCTTCAGCCACCTGCATAGTCTCATCCGGTCCGATCTCCGGATCAAATTCCGCCTCACAGTATGGACAGTTGATATGCTCCATCGTCTGCAGAGACAGGAATTTCTCTCCACAGCTTTCACATTCATAATACCCACAACGGGTTGTTCCTTCCGGTACATAATACATATGCTGACTTTACTCCTTTACATCTATCTCTTTCACGGGATTCCTTATTCTGCATCATCGGAATCTCCTGTATCATCCAATTTATTTTCACCCTTCAGGTCGTTCAGGTTTGTCGCCGGGAAGATGTCTGCCACATCATTGATTGCGATATACGCATACGGATCAATGCTATGTACCAGATTCCGCATCTTGCCGACCTGGAACCGGTTCACAATGAAATACACCAGCGTACGGTCGGTATTCGAATAATATCCTTTCGCATCAATCGTTGTGATACCGTTTTCAAATGCCGCGGAAAGTGCCTCGCACACATGCTTCGGATGTTCTGTCACGATAAAGGCTGCCTTGGAACGGTCGAAGCCCTCCACGAAGAAGTCAATCGTTTTCGATGCCGCCGCATAAGTCACAACCGAGTAAAGCGGCAAAATCCAGCTGTCAAGCACAATTCCACATATGATATATAAGATTACATTGTATGCCATTACGAACGAACCGAGACTTAACCCAAGCTTCTTCGCGAACATCACACCGATGATGTCGATACCATCCATTGCACCGCCAAACCGTACCGCAAGTCCGCTTCCGCAGCCGGAGATAATACCGCCAAAGATTGCGCATAAAAACAAATCACTTCCGGCAAGCGGGGATACGATCGTCACATCGACCGGCAGAATATCTGTGATGATCCACGCAACAATGGAATAGATCAAAACCACATAAATCGCATAAATTGTAAATACCACGCCCTCGCGCTTTAACCCAAGTAAGAAGATTGGAATATTTAAGAGAATCAAAACCAGGGAAAGACTGATCCATTTCGGTGTGAGCTGGGACACCAGCATAGCAGTTCCCGAGATACCGCTATCATACAGTTTGACGGGTGCTAAAAATATAACAACGCCAAACGCATTGACGATTCCCGCAACCGTCAGGAGCAAAAAGTTCTTGATGCTGAGCATGCCACATACCTTCCTGATTTTTTCCATTCGCAATCCTCCTGCTATAATATGTATCGCCCCCTCACATTCGTTCGGCGGCAGATCGTCGGAAACATCCTAAATCATTCACTCCGTTCATGATGTTTCCTCCTAATTTTTAATTTTACTTACAAGTGCTCGATCTGTTCCCGAAACGGGCGAAACGCAGATGGTAATGCATACGTCTCGTCCAGGCTCTCCTTTGTTACCCACTTCCATTTTTTATTTATTCTTCGACAGCGGATATAATACGCTGTCATATGCCATTCCACATGGCTGAATATATGTGTGTAGCTTGTCTGCATCAGAAGATCCAACGGTTCTGCCTGCCAGCCGGTTACCTGTGTTACCGCCGCCTGCTTGTCAAGCTTTGCATCCACATTCGGGAATTCCCACATGCCTGCCAGAAGTCCGCTTGTGCTGCGCTTATGCAGTGCCACGGTATCTTCCGTAAGCAGGATAAATACTGTCTTATCCACAATCTTTCGTTTCTTCTTCTCACTGCGGACGGGCAGATTTCTCCATGTGTCCTGCTTTCGTGCCTGACAGATCTCCGCTACCGGACATACATCGCACCGCGGTGCACCATTTGGCACACAGACAGTCGCACCAAGCTCCATCAGTGCCTGCGTCGCGATCCCAGGATTCTTCCGTGGATACGTCTCCTGCAGTTTTCGCGTGATGCGCTTCTTCGTTGTCTGCAGATCAATGTTTGCATCATCCGCCAACAACCGGCTATACACGCGCAATACATTTCCATCCACCGCCGGTGTCGGTGCATCAAAGCAGATCGACGCGATTGCGCCTGCTGTGTAGTCGCCAATACCGGATAAACTCCGGATCTGTGCGTATTCCGACGGAAATACTCCCGTGTATTCCGCACAAATCGTCTGCGCCGCCTTCTGCAGGTTGCGCACACGGTTATAATATCCAAGTCCTTCCCAGAGCTTTAAGATCTGTTCCTCCGGTGCCTCCGCCAGATCCGCAATCGTCGGAAGTGCCGTAAGGAAGCGCCGGTAATATTCTTTGACCGCCTCCACACGCGTCTGTTGCAGCATAATCTCCGACAGCCACACATGGTACGGTTCCTTATCCTGTCTCCAAGGAAGTTCACGCTTATGTGCTTCATACCACGGGATGAGTGCCTCAAACATGGCAATAAGCACTTGTTCTTCTGTCCTCATTAAAAGTCAAGCTTGATGAAACTATCGTCGTCACGATTTGCAAGCTTACGTCCTTCCATTGTCTTGATCGCCAGATCAATCTGTTCGA
>ERZ1034678.841-NODE-841-length-16294-cov-13.562535_pt1 | contig 16294 bp, 10 predicted proteins | sample MGYA00520640_ERZ1034678 | MGnify/ENA primary metagenome ERZ1034678 (study PRJEB33766, sample SAMN09781767) | gut metagenome | biome: gut microbiome | host: Homo sapiens | place: Madagascar | study: EMG produced TPA metagenomics assembly of the PRJNA485056 data...
TTATTCTCGCTGCTTGCAGGATGTGCCTCTGAATCTTCTATTGATGAAAAGAAGAAAAAAGCTCAAGTCACACAAAGTAATATTAATAAAAACACTCCCCAGCAACTGACAGACAAAGATTTATTCGGTAATGAAACCACTCTGGCCGTATCCGAAGAGGATATTCAAGCTGCGCTTGATGGAGATGAGTTCCGCGTTCCCCTTAATTCTCCTGTAATACTTGTTCAATCCGGCAACCGCGCACCGGAAACCATTATGCAGGAGGAGATGCGAAAATATTATACTGTTTCCACATTCTCTGGTATCCCGGACAGGCAAAAGCCTCTGACTTGTAACAAAAACAAAGATAAAAATGAGAACGAGGATGTTGCCAGTGCTGAGAATATGAACTGGATGCAGGCACTGCGTTTTGTGGCTGCAAAAGGACATCAGAAAGCGATTATTGTTTACCAGGATACATTGCAGACAGGAAAATATGACTCTGCGCTGAAATCAACAGTATGGTCCGACTATAAAAATGAAAAACTCACCGACGCTATCTCCCTGCGCTACCTGGTACGTTTCACGCTGGTGGATGTGGCAACAGGTGAGTGGGCTACCTGGTCGCCGGTGAATTATGAATATAAAGTGCTTCCACCATTGCCCGACAAGAATGAAGCCAGTACGACTGATATGACAGAGCAGCAAATCATGCAACTTAAGCAAAAGACCTATAAAGCGATGGTAAAAGATTTGGTTAACCGCTATCAATAATAAATTATATCTGCCGCCAGGAATTTCTGGCGGCAATAATACAAAATTCTTTGCATAAGAAATTTTTCTTGACAAAGACAGTGCAAGAAAGGACATGGAATCCGGAGTTAAAAACTGTTTGTTTTAGAATATTTAATTATTTAACTGCTGAATCTTCCTTGCGAGAAATATATTCATTATTACATTTCATGCCATTTTTAATATAGATTGCTCCTGGGAAAATTCCCGTATTATTACCGCAGGGGTGATAATTAGCATTGACATATCCTGTGACAAAAGGAGCTATTAAAGGTGCTATTACGATAGCTATTAGTAAAAATATAAGAGTTAGCTGTATTGTTATGTCTGTGGCGAAATTGACTACCTTCGTTTTTTTGATTAAGAATGATTTTATTATCGTAAGTAAAATTACATGAATATTTAAAAAGGAAAACGACATGAAACCGAAGCACAGAATCAACATTCTCCAATCATAAAATATTTCCGTGGAGCATTTTATTATTGAATATAGAGGTTTAACTCCGGTAAAAAACAAAGAAGCATTGAATGCAGGGAAAAATAATATGGCCATAAAAAACATCGAAAGAAACTCTTTTAATTTAACATGTAAACGCATGGTTAATCCTCATATCACGGGTGGAGTGTTAAGAACATACATAAATGGAGTCATGTTTTCCCTTTTCCATTTATCAAGTTCCTGTTGCCGTTTTAGTCCATCTCTAATTGCATATTTTAATTTTTCTGATAAATGGCATTGAGCATCGATTTCATTTAAAACAACTGTACACACTATCCCTGTCAGTAAAATTGCTCCTCCGACAAGAATTACTGGAAAGCCAAAGCTAACACAGGCAAAAGAAGCCAGACTTCCAATAGCGGTTGCAACACCACCGGCTATAACTGCTTTGGCCACATCCATTGAAAAATCGCCAAGAAAATTAACCAGATCTCGCTCTGAACTCATAATAAATTCTATGGTTCTCCAGGCTACTGAAAACCAGATACAGAACTTAACTCCTTTTATTGATTCAGATAAAGCTCCTCGCCAGCCAATAGCGAGTTCCAGAACTTGAGGCGCTCGTGAAGAGAAAATATATTTACCGAGCTTTTCTAAAAGCCAGGGGCTGGATGTTGTGATTTTTATATATTTCTCTCCAAGTATTTCAAAGTAACTTGCTTTTGTATACTTTAAGGCATTAAGGTTAAATATAATTTTCCCATTGTCATCAAACTCAGTCATTAATTTACCCGCGTTAACTAACCAGGCGAGTGTATCTTTTATACCTGAAGGATGTGTAGTGATAAAATGAATGTAATCAAATGATGTTATTGGGCTGAGTATTTTTTTTGCAACATCAAGTGTCAAGAGAATAACATGATGAGTGTTCTGATGCCTTAACTCATCAATGAGTGGGACGTCGTTAAGATAAGGGTGCTGAGGTACTAGCTGGTTTATCGGCTGAGCCCCCCGAAGAATGTCACCCACATAATCAGCCCACTGTGCATTCTGTGTGTTGTTGTTATTCCTTAAACCAGCCATTTTATCTCTCCGCAATAGTAATTTATTATGTTATTACAGTAAGTTACTGTACACGATCCTGCCATTTACTCATTGCATTCGTACCGGCTAACGTATGCTCCCAGGAAATATCTTCATAAATAAAGGCAATTCTCTCCTGTGGTTCCAGTTCTTTTTCCAGGACAGCATGCGGTGTGACAAAATCAATACTTGATATTCGGGCTTTTGACAGATTTATTTTATAATAAGGCTGGTAAATACCCGCTTTACTGGTTCGGTAGAGTATAAATTCACATATTGCCATTTTTTCATTGTCACTAAGTGCTTTTGCCAGCAATGGTGAGGATTTATCAACCGGTTTGGTGATAATTAATTCATGATGATTGACATTTTGACTTCTTGAGATGGAATGCATTAACGCATAAACCATGATCTGATCTTTATGTTCTGGCTGCGCTTTGTTTCCGACAGAATCAAGCGTTGAGCAACCTGCTGAAATCAGCCCTTGTGTCTCTCCACTCAAAGATAAATAACTTATATTTGCCATGATAATCTCCTTTAATTAAATAATTATTTTTCGGCCGTGGTACCGGTTGCCGCCTCTGGCATGACGTTATTCTTCAGCAGCAGCCAGCGGCTTAACACGCCTTCGAGTCGCTCATTAATTTGTTTTTCCAGCGCATCTGTATTCTGCTTCTGCGCACGGGCATCATGGTACTGCGTCAACAGAGACTCAACGGGTGTTTCCTGCCCCAGTCCCCGCTCCGCCTGCCAGATGACATTTTTGATATAGGAAAGGGTTAGTCCCTCTTTCTCGCGCTGCATCACTAGATCTGCAAAAGCATGTAAGTCCTGGCGGGTCTGCAACCAGCCACGCAACTGCGGGCTACTCTGTGCGCGGGTTTTGAGTGCCTCATTCCATTGTGTCGAGGCCTGTTGCTGTTGCAGGCTTTCCGGCCAGCGACTGTCGGCAACACGCATCATCTGCATCCCGGTTTCCAGCGGCTGTACCGGGGAGGTATCAAGAAGTTGTTGCAGCCTGCGCTCATAGTTTTCGAGTTCAGGTGAGGCCATCCACACCGTTGCTGCGCCCTGAGCGGTGTCGTTAACCTGTAACAGTTGCTGCTGCACCGGATAGACCTGCCACCACCACAATGCTGAGGCGACAGCCACTGAACAGGCGATCCCTGCGATAAACCCTCTTACCGTACTGCCTTGCTTTATCACACTGGCCTGTGGGGGATTCTCTGTCAGACTGCGCACTTCCACTTTCATCTCAGGCAGGCCGGGCAGGGGAGGCACTACCGCTTCTGGTGTGGAAGATGCCTGTGTTTCCGGGGCATAAATCAGCGTTCTGACCGTGGTCTGTGCGGCGTTCTCAGTGTTACTCTTCAGCTGGGGTTCAAGCCGTTTACGCGTGTTCTGCATAAAATAGAGCAGATTCTCCACGCGCGGAACGCGCTTCAGTTCCACCTGCTGGAGCTTATCGCAGATAAGCTGCAATGCCCGCTCTGTGCGGTAGATCAGTGGTAGGTCGGATTCCGCAAAGGAGATTTGCTGACGCAGAATATTGCCGGTTCGGGAGTTAAACCAGTCCAGCATTTCAGTACGCGCCGGGCCGCCCTGCGGCCAGAACTTATCCCAGTCGTGGCTTACCATTGCCGCCAGCAGTTCCGCACCTTCGCAGAATCCCGCCAGTCCCTGTGTCCGTGTCCGGGCAAGCGTATAGTAGGTGGCGGTGTGTAAATCCACACCGTTGGCTTTAAAAATCGCCAGCGCCAGCGACTCCACCAGTTTCCAGTTCAGCTCAGGCTGTGACGGGTGGCTGGCTTTGTTTATTTCCTCGCGGATGGCGCTGAATTCCGGCAGCCCGCGCGGGTCACTGCCGGTAACGATAGTTTGTGTCAGTACGTTACTATTCATCCCTGCCTCCTCAGTACAGTGTGTCTGACAGACCAAACTGGCTGAACAACCCACCGCTGAACGGGTTATCTTCCGTGTCGGTATGCACACGGTAGGTCATCGCGCCACCGTCCACGCTAAAGCGCACGGTAAAGTTGCCATCCTGTACTCCGGTCAGTTGTCCGGCCCCGAACAGGCGGAACTGCGCCCACGGCCCGCTGAAGCTGATACTGCGCGGCGCGTTGCCGCTGGTGCCGATGAGCGTCAGCTTACTTTCGTTGCCTTCGCGCATGTTGTTAGGCCAGACCAGATGGGCGGTATAGTTACGGCCCTGGCTGTAATCGACTAACTGACCGTCAAGGTTCAGTACACTGCGGCGTTTATTGCCTGAAAGCGATACCGTTTCCACGGCAAAGGATGTTCCCAGACCGTTCTGTTTGCTGAAGAAGATGTCACGGATTTTCTGCGCAGTTTCCAGTTGCGCAATAATATCTTCGCGAATAATGACGTTGTTATCGCCATCCTCCAGACTCAGGTCATTATCGATAAACAGCTTCAGGTTCTGCTGGTAGAAGGTATCCAGTATGCCATCCGGTTTAAAGAAGCGTTCGAAGGCATCCAGTGAGGCATCCTGTGCAGAACGCGGATTAAACGGATAGTTATTTGCCAGTTGCTCGTTAAACGGTTTCACCACGCTGTCGCGCCAGTCCACTTCCATATAATGAACAGCCTCCACCATCACCACATGCCAGGCCTGGTCAGTCAGTCTGCCAACCCAGCGGTTGAGCGGAGCAGGCAGCGTTTTTGCCATCTGGCGGGTGGCGAATATCGGATCGCTGCTGTTCTGATCAAGCCGTAACTGCACGGCTTTCAGCGCCGATTTCCCTGGTACAGGCGCGTTCTGGATTGCCAGCAGGTAGCGGTGCAACTCGGTGAGTTGCTGATACACGGCCTGCATCGTGCTTTCTTTGTCTTTCTGTACTGCCAGGGTACTGTTTTCCGGGGCGAATTCATGCCCGAGGCGGGTGAGTAACTGGTAATCCGGCTCTGCCAGGGCTTCCTCCCGTTCTTTGGCAGAGAGTTTTTCAGAAAAGACGCCTGGCTGTGTGTTGTCACGCAGCACGGTCAGCGCCCGCTGCAAAGGCTGGTCGCCGCTGATAACCTGCTCCAGCGCCCCGGTCAGTTGTCCGATGGACTCAAAATTGCGGATATTCAGATTGTCCATCCCGGCCCGCCAGGTGGCGGTGTAGTCGCTGATATACTGCTCGGTCAACTGGCGCTGGATTTCCGCGCGGTCGGCGTCACTGTATTTCACGCTGCGGGTAAGGTTAAGTACCCAGGAATCCATCGCCGTCAGTTCAACCAGTTCATCGCGCTGTTTTACAAAATAGCTTTGCAGGCCGTAACGGGTAAGAAACTGTGGAACAACCAGTTTGTTGTCATCGGCAGATGTAAACACCTGGTCAAAGGTTGGCCCTACCTGGTCACGCAGATTGAGGTCGGCAGGAAGAACGCCCAGCGCCCGCGTTTTCAGGCTCTGGTAAACCCGCTGGTAGACAGGCAGTTTGCTCAGTTCTTTCTGTGCTGATACCACGGGCTTGTCATATGGCGTCCAGCGGCTGATGGCGTCACCGTCGCCCGCCTGACGCTCTGCATGCCAGTCAGTATGAGCCAGCGCGTAGTCAAGATGGGACATCAGTTGTGCCTGGATATCGCGCTGGCCGTGGAATTTTTCGCTCCAGCGTTTTGCCATATACTGCTTCACCACCTCATTGTTACGTCCGCTTTTGTCCTCCAGCATTCGCATTACGCGCAGCACCGCGAGTTTTTCTTCACTCTCCGGCGGCGCGGCGTTCATCGCTTTGACCAGCCCGTTAAACAGCGAGGGCAGGTAACGTTGCTCCAGCAGTTGCAGATAGGTCTGTTCCACATAAGGCCCGATACGTCGTCCCTGGTACAGTCCCATATCGGCCAGACGGCTGCGGTCGCCCCAGTCGCCATAGGCCAGTGTGGCATCGCGTACCGGGTTCAGAAGCGGCAGTTGCAGGTTGCCAAAGTCATCTTCCCCCTGCGGAGGCGGCACGTCCATAAAGGCTTTGGCCTGCTTAAGCACGGTGATGCCGGACTGATAGTTACCGTTGTAATAGTGATGCCAGCCGGTGATGAGCAGCAGTGCTGCCACGCCGCCTGTGGCAGAGAAAACCGTCAGGCGGCGACGGGAACGTATCAGCCAGGCGCGGCTCTCTGTTGCCAGATTAGGCTCTGCGAGTAATGCCTGCGGGAACAGGCTGCGGGTGAAATAAGGCGCGGTGTCCACCAGGGGCCAGGACGCCAGTGGGTTATTGCCCAGCCGGTACTGGCGGGCGGCAGACTGGGTGAATATATCATCCATCTGCCCACGCTGAAGCGAAGAGGTGAGATAGACACCACGCAGCATCACGTTCATATTTTCGCCATCAAGCAGACCCTCAAGCAGTGACACCAGCGGTTCACGGCTTCCCTGCATCTGGCGGGAAAAACTGAATAAAGACGCGCGGGTGTGAGTCTGAGCGACCATCAGATCCGGCAACGCCAGATTCATTCGATCCACCCATGTCTGCCAGAAAGCATTCAACTCTGTTCGCCAGTCATCATTTTCATGGGCACGGCGGGTGAACGTGACGCCCAGAATCGCATCGCGATCCTGTCTGTTCAGGGACTGAAACAGGGCGGCAAAACCCTGCAATAAATCAAGCCGGGTCAGTACCACGTAAACCGGTAACTGGCAGTGAAGATGCTGGCGTATATCCTGCAAGCGGCTGCGCAGCGTCTGTAACAGATGCTCGCGGCGGCGTTTGTCTGCGGTAAGCAGATCGGGTAAATCGAGTGTCAGAATAATCCCGTTCAGCGGCTGGCGCGCGCGCTTTTCTTTCAGCCAGCCGAGGGCATGTTCCCACAGACGGCGATGCAGGATATCCGCATCAGCGGGAGCGCAGAGTGTGCCGTCGATATCAAAGATCACCGCCTGTTTACCGACATGGGGCGTGAGGTACAGGCGTTGTTCTGCGCCGCGCGCGCCCTCCGGGGCATAAATAATGTCGGACGGAAACCCCTCGCGCAGCAGTGTCGTTTTGCCACTGCCCGCCGGGCCGATGACCATATACCACGGCAACTGCCACAGGAAACGGCGGTTGTCGAGATGGCGTTGCAGGCGCAGCAGCCAGCGGTCAAGATAACGCTGCTGGGCGTTCAGTTCCACGCTGAGCGGATCAACGGCTTCCTCGCGCTGTTGCTTTTGCATTTTTTCAAGCTGTTGCAGGCGCTTCATCACCCGGACGGTAAGCCACACCAGGGCAATAATCCCCCACGCCGCCGTTGCCAGCCAGCGGTTCGCCAGTGGTTTGAGCCACTGTTCTTCATACAGCGTCCACGTCGGGCCTTTCCACCAGATCCACACCAGCAGAAAAATCCACGCCAGTATCAGCAGCCAGAAAGCAGAGACTTTAAACCGGGGCATCGCCGGTCGCAGGGCTGATTTGAGTCCGCTGAGTAGTCGGGGTGTTGGTAATCTGAACACAAAAACTCCTGTTCTCTTTTATTGTTCTGCCGTGAATTTTTGTTCTAGCTGCTCAAGCAGGGACGGCTCCCAGTCTGCCACCATCATCTGCAATCCCATCCTGAACAACATCCGGTACTGCTGCTGCGCAAGCTGTACCAGCCCCGCCTCTTCCGTCAACTGTGCGGCAAGGTACTGGCGGTGAAACTGATCGCGGGGATCGCCTTCGGGTAGCATGTCCAGATATCGCAGCGCCGCCTCCAGACCCTGCTCAGCAAAACAGGCTCTGGCTGCCTTCGATTCCTCACCGATTTGCGCAACCGGTGCAACTTTGGCGTCGGGCGAAGCTGCCAGCCATTGTTTCGTCTGCTCACTGATAAACGGTGTGTGGTCATTAAACAGCAGCCCGGTAAGCTGGGGCAGACGCTCAAGGAAGCGGATGACCTCATCGCGGATGGCGTCTGCCACCTGTTTGTAACCCAGACGCAGCGCCGTCTGTGCAGAAAGGCAGTGACCATCCAGCCAGTAAGGAGCCAGCAGTACGCTTTTCTCCACCTGCTGCCACAGCGCCATATCGGCACTACCGAGCTGAGCATGGTAATCTGCCACCATATCGGCGGAGACCGCAGCCAGTGGAGTACGGCCATCGCTTTCCGCCTGGGGCGTACTGGTGATGTTCTGCCAAAGCGCATGGCGGCGCAGACGGTAGCCCTGCGGTGAATCCGGCTGGCGTTCACATAAAATGGCCGCCACTTTTAACAGCGTGTCGCGCCAGGCTTTGTCGTCGTGACTGTCGATGACGATTTGGGGAGCCGGAGCACTGGGTTGCGTCACGCCGCTTTCAGACGTGGCGGTGGTCTGTGGTGAACTACCGGAGGCCGCCGGAGTGGGGACAGGAGCCGGTGCCGCACGATTAAACGCACGCTGGTACAGGGCAAAAAGATCATCAGTAGCCTGTGCCAGTTCCGGGGCGTTATGTGACTGCCAGCATTGCGCCAGTTTTGCCAGTTCCCCTGACAGCGCATCGCGCTGCGCTGTGGCGGCGTTCTGTGAAAAAACTTCAATACCTGTTTCAAAGCGTTTAATGACCTGGCTGGCAAAGCGTTTTTTATGCGCCATATTCTGCGGCGCAGCCACCGCCCAGTAATGCTCCACATACAGCGCCAGCAGGCGCAATGCGAGATGAGGATCACCGGCGTGTTGCAGGGTTCTCAGCAGATGCGCCAGCAGACGAAAATCCTTACTCTCCGAAGCCAGAATGACCAGCCCCCGGCGCTGGAGTTCCGGGATATCCAGTTGACTGTGGGCCAGCGATCCCAGCTTGACGATTTCGCCGTCGATATACTCCCAGTTCGGGTTGTCATCTTTCAGCGCCGATGCCAGTTTCTCTTCCGGCAGGTTTTCCAGCAGGTGCGATATCCAGACATTCGGATCGCGTAAGTCCATTGCCATATTTTTATTCTCCCGCCCAGTGGCAGGCATCGCGCAGGGGAGCAATCGCCCTTGCCAGCCCGTCAATGTTAAAGGTCAGCTTTCCGGCGGCATTGTCTGCGCCGGTATCCACCGTCAGCGTTTTTGCGCCGAACAGTTGCTTAATTTCATCAATCCCGGATAACCCCCGGCTGGACTCCAGCAGGGTGCCGTTCTCGCGCACAAACCAGTGGCTGCGCAATGCCCGGTTGTCGGCATTCAGAGTGACGGCGATATCATGGACATCCAGAGGGTGCATCAGCGCCACCTGCATCCGGGTGATATTGTCCACGCAACTGAACATCAGCACCGGGCGTGGCGGAACATGACCGATAGCCGGGGTGGTTATCACCACCGTCGGGCGCTCCCCCGGCACCTGCGTCACCAGCAGTTCTGTGGTGTTGCCCTCGCGGCGTTTTTCCTGCTCTGTGGCGCGGGTCCAGGCCTCGCCCACAAAACCGGCTTTGACCAGCGCCCCGTCAAACCCTGACGGGGACAGCGGTGCCAGCAGGCGGTCATAGCAGTCAAGCCGCTCCAGCGCCGCGGACTCCCGCCGACAGGACTGCATGGCCTGTAACGTGGCTGTCGCATCCGGCGGGGTCGTGGTGGCGACGGCGACCGCCACACCGGCCATTGACGATGCTTCTGCGGGCGCGGCAGTGGCGGGTAAGCCCGTCATCAGGCCCGCGATAAACCATCCTGTCTGCCGGAAAACGCGCAACCTGCTCATAAAACCGTTTCATCCTTTGTGACGGACTCGTCGTTCTGAGCATCTTCCACGTCTGCCGTAAATGCGCCGTCCACTGCCGACAACCGAATCCGGGCAACCGCCGTATTCGCCGCCATTTTCTGCAACAGCAGCAGGGAGAGCGGCGGCAGCATATTGCCGTCGATGACCGATTCCAGCATCCTCGCGCCGTTTTCCGCGCGGGTGACGCGGCTCATGATTTCGTCCGTCACTTCCGGTTCTATAATCACCTCCGCGCCAAAGCGGCTGCGCAGCACGTTATCCAGGCGGGCCAGTTTCCCGGCAATGATGGTGGCGAGCGTCTCTTTCGACAGCGGCAGGTACGGCACCACTTCCATACGCGCCAGCAGGGCAGGTTTGAAGAAGTCGGCCAGCACCGGATACAGTACTTCCTGCATGGTTTCCGGGTCATCGGCATGCTCGACTATTACCTGGTAGCCGAGGTTGGACGTCAGGAAGAAGACGATATTTTTGCAGTCAATCAGGCGGCCTTCACCGTCTGCCATTTCGCCCTTATCGAACGCCTGGTAGAACAGGTTGAGCACATCCGGGTGCGCTTTTTCCACTTCATCGAGCAGTACTACCGAGTAGGGTTTCTGGCGAATCGCTTCGGTCAGTACGCCGCCTTCACCGTAGCCAACGTAGCCCGGAGGCGAACCAATCAGTCGCGAGACGGTATGTTTCTCCTGGAACTCGGACATATTGATGGTGGTCAGGTACTGGCGACCGCCGTAGAGCAGCTCTGCCAGTTGCAGGACGGTTTCAGTTTTACCCACGCCGCTGGGGCCAGCCAGCAGGAACGCGCCCAGCGGGCGTCCCGGACGGCGCAGGTCGGCGCGTGCGGTCAGCAGGTGTTTGTGCAGGCTGGCAATCGCCAGGTCCTGGCCTTTGATGGTGTCGCCGAGCCATTTTGGCAGGTCGGTGATGACCGACATTTCATTCTGCGACAGGCGGTTAAGCGGCACGCCGGTCCATTCGGCAATCACCGCCGCAATCTGTTTTTTATCGACGTGCGGGGAAACCAGCAACCGGTCGTTATGCAGGGCGTCCAGTTCGGCAGTGAGATGTGCCAGACGTTGTACCGGGGAAACTGTTTCAGCGGTCTCTTCCGGTTGTTCTCTGTCGGCCTCATCAGCCGGTACGGCACCGGTATTATCCTGTTCTGACTCTGACTCTGGCTGCGTATCCTCCACGGTATCTGCGTCCGGCAACGGCGCCGCATCGTCCTCTGCCACGCCCAGTAACTGCTGGCGCAGCGCAATAATCTCCCGGACCAGCGTCTGCTGCTGGTGCCAGGCCGCTTCCAGTTCATCCAGCGCCGTCAGCGTTTCATCATACTGCACCAGCACCTCGGTCATCCGTGATGTGTCGGTACGCAGTCCGATGCGAAGCTCGCGCTCAAGCTGGCGAATTTCCGCCTCCTGCTGGTGGCTCAGAGTGGTCAGCGCCGAGATTTGCTTCGGCGGCGACGACAGGTTGATGGCCACACGGGCGCAGGCGGTATCCAGCACATCAATCGCTTTGTCCGGTAACTGACGCCCGGAGAGATAACGCTCGCTTAATGTCGCAGCGGCCTGCAAGGCGTCATCATCAATCAGCACGCCGTGAGACTGTTCATAGACCGCCGACAGACCGCGCAGAATAATGGTGGCTTCGGCAGCGTTGGGTTCGCTGACCTTCACCAACTGGAAGCGGCGCGACAGGGCGGCATCTTTTTCGAAGTATTTTTTGTACTCGCTCCAGGTGGTGGCGGCGATGGTTTTCAGCTCGCCGCGCGCCAGCGCCGGTTTGAGCAGGTTGGAGATATCCAGCCCGCCCTGCTGGTTGCCCGCGCCAATCAGGGTATGTGCTTCGTCGATAAACAGAATGACCGGCACCGGGGAGGAAATGACCTCCGCCATCAGCCCTTTGAAACGTTTTTCGAATTCACCCTTCACCGACGCTCCGGCCTGCAATGCGCCCAAGTCAAGGGTCATGATATCGGTGTTTTTCAGCTTGTCCGGCACCTGGCCTGCCACGATGCGCAGCGCCAGCCCTTCGATTAAGGCGCTTTTACCCACGCCTGCTTCGCCCACCACCACCGGGTTGTTCTTGCGGCGGCGGCAGAGAATGTCGATCATCAGGTCGATTTCGTGGTCGCGGCACAGTACCGGGTCAAGCCTGCCGTTACGGGCGTCTGCGGTCATGTTTTTGGCGTAGCGGGCAAGCAGGGTGTCAGCAGCGTCCGTCAGTGTGCCTGCGCCTTTACCGTCTGCATCCGGCACGACTGATTCCGCCGACTCCTGTGTCCACTGCACAAAGTCCTGTTGCAGACGGTCACGGTTAATGCCGGTCAACAGCCGGGCGGCAGCAGGCGGTATATAACGCAGCGGCGAATGCAGCAGGGCCAGCAGCAACACGCCGCCGCGCAGTTCGCTGTGCTGCATCTCAGCCGACGCCAGCAGCCAGCCCTCTTTCAGCCACTCAACCAGCATCGGGGAAAACGCCGGGTAGCTGTCCGCAGAACGGGCGGTTGTGTAGTTCTCCACCGTCAGCGCCTGGCGCAACTCTTCCATGCCAATATCGCCCTGGCGGGTAATAACCCGCAGGTCACTGCGTGGCATGGCGAGCATCTGAATAAGCACATGGCTGACGGTAATTTCCGCTGCCTGCTGGCTCATACATTCAGAGGCGGCCATCTCCAGCGCCTGGCGGGAGAACAGGTTCAGCCGTTTTACCAGCGTGGGAAGATCAATCTGGATCATAAACGTCCTTATCGAAGTAATTTGTTTAGCTGGTGCAGGATGTCCTGCGTCTGGCTGTCCAGCCGCAACAGATAGAACAGGTAAAACAACGCCAGCACGACAACGCCACCACAAAAAATATGTTTAATGGTCAGGCGACTGATGAGCTGATAACGCCCGCCCTGGGTTTTTTTGTCCTGGTGTAACAGCGGGAAAGGGGCATCGCCGCGCAGTTTATGCAGAACGTGGTACAGACGGCGGTAGATCTGCTCAAATTCCCCCTGATCCTGTGCTGCCACTTTGTAGCGCCCGCGAAATCCCAGAGAAAAACAGATCCAGAGAAATTCCAGCAGATCCTGGTAACGTTTGGGTTCACGGATCAGGCGCTCCAGCAGGATGAAAACTTTCTCGCCACCCCAGGCTTCGTTGTGGAAATGGACCAGCAATGACTGCTTGATCCACTCGTTCTTGTTTGACCAGCCGTTACCGAGCGCCGCTTCATCAATAAACGTGCAGAGGATGTAGCGAAACGAGATAATCACGCCCGGTTCGTAGCCCTGCTCCTGAAGCAGTTGCTCCACGGCCTGAACATCCGTCACCACCTGAGCAAAAAGATGCTCCGGCATCGTCTGGCTGTTCATGGTTGAAAGGCGCATTACCATACCGAGTAGCGGCGTGGCCGCGTCGATCATCGGATTCAGGCTGTTGCCACGAAGCGCGAGATGGTAGTCGCGCTGGCTTTTTTCGTCGTATCCGGTAAATGGTGGCAGAGACAGTGACCCCTCATCCATCGTCTTACCCTCTTATCGCCCACAGTTGCATGTTCAGATCCGGGAAACTGCCGGAAACATGCAGTGCAACGGCCCCGGCGGCAGCCATTTCTGTCCAGGCCTGGCCACTCTTGTCGAGTTCGAAATAGCTGAACCCGGAATGGTAAGGAAGCTGGCGGGGAGCCACCATAAGGGCACGCAATGGAATACCGGGGATCTGCACACTGACCATATTGCGGATTTTTTCCGGCGAGGAAATTTTCGACTGCTGGATAAACTGGCGCTGGATCTGATCGACCGGCATGTTTGCCGCCACGGCCAGCACAAAGGTGGCAGATTGCAGCAGTTCTGTGTCATGGATATCGGCCTGCCAGATACCGTCACGCAGATGCAGCGGCAGATTGACCGCTCTTGGCGACAGTACGGTATGCAGCGCCCGTTTGACTTCCGGTAACAGTGTTTTAAATGTTTTGGTCAGGTCATGATGATCATACACATCAAGCGGGCAGGGCAGGCGCGACAGCTCTGTAAAGGTCATCAGTTCACCCAGCAACCCGGCAAGATCAAGATAGAAATCTTCCGGGTGGAGCTGGGATCGGCGGGCGCGATGGGTAAACCGGGTCTGGTTACGGTTAAGTAACTGCAACATCATAAATTCCGCCACATCCGCGATGCCGCTCTGCGCCGGAGAGCCAATACGGTTTGCCAGATCGCTTGCCCGTCCGCCAATGGCCCCCTGTACCTCTTTGAGATAAACACGCAGTTTCTTACTGACCTGAATATTCTGGCAGGAGGGGATAAAATCGTCATCCAGCGTCAGGGAGCCGTCGGCATGGCGATCGCTGATACGGCAAAGCGGGAGCGTAATATAGGCGCTCATATCTTCTGCACCGCTCATAATGCGCGGCGTCAGTTGTCCCAGCGTCAGTGTTCGCGTGTCACCTTCTTCTGAATGCAAATCCCGGACATCGGCATAATTCAGCCGGTAACGCCCGATTCGCCGCCCGTCGCTGATTTCATTTCTCACATCACTGGCGACCGGCAGAGCGAGGTAGATATTGCGGCTTCTCTCGTCCGGAAAATGTTGCGGGTGCAGCGGATCGGGCAGTGCGTCCTGGTCGGGGATAGAAAAGACGGTGCCGTCGGGCAGTGTGCCTGACGCGCTGTCAATCATGATCTTACCCTGCGCCAGCAGTTCATTGTTGAGGGTGAGTTCGGTAAATCCCCAGGATAAATCATTCATGGCCCGGAAACGCTGGTTATCCAGGTAGTCGTTGTAACGCTGCTGTTGCTGGAAATGGTGTGGGCGCATCAGCATCCCTTCCTGCCACATCACCTTGTTGCGGGTGGTTGCCATAATTATTCATCCTCTTTTTTCATTTCGATGCTGCTTTGACGTACATGCACCAGCAGGCGGTAATGGTGGCCGGTTCCTTCCACCGTCTCGATTTGTTTCCATTCAGTGGCCTGGTCATCGGAGAAATAGGCCACGACACCAATAAACTGCGTTTTCTCATCCAGCTTTACCGGCGGCAGGGTTTTGATGGTGTCCGGCAACAGGTTGAAATCCTGGTGGTCGATATAGTTTTTACCCAGCACATCCGGTAGCGGCGTACTGGCTATCTGGTCATAGTCGGCTGCCAGCAATTTTGAGTCGTCAGTCAGGTACACCAGTTGCACATCCACGGCGGCTGATTCACCTTCCGCATTGGTATTGGTGTCCGGTTCGGTCAGCAGGGTGACGGTTATTTCCGAAGGTTGCTCCTTCAGGCTCCCGACCTGGATATCCGGGTTTTTGATCACCTCACTGATTTTTTTCGCCGTTTCGCAGCCGGTTAATATGACGCACATCAGCACGCAGGCCAGAAACGCCTTCCTGTTCATGCTTCCGGCTCCCGCTGTTTTTCACGAAGCACCCGGTCATAGACCTGGGCGTAGACCTCGTTAAACAGCATCTCAAACCCCTGCTGGCGATCGGAGGCCAGTTCTTCGTAATAATGGCTGTACATTTGCCATGCTCCGGCATCATCCAGCGGCTGGCGCAGTTCATGGCTGCGGCGGTACTGCACAAAGCGGCGCAGCAGATTTTGTGGTGAGAAAGCATCCAGCAGGACACGAAGCGACTCCACAATCGCTGCCCGGTTAGCTTCTTCGTGGTGGCGGACATTGCGCAGGCTTTCACTGACGGCGGCGGGAGCCGCCAGATGTACCGGGCTTTTACCTTCGGCAAACATTACGTCGAGCGCGGTGGCGTAATCCATGTTCAGGCGCAGCGGGTTATCTTCCAGCGGGCGCAAATGTTTGTCTGAGAGGCTGTTACGCTGCTGCTGCAAATCGAGCAGACCTTTTATTGCGGCCTGTAACGTTCGTCCGGCCTCCTCCAGAAAATCATCCGCATCGTCGGAATTGCTCATGGTAAGCGAGCCGCCAAGACCGCGCAGTAAGGGGGTGACCGCAAGGTGGCGTTGCGCCATTTCTGCCGCAGAGACGTCGTCATTACGATCGCCGGGGCTGGCATAAATGGGCGGCAGATCCATAAACGGAGTATTGATCCCCCCATTACTTGCCGGATCGGACAGCGGTGCCGATGGCCGGACAGCCGCAATGCCTGAAAGCGGATCGCCCGTGGTAATCAGGCTTTCGGACTGAAGTGCCTGGAGTGGATCGGCAGAAAAACCGTTTACCACGGTGTCTGCAAGCTGGTGCCGGTGAGTCATTCCCGGATAGTGTGGCGCACCCTCCGTTGATAGCAGGGTATCCGTGAGCATATCGCGATTGGTAACGATGGTTTCGGGAGTGGCCATTTCCTCATCGTAATGGGGAATATCTCCCCGGTTCAGATGAACCCTCACCATCAGCCGTCCGATCTGGATC
>ERZ1034678.842-NODE-842-length-16277-cov-28.843238_pt1 | contig 16277 bp, 10 predicted proteins | sample MGYA00520640_ERZ1034678 | MGnify/ENA primary metagenome ERZ1034678 (study PRJEB33766, sample SAMN09781767) | gut metagenome | biome: gut microbiome | host: Homo sapiens | place: Madagascar | study: EMG produced TPA metagenomics assembly of the PRJNA485056 data...
TTGTCTTGAACATTAATTATCATTAATTGAACATTAATTATTTCATTAATTTTTTCGTTAATGTTCATTCTCGTTAGGCTGATAAATTGCAGTTTATCAGTTTCTTACGCATACGAGTGCATGCCGCCTAAGAAATAGTTTACACCGAAGTAAGTCATCAGTACCGTGGCAAAGGCTATGACACAGAACCAATGAAAAGAACGTGGCCGACGCAGCCAAGGTAATGATTGCGCATGAAAGAGCGTGGCATAAAGCATAAAGGTGATGAGTGCCCACGTCTCCTTAGCGTCCCAACTCCAATAGCTGCCCCACGATTGGTTAGCCCACACGGCTCCTAAGAAAATGCCGATACCTAAGAAGAATACAGCGGGATAGAGCATCAATCGACCTAATAATAGCAAACGCTCAGCCTGTGTGGACACTAAAAGCCCCATTAGCCCGTTTAAGAAAAGGAAAGCTAATAATGAATATCCCATCATCACTACCGATACGTGGAGGCTCAACCAGGGAGAAGAGAGTACGGGCATGAGATGAGTTACTTGTGGATTGTTCTGTCCCAAGAAGGATACCAATAGGGCAAAGCCGGCCAATAAGGCTCCAAATGGTAGAAGCACGGCAAAGCGACGATGTAGCGCAGCAGCTACGCACAGTGTGACGAGTGCCATGAATTGCATCGTTTCCATACCATTGCTCAGGGGCACGTGGTCAGCGATGTACCAACGCAGGGCGAAAGCAAAGGCCAGAGTGAGAGTGAGGGCGTAGAGGGTTATGGGTAATACCTTCTGGTCCCACACGTTTGAGGGAGCATTTTTAAGATAGCGAACCATTAGGCGGCCAAAAGCTACCAATCCTAATGTTAGGCTCAACATAAAAAGAATTTTGGCAAAGGGAATACGATTGTAGAGCAGTTCTGCCTTGACACGTAGAGGCGAAAGGCGTGCCACGCTATGGTCTTTAGGCAGCGACCGAAAGAGCGTTCCCTTTTGTAGCATCATGATTAAGCCCACCTTCTCGTCCACCTCCGCAATGGCCTTCTGTAAGGGATCGTTAGACCTTACGTTGCCTGTATCGTCTCCTTTCCAATATTGGTTGAGCACGTAAGTTCCATTAGCAAAGAAGTTCGATAGACTTGCATATTTGCCTTCGATGTGTAGTAAAGAACGTAGTTGTTGGCTCTTTACCAATATCATGGGTTCGTCTTGCCACACCTCGGGACGAAACAACCACCCCGTTACAACTTGCTCGGCCGATAGTCCGTGATACGTGTCACTTCCATAGAGCTTGCGCATAAAGTCAAGTGCCATCGTGTTGAAGGGGGCCACGCGGTCATTATAGATTATCTGCTTCGTGGCCAACGAATCGGCTTTGGAACGATTGAAGGCGGGAAGTTCGCGAGCGGAAAGATTCTGTACACTTAATGTAAATAATAGTCCCAAGACGAGTGTCCCCTTGCGCAATAAGGGGTGGCGTAGGAGGCGACGAAACTCCTCACTACGGTCGAATACGGTCATCAGCATCGAGAGCCCCAGCAGGAGGTAGCCTAAGTAAGTAATACCTGTGCCTACAGGGTCGTAGTTGACGCTGAGCCAACTGCCGCGGCCGTTATCGTCGTATGACGACTGATAGAAGCGGTAGCCCGCGTGTTTGAGTATGTTATTCATCGAAATGTCTTCTTCACGTGTACTATCTGCGTCTTGATCCCTAAGCGTAATGTGGCTTACGTAGTCGGCTGCGGCTTCCGTGCCAGGATAGTATATCACGCGGAAGGTGTCAAGACGTAGAGAAAAGGGGAGGGGATAGGTCTGTTTAAAGTCTTCGCTTTGGAATTGACTCACCTCCTGCCCTTGTTGTAAGTGGATAATGCCTTTGTGAGAAGTGAGGTAAGTAGTAAAGGCACCTGCTAAGATGACGATAAAAGAGAGGTGGAGCATCATCACTGAGAAGCGGTGCCACAATTGATACTTCACCATGCCGCCCAACATGAGTAGTACGAGTAGGCCCCATAGGACGCAAAACCACGGTGTGTGATATATTGTGTCGCTTACCCATTCGCTTCCCCATTTACTTTCTAATAGGGTGGCAGCGGCCATTAAAGCTAATAAGAAGAAAAACAACGACAAGGTGACATTCTTGCCGTTAAAATGAGATCGTAACATATTGTAAAGCAATTAAGTAGGTGTTCAAAATTATTTTATACAATCAGTAGGTGTCATATTCACATTGAAAGCACATTCTCGAGACGCATCTGTCCCCTTCGGCCTCGGTCACATAGCCCGCTATGCCCCCCTTCGGTTCCCCCGTTATCGGGGGACAGAAACCCTCACCCGAAGGGAACATCTGCGCCCCGATAATGCACTTTCAATGTAAAAATAATTTTGAACACCTACTTAATGAAACGATTAACGAACAAAATTAATGGATATGTCACAAGAACATTATACCATTAATTCTGTTCGTTAATCGTTTATTATTTTTTGTTAGAACGGTTTGAATGTCTCGTTATGAACGGCCTTGGTGGCCATACACTCCATTTCAATCAACCAACCTGGTCGGCAGACGGGGGCGTGAACGATTACTTTAGGTACTCCTGGAAAGCGTTCTTCAAACATACGATTGACGACTGCGTAGTCGGCCGTGTCGCGTAGGTAGACAATCATCTGGCCCACATCCTCAAATCCGCAATCAGCCTCCGTGAGTAGTGCTTCCACGTTCTCCCACATACGCTTCGTCTGCTGACGAATGTTGCCCATGTGTAGCACGTTGCCCTTGTTGTCGATGCTTGCTGTGCCAGAGATGAACACTTGGCGGCGGTCACCATACTCAACGCTTGTGCCGCGTTCAAAACTCACGCCATATTCGTATGTGGGGTTGAGGTGGGTGGGGGCATAAAGAAACTTGATTTGTTGTTTTACGTCAAGTCCCAGTACTGCATACGTGTCGAGTTGTACCAATACCTTAGGATCGGCATTGCGTCCGTTGATGCCCGTACTTGAGATGAAGTGCGTCTGGCTGGTTAAGTTTTGTGTGTAAAACTCTTCATTGCGTGCTTTTACTACGCCCGCGTAGTTAACGTCTACGTTCTGTACGAAGAACCAAGTGCGAATGCAGTTGTCGGCCAGTTTGCCGCCATTGCTCAAGAGTTGCATGGTGTATTCTTTCAGCAGTAGGCTCGTCTGCTGTTCTGACGTCTCGGCATGGCTTACGGCTGTTCCTCCCCACAAGTGGGTATAGCCGCCATGTTGCACCTTGTAGAGTCCGTTGTCGAATGAGCCAGCACCGATGCCTGTCTGAAGGTAAGCCCAAAGAGCTATCTTCGTACCATTAAGTGGTGCTTGCTCTACTACAGAACATGCGCATGCAGGTGCTTCTGGCACTGCAGAGTATAAGGCTTCATATTGATTAGCAGCATCGCTTAGGAAGTAACGCTTTATAACTGACGATGCACCCTTGAGTTCTGTTTCTAGCAGATTATAATATGTGTTGAGAACGCTATCAAGCTGTTCTTGGAAGGTTTGTTCGGGGTGTGTAGCGTGAATCATTACGTGAAATTCCGTTACACCATCTTCAACTTCAAACTTTGAAATTTCAGCCAACGTGTTCTCTAACTGAATGGCTGATCTTTGCTGTACGTGGGTCATACTGTTTGTCATTCTTTCTCTGTGGCACTTAGCCAAACTCTATTGATAGTCTATCGCCTTGTGCCTTACATTCTTTATTCTGAATGCAAAAGTACGAAAAAACAAGCTACTTTTTATTCCATAATGCCCTATGGCACTCAAAATCACCACTATTGGGTATAAACTGCAATTTGTCGGCCACTTGGGGGAACGCGTCCTAACCTGGGGGCGACGCGTCCCAATTAGGCCGACAAATTGCAGTTTATTTTGTCATAAAAACACCACGCAGCACAAGTGGTTTGCGATTGGGACGCTGACTCCACTTCTCTAAATCTTCTATTAATTGTCTGTATATCATAGCTTTCTGTACTTGAAAAAGTACAGTGTTTTCCTAAATCATAGGCAAAATAACTGCTTTTTCTTCCTAAATCATAGGCAAAAATAGATAAAATCTGTCCTAAAACATAGGCAAACGATACCAAAGACGTACAGCAAGTGGGGGCAGACCTCTGGCCTGCGGAACGATTTTTTTACGTTTCCACAGGCCGAGAAGTCTGCCCCCACTTGCTATATTTTAATACGTTCTCTTATCTAACCGAAACTTTCTTGACCTCTTTGCCCGACTTTACGACATAGGGGGCAGCGGGGAGGGAAAGTGTGCAGCTGGTGGCGCTTGATTGGTGAAGCAAACGGCCATCGGTGTCGAATACTTGGAATGTGTGGCCTTGCGGATTGTTAATTGTTAACTGTCCGTTTTGTACGTTCACCCGAAGGGCGTTGTCAGAAGCTGTTACGGCATGTACGGCGGCCAACTTAGTGGGGAGAAACATCTGCCACTGCGCTCCACTGGCCACTAAAGTGTAACCCTCTGGCACGGTGGTGGGAGCAGCTGCGCCAATGCGCGTGATGAGCGTGCCATGGTGGCCTACGGCATGGCTCTCGTAATATTGGCTGCGCGCCGTTACGGTGACGTTGCTCTCAGAGTGAACACCAGCTTGACGGCGAATGGCTATCATTTGGTTGATAGCATCGCGGTCAGCGCCAACCCAATGAGGGTAGAACACACAAGGAATGCCAGGCGAAGAGAGGATAAAAGCGTAGGCAGCTTGCACGTTGCCAGTGTACTTATTGCTGTCGCGATACGTGTCGTGATTGTCGACAAAGGTGACGGAATAGCGGTTGTAGTTATGATGATGAATCATGCCCGCTGGGCGCCATGTGGTCTTATCCTCTATCCACGACATATTACTAAAGTTGTTCTTGGCCAGTCCGTTGTTGAGAGCCGCATATTTAGCGGGATAGTCGAAGGCCATGCTCTGCTTGCCTGTTGCCACGATCCATGCCGCTACGGGGTCGTAACTGCCGTCCCAATATTCACCTACGGAGAGGTAAGGCTGCGTAGCTTCGTTGAAGAGGCCAACGTACTTGCCATTATAGCCTTTACAGAAGTCGTAACGCCAACCGTCGTAACCATACTCATCATGCAACCAGTTGAGGTAAGCCTCAATGTCTTGTTGTACGTAAGTGGAAGTGTGGTCGAGGTCGCGTGCACCGTCCCAATTCTCCCCCGTATCTTTTGCCCCTTTTGCCGTGCCATACCATGAGCCAGCCGAAAGGTTGGTGTTCATCTCGTCGTTGGAGCAGATGTGGTCGGTCGTGAGTTGGTACGAGCCATACGTGCCAAAGTCGTCTTTCGTGAAGTTGCCCCAGCCCGTGTCGCCCGCGCGGTGGTTGACAACGATGTCGGCGATGACTTTCACATTGCTATTATGCAGTGTACTGATGAGCGTCTTGAGCTGTTCGGCCGTGCCCCAACACGATGTCTGATTGTTCCACTGTCGGGGGTGATAGCCCATATTGTTACCGCCTACGGCCCCACCGCCTTCAGCACTGGCAGAAGGCGGCAGCCAAATGAGATTAAAGCTCTTAGCTATATCAGCGGCTTGGTCTGTCAACTGTGTCCAACCTGTCTGTCGTTGTGAATTCCAATAGAAACCTTGTAACATAACGTCCTCGCTCTCAGCGGGTGCTTGGGCGTAAACGCCAAGGGACGCTACGCTAAGGAATAACGCTAAAACTCTTTTCATAACATTCATGCTTAAACGTTAAGGCGCGCTTCGCGCGCTAGATGGGAACATTAATTATCATATAATTGATCATTAATTATTTCATTAATTTTTTTCATTAATTTATTTCATGTAATTGGTCATTAATTATTTCATGAAGTCGTTGTACGTCAAAGTAGAAGAGAAATTAATGACATTTATATGAAATAATTAATGACCAATTACATGAAAAAATTAATGAAGAAATTAAAGACTAATTATATGATAATTAATGTTTCCTTCCAACGCGCGAAGCGCGCCATTCATGTCATTTTGTGTTAGTATTTAGCAGTGATGCTGTAATTCATGTCGTAAAGGTCGACCGTAATGGTGAATGAAGTTGCACCTTCGGGTTCGATCAAGTGCCATGAATATTTGTCACCACCGATGACGAACTTACCCTCAGTGCTTTCATTGTCCTTAGATGTAGCGCAGAGGCAGTTGCCCTCGTTTGCCCAATCGAAGTTGCCGTCAGCACCGAAGCCAGACTCAGGAGCAATCTTAAACCAGTGCCAACCGCCTACGGCAGGGACAGTAATGGTGAACACACCGTCAGCTTCCTTTGTCATCTGGTGACTCTTGTCAGTACCTAAAGCTCCAATGTAATAATAAGCGTCTTCAATCGTGGGGGCAACGGGCTTAACCTTTACCTCAAACGTCTTGGTACCGCAAACGCGGTCTACCTTTTCAGCACTTGTCCAAGCATAAACGCTGGCCTTTACTTGCAAGGTGCGAAACTCTGGACGACGGCCAAACGCTTTGGTAATGATATTGGCTAACTCGCTTACCTGTACAGTATTGTCGGTAAGGGTGAGTGGGGTAGTCGTGCCGTCTGCATTGACTACGTCCAATGCGGTAGAGTCCGTAACGTAGCCTTCGGGCAATTCTGTTGCCACCTGACCTAACTCAATGCTTTGAGCCGTAACATTGGCCAATTCGATGTCGGCAGCAGGCGTTACGTTTACTACTACGTTTTGTGCCTCTTCTTGTGGATTGCTCTGTGGAGCCTTCCAGTCGGTATAGTCTTCATCGCAAGCTGTCAAGCAGAGTGCAACAGCCATTAATGTGAATAATATCTTTTTCATTGTTTTTTTTATTTTGGGGTTAACGAGTTAACAAGTTGACGAGTTAACGGGTAAGTTAGTCTTTTTAGTTGACAAGTTAACTTGGTAACTACTTCCTTTTAAAGTAACTTACCCGTTAACTTGTCAACTCGTTAACTCGTTAACTAAAAAGAAAACTACTCTTTAATAAAGCGGAAAGCACCTGTGATGTCGTTAACGATAACGAGGTAGTCAGCTTCGTTGGCAATGTAAATGTTACCGCCACCGCTCTTAGCACCTACGCCGTAGTAGCCAGATTTGCAACTGGGCGTTTCGCTGTACTTACTACCAATCTCCATACCCCAATTGTTGGCTTGGAACTTTAGCTCAGTGCCTGCGGGCAAGTGAATGCGTGTGTACCAATCGTGGTTGTTCTCACCCACAGTTGTGTTAACTGGGCTCATAGCAATACCCTCGCCCCAATCATTGAATGAACCATTGAGGTAAACTTTGTTGTAAGTAGTGGCATCGTCTGTCTTCGTAATGCTAATGCCCGAAGCATCGCCCGTAGCTATCGCCTTGGTGTAAACTGTAATGTTGTAAACACCTGCTACACCCGGAGCAATGTTGGCGCAACCATCATTGTTGATAACGAACTGACCATACTCCGTGCCTTGACCAATTTGGGCTTTCCAATTGTCGGTGAGAGAGCCACGCAGTTTGAAGATGGCATCAGCGGGTATGTAGCCCGTCCACGAAATAGTGCCGTAACCTGAATCTTCGTCATACTTATCGCCCGTGAGATAGAGAGGCAAAGTACTTGTCGGCACTTGATCGCCCCATGTACCATCGGCAAAGCAGCTACCAACCAAGTACCAAGTAACGGGTTCAGCTATCTCGGTGCGCTGGTAGTAAGGCGCGTAGGTCATCTTGATGATGTTAGAGTAAACGGGCTGCGTAGAAGTAGTCTGTGCACTTACACGATAGTAAACGTCGGTTGAGGCTGGCATATTGTCGGCCGTTGCGCCCGTTTCGCGTAAGAGAATGAGGTCAACGTCAGCAGGAGCGAGTTTGTACTCACACTTTGTCTTGCTCTCATCGTATTCCTTTACCTCAACGCCTTCAGCAAATTGCAGTTTGCCGTCAGCAGTGGTCACTACTTCGTTGCCCGTCTTAGCTACGACGTATTGCAACTTATAGGTGGTAGCGAGTGGCATGCCACCATAGTCGGGTTGACTCCATGTGAAGGCGATAGAGTCAGTTGTATTCTTCAGATCATACGTGTTGCCCGCAAGAGCTGGCGTGTTCAGCGTAAAGGTGTCGGGCATGTGCAGCACGGGGTTAGAGTCATTGTCGTCAGCACACGAGGTGAAGCCGAGTGCTACGCCTAAGCCCAATGCCACGGTTGGTAATATATGATATAGTTTCATGGCTTTCTTTTTTAATTATGAGGGAGTTGACAAGTTAACGAGTTGACGAGTTAACGAGTAAGTTAGTTCTTTTAGTTGACAAGTTAATTCGGAAAAGATGACCTTTTAAAGTAACTTACCTGTTAACTTGTCAACTCGTTAACTCGTCAACAAAACAACTCGTCAACTAAGGATCAATTATACCCCTCGTTTTGTTTCAAGTTAGGATTGTTGCTCAAGTCAGTTTGAGGAATGGCAAATACCTTGCGGAATGAAGGGAACGACGCACCGTTTTGTTCACCACCCATGTATTCCCACTTATAGTCAGACTGACCAGCAAACTTGTTGAAACGAATCAAGTCCGTGCGGCGGCGACCTTCAAACCAGAACTCGCGTGCCCACTCCGTACAAATGTCGTCAAGTGTAGCACCGCTCAACTTTGGAGCGTGAGCGCGGTCGCGCAACTCATTCAGCATATCGTCTGCATTTGTGTTCGGGCCAGACTTACGTACCGAAGCCTCTGCGTATGTTAAGTAAGCCTCGGCAATACGCATCAAAGGTAGGTCAGTGTCGACGTAGTCAATAGCTGAAGCTCTGGCACCGTCAGAACGCACGTTGCGGAACTTCACACTGTTGAAGCATTGATCCATGTTGTCAACCTCAGTGAGGTACTGCGTATAACCCTTAGAGTAGAAGAGCGCACGATCATCATGTGCTGCACTGGTCATCTCAGCAATGCTGCTCGTCTGCGGAGGAGTAGCACCATTGAAGAAGAGGTCAACCAACTTACCCTTTACTTGAATACACTTACCCCAGCTGGTGTTCGTGCCAGAGGGAACGTCCTTGTTCATATCGTTTCTCTTGTCATAGCAACCTTGAATCAACATCTGCGTGCCACCGTCCGTCTTTGTTGTGATACCGTCTTGAATAACGGGCAATGTCATTTCATACTGAGCACCATTGGTGTTGTTATCAGCCAAGAAGAGCATCTGGTAAGGAGAGTAAACCTCACCTGTAACGGGGTTGATTTTATCCTTCTTCATCAAGTGGTAGTAACCATTATTGATTACCTTCTCAGCATACGTCATGGCATCAGTGTAGCGCTCATGGCCAGTGTAAACCTCAGCATTTAAGTAAAGGCGAGACAAGAGCTGCCAAACAGCCACCTTGTCGGCGCGGCCGTAAGTGTTCTTACCCGGTTCAGCCATTTTGCTCTCGATGTCGAGTAGTTCAGACTCTACATAGTCGAAGAGTTGCTGGCGGTTGTAATACGCTGCATTCTCAGACGATACCTTCGTACAGAACGGACCTGCGCCAAAGATGTCAAGCACAGAGAGGTAGTTGTAAGCACGAATGAAGCGTGCTTCAGCCAATCGCTGCTCGTCCTTACCAATATCGTTGATGTAAGAGTTGCACAGCGTGATGTCGAAGTAGAGACGGTAGTAAAGGCCCAAGGCAAAGGAATTGTTGGCCGTGTACTTATTATACATCAACTCTTGTATACCACCATCGTTGCCTGAATAGTTCCAAGCAGCTTCGTCGCTCGTGAACTCGTTCAAGTACCATTGCATACGATAGTACTGCGTAAAGCCCTCGTTTTCCATTACGTTTGACGGAATATCAGGTTTACCCGCATTGCCCTGCTGACCAGTGAGGCTGAAAGTAGCATAAAGTTTGTTGAAAAGCGCGTCATCGTTGGCCACCTGCGTTTGCTGCGGGTTGATAGGCGTAACGTCTAAGTCGCCCACACACGAAGTCAGGGTCAGACCACAAGCACAAGCCATGAGCGCTGCATAATTCTTAATATTGAATTTCATTGTAGTAGCGGTTTTGAGGTTTGGAGTTTTTAGCATAGGAGGTTATTAAGTTACCATAACCTTATAACCTTCAAACTTCAAACAATCACTTTTTAGAAGTTAAGGTTTACACCCAAGATGCAAGTGAAGGGACGTGGATAGATGTTGTTATCGTAGCCACCGTCAATCTCGGGGTCGAGACCCTTGTACTTGGTAATGGTAAATACGTTCTGAGCAGTGGCATATACACGACCCGAGATGTTGCTACGGCCGATGTGGTCGAATGAGTAACCGAGGGTGATGTTGTCCAACTTCAAGAACGAAGCATTCTGAATGAAGTAGTCAGAGCAAGAAGCACTGGCACTTGATGCCGTCCAATTCTTGGCCAACTCATAATTCAAAACGTTGTGATAAGAATTGCCTGTGTAAACACGGGTAAGGCCTGTGTTCATATTATCACCAGCCTCCACTGCATTGTAAGCGTAGTTATTCAAGCTGGCGCGGAAGCCGAGGCCTAAGTCCCAATGCTTATAAGTGAGTTTCGTGCTCAAGCCCATCGTAACGTCGGGGTCAGACTTCTTATAGAAGTAGCGGTCGCGGTTGTCGATAATGCCGTCGGCATTGCGGTCAACGAACTCGCCATAAATAGGTTGTCCCTTCTCGTCATATACCTGTTGGAATACGTAGAAAGCGCTAACAGCTTGTCCCTTCTTCCATGCCTTAATCATACTGTCGGCCGTGGCTTTACCACCAGCGCAGTAAGCATTCGAAATGTAGTAGTCAGAACCTTGAGAAGCGATGAGTTCGTCAATTTTGTTCTTGTTCCAACCCAAGTTGTAAGAGATTTCCCAACCCCAGTCGGCTGTCTGAATAGGACGAACGGTCAACATGGCTTCAAAACCAGTGTTGTGCAACGAACCAATGTTGCTCAATACGCTACTGCTGAAGTTAGAACCTACAGCGACGAAGCCCGTGTTCAAGAGGTCTGTCGTCTTACGGTAGTACCAGTCTAAGTTAGCTGTTACGCGGTTGTTCCAGAATCCGAGGTCAACACCTACGTTGTAAGTAGTCGTCTTCTCCCAAGTCAAGTCCTTGTTATAAGCCTCAGGACGATAAGTCGAGCCGTTGCCTACAATGGGATAGAACGCACCAGCTAGATTCTGCGTATAGTTAGGCATATAGACGTAGTCGCCATAGCCATGCTCCTGCTGACCCGTGATACCCCAACCTAAGCGGAGCTTCAAGTCGGTCACGCCCTTCACATTCTTCAAGAATGATTCCTCTTTCACCTTCCATGCAAGGGCGGCTGCGGGGAAGAGACCCCAACGCTGATCCTTTGCAAAACGTGAAGAACCGTCGTCGCGTAGCGTAAACGTGAGCAAGTAGCGATCCTTCAAGCTATAGTTGAAGCGGCCAAAGAAGCTAACGAGGTAGTACTCCGTCTTGAAGAGAGAGTTCTTCTCTTTAAAGTAGTTCGGGTTAAGCAATTCACCTGGCTTCGTCAAGTGAGTAGAAGGATAGTAAACGGGGTAGCTATAGTCTGTCTCGCGGTGGAAATGTTGCCATTCATAACCCACCATGGCATCGAAGTGGTGTGCCTCGGTAAAGTTCTTAGAATATTGGGCATACATATTGAGTGAGAGGTTGTACTTATCACTCTCGTTCCAGCCCTTGCTGCCATAGTACATATTGCCATAGTCAGTAGGCAAGCAAACCTTGTCGCTGTGGCCATGAGCCACTTCCATACCACCGTTTACGTGGAGACGGAGGTCTTCAAATCCGTGTACCTTATAATCCAACTCCAAGTTGCCTTGCAATGAACGGCTCTTACCGATGTTGCTCTGATTGTTAAGTACTGCGACAGGGTTGCCTATGGCTAAGGGGTTGCTGGCGTGTGTCCACTCGCTATCGCCATAGTCGGTTGTAGCAGGCCATTGCCAGTAGCCACCGTACTCTTTCGCCTCGGGGCGGTCGTCGTAGATAGGTTTCGTGGGGTCCATGTTAATGGCTTGGCCAATGGCATCGGTGTTGGCGTATGAGGCACGCGAGTACATAAACTTACCATTCAAGTTGACCGAGAGGTGGTCTTGCAAGAAGGTCGGTGAGAGGTTGAAACTACCCGTGTAACGATTGAAGTTAGACGTCTTGAGCGTACCCTTCTGCTCTGTATAACCAAAGCTAACGCGGTAAGGCATATTCTTTACGCCACCGCTCAGCGTAATATTGTGGTCGGTCGAAACGGCAGTGCGATAGATTTCTTTCTGCCAATCGGTATCGGCAAAGCGATGTTCGCCCGCAGCATTGAAGTAACCGAGGTTTTTGTAATAATCAGAAGCCAACCAAGCAGCGTCGTCGGTCAGTCCAGTGCGTTGGCGAACGAGGTCTATCAACTCTTGCGCGTTGAGCACGTCCATGTACTTCGTATTCGTGCTGACTGATACGTTGCCATTGTATGAAACGCGGGGCTTCGTGTTCTTACGTCCCTTCTTCGTCGTGATGATGATAACGCCGTTTGAGGCACGTGAACCATAAATAGCCGTAGCTGAGGCGTCCTTCAATACGGTGAAACTCTCAATATCGTTCGGGTTGACAAGAGAAAGCGCATTGGGTGAACCCTCAATGCCGTCGTTGTCCATAGCCAAACCGTCGATGACAATCAGCGGGTCGTTCTTAGCGTTCAATGAAGATCCACCACGAATACGAATCGTAGCACTTGAGCCTGGCGCACCATTGTTTGAAACGACGTTGACACCTGCGATCTTGCCCTGAATCATGTCCTGAGCAGAGGTCTGAAGGCCGTGGTTCTTGTCGTCAGGCTTAATAGCCGTAACCGAACCCGTGAGGTCATTCTTCTTGGCTACACCGTAACCAATGACAACGGCTTCGTTGAGCGTAGAGTTATCTTCCAATGTAATAACCACCGTGCCGTCGGCCTTGATAGTAGCTGGTTTATAACCAATATAAGCCACATGGATGTTGGCTCCAGGCTTTACGTTAATTTTAAAGTTACCGTTAGCATCTGTTTGGGTCATGGCTTTCGTACCCGGCACAGTAACCGTGGCAAAGGGCACAGCCTCGCCTGTAGTGTCTTGCACATGTCCACTAACCGTTAGCCCCTGGGCCAAAGCGCCCATCGGTAGGCTTGCTCCTGCCAGCAATAGCGACAAGAGACGGGAGTTGAGTGACTTCTTTTTCATGATATTTATTCTTTGAGAATCGTCTTTTTTCAGTTAACAAGTTAACGAGTTAACGGGTTGACGAGTAAGTTTGTTTTTTTAGTTTTTAGTTGACAAGTTAACAAGAAAGTTTGTTTTTTTAGTTTTTAGTTGACAAGTTAACAAGAAGGTTAGTCCTTTTAAGGTAACTTACCCGTTAACTTGTCAACTTGTTAACTCGTTAACAAAAGAACTCGTTAACAAAAGAACTCGTTAGCTTAGAGCGCCTTCAAACTAATAGCAAAACCACCACCGCTGGCAGCGTGGAGCTTGAGAGTTGATTTGTTGGTGATTGTCTTCTTAGTAATGGTGTAAGCCTTCGGATTCTTATCCCATGAAGCGTTCTTAGCATCAGCGTAGATAGTAGCTTCATACTTCTTGCCAGGAGTGAGGAAGTCGAACTTGAGGTTGGCTGTGTGACCATTCTCGTCGGCTGAGCAACCTACAAACCAATTCTCAGAATGTTTGTCCTTACGAGCAATCGTTACGTAGTCGCCCGGTTCAGCTTCGAGGTAAACAGACTTTTGCCAATCAACGGGCACGTCTTTGATAAACTGGAAGGCGTCCATGTGTTCCTTATAATGTTCAGGCACGTCGGCTGCCATTTGCAAGGGACTATACATGGTAACGTAGAGAGCCAACTGGCGAGCAATCGTTGTGCGAACGCGGCTGGTGTTAGAAGGATTCATCTTTGAGCAGTCCGTTTCGAAAATGCCCGGTGTATAGTCCATCGGACCGCCAATCAAACGGGTAAAGGGAAGAATTGTCGTGTGGTCAACGGCATTGCCACCAAATGATTCGTACTCCGTACCACGTGCACTCTCGTTGCCAATCAAGTTGGGGTAAGTGCGGCAGATACCTGTCGGACGAGTAGCCTCATGGGCATTGACCATGATATGATAGTCAGCAGCCTTAGTCACGCAGTAGAGGTAGTGATTGTTCATCCACTGACCGTAGTGGTGTTCGCCACGTGGTACGATGTTGCCCACGTAGCCACTCTTAACAGCAGGATAACCATTGTCAACCATAAATTGGTAAGCCTTGTCGAGGTGACGCTCGTAGTTGCGAGCCGAACCTGACGTCTCGTGGTGCATAATCATCTTAACGCCCTTTGAAGCAGCGTAAGCGTGAATGGCTTTCACGTCAAAGTCGGGATAAGGCGTAACGAAGTCGAACACGTAGTCCTTCTCATGGCCAAACCAGTCTTCCCAACCAATGTTCCAACCTTCAACCAATACGGCATCAAAACCATTTTCGGCAGCAAAGTCGATGTAACGCTTTACGTTCTCGGTATTAGCAGAGTGCGTACCATTGGGTTTAGCGTGTGCATAGTCCGTTTCGCCCAACTTAACGGTAGAGAAGTCGTTGGTGTAGGCCCAAGTGCCCTTATTGGTAATCATATCCCACCAAATGCCGATGTACTTAGTAGGCTTAATCCATGAAGTATCTTTTATCTTACAAGGCTCGTTGAGGTTGAGCGTCATGCGAGAGGCCAAGATGTCGGCCCCCTTTTCACCTGCGATAATGGTGCGCCAAGGTGAAGTGCAAGGGGCTTGTAAGTAGCCCTTATCGCCACGTGCGTCGGGAGTGAGCCAACTCTCGAAGGTCATCGTCTTGTCATCATAGTTGAGGTGCATCGTAGAGTAGTCAATGCAAGCCGCCTCATGCAGGTTGATGTAAAGGCCGTCGGCCGACTTCATCATCAAGGCCGTCTGTACGCCGCCCTCCCAAATAGGAGTCTGTGAGGAATTTTGCGTTACAGCGCTCTTCATCAGTTTGCGTATCTCGCTGAGTTTGCTCGTAACGGTCTCGTACTCTTGCGTGTCGTAGTCTCCCGGAATCCACCAAGCGGTGTGGTCGCCTGCCATGGCAAATTGTGTGTGTTCCTCCTTAATGGTGAAGTAGGTCAGGTTCTTCTGAGCCGGAAATTCGTAGCGGAAGCCGAGTCCATCGTCGAACATGCGGAAGCGTATCTTTATCTCACGTTCGTTCTTGGGTTGTGAGAGGGTGACGCAGAGTTCGTTGTAATGATTGCGAATGTTGCTTTCTTCGCCCCAAACGGGTTGCCACGTCTCGTCGAAGGTCGTGGTCGTATGGTTGGTCTCCACGAAGCCTGTCATGAGGTCTGCCTTCTGTGCTAACTTTGAAGCATCGGCACGCGTCTTAAATTCAAAGTCTTGTGCCTTGTTGGGGTCTTCTTGCTTCAACTCCAGTCCGAGGTGAGACGGACGGATAATGTCGCGACCTTTATACTTTAAGTAATAAGTAGGGCGACCTTGCGCGTCGAGCGAAAAGTTCATCTTGAAGTTTCCGTTGGGCGATTGCAAGTCTTGCGCCATTGCCGTGAGTGAAAGGCAAGAGAGCGAGAGGGTGAAAAGCAAATTCTTCATATTCGTATGTTGTTATTTCGTGTTGGTCCACTATTTCGATTCGAGGCGTTTAAAATAATTTCGAAGCGTATAAAACAATTCCGAGGCGCTTAAAACCATTCCGAGGCGCTTAAAACCATTCCGAAGCGTTTAATGTTCGTTAAAACATATCGTACGCTTTTGCACTTTCGACGTGGCAAAAGTACAACATAGAATGATTAGTAAGTAGAGCATATAAGCAAAATGTAAATGGTTTTATAAATTTAAAAAATCTAATCCATTGATTATCAATACTTTCTCATTTTGCTTGTAACAAAAAAATATAAATGTTATAACAAAAAAATTAAGCAATAAAGTCCTGTTTTGTAAGGCATGGTTGTCGAAAAACCGACTGAAGAAGGTGTTTTTGTACCAGTTAGGCATTAGAAGAGTGGTGATTAGTTATTAGAAAAAAAGCTCGGTCAGTTATTAGAAAAAAGGTGATGAGTTGTCGTCCACAGGCCAGTGTACGTGCGTCCACAGGCCAGTGGAAACACGTACACTTGGCCAGTGGAAACACGTACACTGGCCTGTGGACGATAACTCATCACCAATAAAATTTCAATTATAAGAGCATTCCTGCTTCATAAACTGCAATTTATCAGTCTAATTGGGGCGACGCGTCCTAACTTGGGGGCGACGCGTCCCCGCGTCGGCATTTGTTAGTCAAGGCTCGATGCCTTG
>ERZ1034678.863-NODE-863-length-16075-cov-39.784831_pt1 | contig 16075 bp, 13 predicted proteins | sample MGYA00520640_ERZ1034678 | MGnify/ENA primary metagenome ERZ1034678 (study PRJEB33766, sample SAMN09781767) | gut metagenome | biome: gut microbiome | host: Homo sapiens | place: Madagascar | study: EMG produced TPA metagenomics assembly of the PRJNA485056 data...
GTGAAAATAGGAGGCAAATGCCTTTTATGATTAGCATTTACCTCCTACCCGATTTATCACCCTCCTTTGACAGAGGATACCTATTTTCCTTTTTCAATAAACTTAAAATGCTCTATTTGAGATGCTTTGTATAGAACAGCCTCTTATACCAAGTGAGCGATGATTTCCTCGCGAGAAGCAGGAAGCATATCAATCACAGGAATCTCTGGCATTGTGTAGCAACCTGGTTGCAGGCGCATAGAAGCACGAGCTACGTTCACCAATACCTGTGCAGTAAGAGCAGGGTTGTTGATGCTCATGTTGAACTCGAAGCGCTGGTTCTGTGTCTTACCAGAAACACCCTTGCGAATCAGGTTCACACCATGACCCATATCCTTCACATCGTCAACAGAAGCTACTGCGAATACGTGAGTCTCATCGTTAGCGAAATAAGGGTCTGCTTTGATTTCTGCAGTAACAGCCTCAAGAGTAGCACCTTCTTCCAACTCTACATAAACCATACGACGGTGGATGCTTTCACCCAATGGGATGGTAACAGAGAGTGCATTCTTAACACCCTTCTTGCTTTTTACGCAAACAGAGTGACCCATGCTCATACCAGGACCGAAGTTGGTATAAGTCAAACCCTTTGGCGCAAGGCTCTCCATGAGTACACGTACGATAGAGTCTGAACCTGGATCCCAACCGGCAGAGATAACACTTACCTTGCCAGCCTTCTTGCAGTTCTCCATCTGCTTGGTGCGGTAGTCGAGGATGCTGGTGTGGATGTCGAAGCTATCAACGGTGTTGATGCCAAGAGCAACAATCTTCTCAGCATATTCTGGACATGAACGGGTAGGAGCAGCTAAGATGGCAACATCTACATCTTTCAACTTTGTGATGTCATCTACTACTTCATACTGAGCCAATTCAGCAGGTTTGTCCTTATCGCCCTGACGACGTACTACACCTGCAATCTCGAAGTCTGGAGCTGCCTCAAGAGCCTCTACAGAAAACTTACCAATGTTGCCGTATCCTACAACGGCTGCTCTGATTTTTTTCATTTCTTTTATTGTTGTTTATTGTTATTTATTTATATTCTCAATTTTATTCTGAATCTATCCGAATTCTCTTCTGAACCGCCTCCAGACTTATCTGAATTCTCTTCCGAATCCTCATCTGGATTTATCCGAATTCTCTTTCGAATCTATTTCTTTGCAATTATTTTTAGCATGACATTGCAATATTGTTTTGGCTTTATTCTTATTTCGGTTGCAAAATTATAGTTTTTCTTTGAGATAATGAACAAAATAACAGATTTTTAACTATCTGAATGTGCAAAAAGTAATAAAATCATATATATGGGGTGTTTATTGCTTGTAAATTGTAAGGTTGGCAACTTTCCACCTTATAATTTAATGTTTTTGTTGAAATATATGAATATTTGTTACTTTATTTGCGTATTTGATTATTTAATGCTATATTTGCAGTCGAAGTGAGTGACGTATTTATATTTAAAGGAGAAGTAAAAAGATGAAAAAAACAGTTTTAAGTTTAGGATTATTGCTCGCCGTTTCTCTTTCGGCTTTTGCACAGAATGAAACCGGACAGAAGAAGGCTGAGAATGAAATGGAGCAGAAGAAGATGGAGAATGCAATGAAGGCTGTAGAGAAAGAACAGCAGGTTGCATTGTCTCATGCCGGTACTTTTGCCAATAGGTTTGAAACTTTTGTCAAGAGTGCTTCTACCAATAGGGAATTGTCTGATGCCCAGAAAGAAAAGTTAGACTCTACTTATCAGGCTTATCTGGATGAGTACAGTATAGTGAAAGATTCTATCAGCGATGAGGAAGTGCGCCGCGTAAGCAAAGCCAAGGTGGCTTACCAGAAACTGCAGGTGCGCAACTTTACTGACAAGACAACTGACCAGGTTGCTGATGTAGCTAATACGATAGGTGAAAAAGTCTCTAAGGTTTTCAAACGTACCAAGAAAAAAGTGCAGGGAGCCATAGAGGGTTTCAAAAAAGAATAATTAAGTAATTCCTGTTTTCTCTGACAGGTTCCTCATTAAAAAGGTCCCACAGATTTACACAGATTTATTTTTTCTTCAAAAAGATCCATATAAAATCTGTGTAAATCTGTGAAATCTGTGGGACTTTATTCTCTCAGCAGGTCCATATAAAACTCAGCGGGAGACTTTATTCTCTCAGCAGGTCCATATAAAACTCTGTGGGACTTTTTTTCTGAGCTTACCTTTATTTCTTTATGATTTTTTCCACATCATCAATAGACCGGTTGAACGGACCATTGTGCTCCAGTTTGATGGTGCACATGGCAGCTGCAAATTTACCAGCTTCCGTAGGAGTTGCACCCTGCAGTCTCTTATACAGATAACCAGCCGAATAAGTATCTCCGCATCCTGTGGCATCTACCACCTCATGAGGAGGGTAGGCTGGAATCTCATAGAACTCATCATCTACATAGACAAGGGAACCTTCGCTGCCAAGGGTGATGATCACTTCGGTGACTCCCCAGGCATGAATCAGTTTCGCTGCCTCATGGGCATCTTTCAGACCCGTGATGGTTTCCATTTCTGTCTCGTTCACCTTCAGATAGTAGGTATGCTTCAGTACCTTCAACTTCTCTTTCCAGTCGATAGGATACACCTTTTCGTCTCTCACCTCGCGCAGATAACCCTGAACATCGATGGAAACCCTTCCCTTGCTAGACAGATATTCCACAACCTCTGTTGGGAAATCGTCAGCTAACAGACTACCTAAATGGAAAACCTTGGCATCTACATGCTCCAACTGCTGGATGGTAAACGGATCGGCCTTTGCCAATACGCGCTGTTTGCGCTCATTCTGATTTTCTCCATAGATATTCTCGAAGAACACTGTGTTGCGGGAGGCATTCATCGATACGTCGATGCCAGCCTTGAGCATCTTCTCTACTGGTTCCTTTTCTGTAGGATCCATGGCTGTAACCAGTGAAAAAGTTACATCCTTGGGAAGCTGGTTGATGGCATATGAGAAATAGAATGAGGTGCCGCCAGCCATATAGACGGTACGGTTTGGAGTCACAATCTTGTCTTTGGTGATGTGACCGATACAACAGATATCTTTCATTATAATCGTTTTTATTTCTGATGAGCTGAGCCTTCACAGGAGGCTCACTTCTTTGTTCTTTTTGCAAAACGGTTGCAAAGTTACTAAAAAACCGGGAAAAAGAAAAAGTTTTCTTACTGTTTCTGAGAAATAAAATCGATTTTATTTTGTTTTGTCCCTGATTCTGATTACCTTTGCACTCGAAATTGAATAAAAACTCAATAAAAACAACTATTGATAGATTTAGATCATGTGGTTTGATGGATTAATCAACGTACATTCGGCGGTGCAGGGCATCGTCATTCTTTCCTTGATTTGTACTTTGGGTCTTGCGCTTGGTAAGCTCCATATCAAAGGCATATCATTGGGAATCGCTTTCGTCTTTTTCGTGGGAATCGTAGCCGGACATCTCGGTCTGACTGTCGATCACAATATGCTGGAGTTTGCTGAAAGCTTTGGTCTCACTATGTTTGTCTATGTGCTCGGACTCTACGTGGGTCCTAACTTCTTTGGTTCCATGCGGCATGAGGGCATTTCGCTCAACCTCTGGAGCATGGCGGTCATCTTGGTGGGTACGCTCTTCTCGCTGCTGCTGTGCTGGGTGCTTCCTGTGAGTTTGCCGGATATGGTGGGCATCCTCTGTGGTGCTACTACCAATACACCTGCGCTCGGTGCTGCCCAGCAGGCTTTGCAACAGTTGGGCATGCCGAGTGGTGGTGCTGCCTTGGGCTGTGCGGTCACTTATCCCTTGGGCGTTGTGGGCGTCATCTTAGCGATGATGCTGTTGCGCAAACTCTTTGTGAAGCCTGAGGATCTGCAAATCAGAAGCAATGATGATGACGACCATACTTCCATCGGACAGTATCTGATTGTGAATCCGGCACTCAATGGTAATACGATTGCAGAAATCTCCATGCTCACTCACCGTAAGTTTATCATCTCTCGTGTCTGGCGTGGTGAACAGGTGATTGTGCCACAAGCTGATACCGTGCTTCATACAGGCGATAATGTGCTGGTGGTGACGAATAAGGACGAGGTGTCTGCCATGCAGATTCTCTTCGGTAAGAAAGTGGATAAGGAGTGGAATAATGATAAGGTGGACTGGAATGCCATTGATGCTAAGGTGGAAAGCCGCATCATCGTGGTTACCCGTCCGGGACTCAATGGTAAGCGACTCGGACATCTTCAGATGCGCAACAGCTATGGTGTGAATGTGAGCCGTGTGCTCCGTGGTGATATCCGACTGTTGGCTACCGATGATCTGCGACTTCAGTATGGTGATCGTCTTACGGTAGTGGGCGATCCTACCAGTATCGATCATGTGGAACAGTTCTTGGGTAATGCTGTCAAAACACTCAACGAACCTAACTTGGGTGCTATCTTCCTCGGAATCATCTTAGGTCTTGCCGTTGGCACGATTCCGTTTAACATCCCAGGCATGTCTGCTCCAGTACGTCTCGGTATTGCCGGTGGACCTATCGTGATGGGTATTCTGATTGGTGCTTTGGGACCTCGTGTGCATTTCATTTCCTATATGACTCGCAGTGCAGGTTTGATGTTGCGCGAATTGGGTCTTGCCTTGTATTTAGCGTGCTTGGGTTTGGAGGCTGGCGGTCAGTTCTTCGAGACAGTTGTCCGTCCCGAAGGTTTGATGTGGGTAGGCATCGGCTTCCTCATTACACTGGTTCCTGTAGTCATCGTGGGTTTCATTATTCTGAAAACCAAGAAGTATGATTTCGGAAGCATCTGCGGTATTCTCTGTGGAAGTATGGCCAATCCGATGGCGCTGAACTATGCCAATGATACCTTGGAAGGGGATACACCAAGCATCACTTACGCTACGGTTTATCCCCTGGGCATGTTTGTCAGAGTGATTATCGCTCAGATTCTCATCATGTTCTTTGTCTGATAGCCATCTGTGTGGCTATCAGAAAAGAGTTGATTATCTGAAAAGGGAGAAGTTGACGCTGCCGTAACTTCTGTGCTCTAAAAATCTCGGATGGTCGGAGAAATCATGGTTTTTGCCATGCTCAAAAACGAAGATACCGTCCTCGTTGAGCAGCTCGCCGTTTAATACTAAGTCTGGAATCTTTGCCAGGTCTTCCAATGCATAAGGGGGATCGGCAAAGATGAAGTCGAACTTCTGGTGGCAGGACTTCAGGAAGCGGAATACATCGCCACGTACCAGAATATCCCTTTCTTCATTGAGTTTCTTGAAACATTGGCGGATGAAATTGGCATGGTCACGGTCTGCTTCTACGCTTACCACTTGCTTGCATCCGCGCGAAACGAGTTCCAAGGAGATGCTTCCTGTTCCTGCGAAAAGGTCGAGGGCAGTGGCATCTTCAAAGTCAATGTAACCCTGGAGCACATTGAAGATGTTCTCCTTGGCGAAGTCTGTGGTAGGGCGTGCCTTGAATGTACGGGGAATGTCAAAATGGCGTCCCTTATATTCTCCTGTAATGATTCTCATATTTCTTTTTGTTTATCAATCTGATGGTTTCTGTTTATCAATCTGATTTTAATTAAAAAACTTCTTCTGCTTCTCAGTCTTTTTCTGATTAAGAACTTCTTCTTCTCAATTTTCTTCTGTTTCTTTCTTTATTTGCTCAAGTATAGAGCTAACAGGTCGAATGGCATGCCTTTTATCTCTGTGATAGGGGCACGGTTGAACTCTGCACAAGGATTCAGCACATTCACCTTTCTGATATAGAGTTTGATGTTGTAGAGAAGCCATTCTTTGTCTGGAATGTCGCCTACGAGATGCAGTTCGTCCTGCTGCTGGTCCATTCCCAACTGTTTCCATACATACATCATGAAATAGATGGCATCCTTTGGGTGGGGTGCCTCGAATGAATTGAAGAACTTGAAACGGTTCTTTTCAAAACTGAAGATATCCACCTTCTTGTCATGGAAATAGGCAAACAACTTACGTCTGATTCCTGCGAAACTGCGCTGGTGAAGGTAGTTCCATACGGGTTGTAGGATTGGGGTGAAGCGCACATTGCTGAAATTGTCTTCTACCACCAATTTCAAGTCCTTGTTGATAGGGAAGATAGCCACAACATTCAGTGATGGCTGCACCCGATAGTGAAGAGCATCACTGCCATGCTTCGTGAAAGCATGCTGGTAGAGGGTGGCGAGGTCTTCCTCCTTGAATTCTTCTACCGGTACGATGAGTACTGGTGTATCTATATAGACTCTTACCTTCGAATATCCTCTTTGCAGCAAGTCACTCTCCTTGAAAGCCTGACGCAGGTTTGCCGCCATGGAGACTCCACTTTTCACCGTGTAAGGTTCGTATATTACTTGATGCTCGGCTTCTCTGTCCACGACGGAAAAGCTGAGTGTATTGTTGCTCACGCGGATAGTGAGTCGGGCTTGTTGCCAATTCTTGTTGTTACCAGTTACCTGCATTGTTGTTGTCTGTTGTAATGTCACCTATCTTTAGTCCAGGATATGCTCCTGAAATCATTGCATTGTCTATGAGTTCCTGTACGGCATTCTCGTCCAGTCCGTTGAGGAAGTCTTCATAAGAGGCACCGCATTCCATCAGCGGAATCTGCTTGCCGCTCTTGCTGACGATGGTTGTGGCAGAGAGTGTAAACTTCTTTCCGTCAGAATAGGGGATATACTGTAGGGATTCCTGCAAATATTTTCCCTTGATGAGCGTCTGGAAATCCCCCGAATAGCCTCCGTGCCGTGCCTTATATCTTTCTTCTGCCGTACGTATCTTCATAAGTGTTTCCTTCACCGCCTTTTCCCGTTCTTGTTGGGCAGACTGGAAACGGAGCGGCTGAGAGATACTCAGCGTGCAGAGTACTAAAAGCACGATGACGCATGCCCCCAATATATAATTTATGTTTATTTTTCGTTTCATTTCAAAAAGTATTGTTACTTTTGCAAGTGCAAAGATACAAAATGTTTTTGAAATATGGTCAAAGAAGAGTTAAAATATCAGATATTACAACAATTTGGGTTTCAGCCTACTTCTGAACAGGCGCATGCCTTGGAGGTTTTTGCTCAATTCCTCACAGATACGAACCCTCATTGTGCGATGATTCTGCGGGGTTCTGCAGGTACGGGTAAGACTTCCCTCTCGGGTGCTATCGTACGTACCTTGCAGGCTATCCGTCAGAAGGTCATGCTTTTAGCTCCTACGGGTAGGGCGGCAAAGGTGTTCTCGCTCAACAGCGGTTGCCCTGCCTATACCATTCATCGCCGTATCTACCGTGAGAAATCTTTTGCCGGTGTGGATGGAAAATTCAATCTGAATGATAATCTCTATACCGACACTTTGTTTATGGTGGATGAGGCTTCCATGGTTTCTAATCTCGGATTGGGCGATGGCAATTTCGGAAGTGGCTTTTTGCTGGACGACCTGGTGCATTTTGTTTATCAAGGGCGCAACGACCGTCTGATGGTTATCGGTGACAAGGCTCAGTTGCCGCCGGTGGGGGAGGAGGAATCTCCTGCTCTTCAGGCGATGATGCTGGAGGGCTATGGACTGAAAGTGTACGAGTGCGATCTCAATGAGGTGCTTCGTCAGAGTCAGGAGTCCGGTATCTTGTATAATGCTACGGTCATTCGCCAGATGATTACCCATGATGATATCACCCAGTTGCCTCTCATCCGCTTCCAAGGGTTTGCCGACATTGTGATGATGCCGGGCAATGAACTCGTAGAGAGTCTTGCCAACAGTTATTATCAGGTAGGTCAGGACGAGACGATGGTGATTACGCGCAGCAACAAGAGGGCGAATATCTATAATAATGGTATCCGCAATATGGTACTCGACCGGGAGGAAGAACTCTCCGGCGGTGATATGCTCATGATTGTGAAGAACAATTATTATTGGACAGAAAATGAGCGGAAGCAGATGAAGGCTTCGGGCGATACGCCTGAAGTGAGAAAGGAACTGCAGTCAATTCCTTCTTTCTTAGCGAATGGTGACCGGGCGAAAGTATTGCGGGTGCGCCGCCATCTGGATCTTTATGGTTTTCATTTTGCTACACTCCTGCTCCAGTTTCCCGACTATGATAATTATGAAATCAGCGTAACGGCATTGTTGGATACCTTGCAGAGTGAGGCTTCAGCCCTTACCCGTGAGCAGCAGGAACAGCTTTTCCGTGGGGTAGAGGAAGACTATCAGGATATTCCGCTGAAGGCAGACCGCATGAAGGCTATCCGAGAAGACCAGTACTTCAATGCTGTGCAGGTGAAGTATGCCTATGCCATCACTTGCCACAAGGCACAGGGTGGACAGTGGGAACATGTCTATGTAGATCAGGGATATATGACGGATGATATGTTGACACCTGATTATATCCATTGGCTTTATACCGCCTTTACCCGTGCCAGAAGTAAACTTTTTTTGGTGAATTGGCCCAAAACACAGACGCAGGCATGATAAGTTACTTCTGCAGGAAATAATTTTTGCTTGGGCAGGGAGAAATTTTTCCTTGCCCAGCCAAAAATAAAAGTGGGGGCAGGTGGGTATATAAAAACGAAGAATCCGAAACCTAATTAAAGGAATCGGATTCTTTATTTTTTGAGTTGTTTTGGGAAAAGTGGGTGGTGATGGATTCGAACCACCGAAGGCATAGCCAGCAGATTTACAGTCTGCCCCATTTGGCCACTCTGGTAACCACCCTTGCTCTATGTTTTCAAAAGCGAGTGCAAAGGTAGTGTTTTTATTTCATTCCACCAAATTTTTCTGCAACTTTTTTCTCTTTTTCTTCAAAAAACTTCATTTTCCCCTATAAAATCCTCCTTTTTCCCTCCTTTTCCCTCCTTTTCCCGACTTTGAAGAACTGCTGCCATGGCGATGCACCCAAGTCTTCAGCAGCTTCTATATAACTGCTCGTTATAAAATTTGCGTGCAATGTTACTCATTTTCCAATCAATATTGAATAAAATGCTGGAAAAATTGTATCTTTGCAATCGGTTTGACACAAAGATAGGGATATTTCTGTATTTATATACATTTTTTATGATTGTAACTGTTGAATGGATGGAAAAATGGTTCAGGTTCTTCGACGACGAGTACTTCGGAGGAAAGTTGCCTACACCTGAATTGGGGGTTACCCGGGCCAAGACCAGGCTCGGGCAGATGGCGTATAAGAGAGCTACCCGATGGGGACGTACGAAACTTTATGATTTTAAAATTTCCATGTCCACCTATTATGATATGACAGAGAAGCAGGCCAAGAGTGTGCTCCTTCACGAGATGATACATTATATGATTGGTTACACCGGACTGAAGGATACGTCTTCACATGGGGTTGTCTTTCGGGGGATGATGGATAAACTGAACCGCACCTATGGCTGGGATATCCGGGTGATGACTTCTACCAAGGGATGGAAGGTGAGCGAACAGGTGGTCAAAAAGAAAAAGGCACAGGGCCCGCAGACCTATCTGATCTTAGCGATAGAAATGCAGGATGGCAAGCATTATCTCTCACGGGTCAATCCCGGTTTTGCCCGTCGTATCGAAGGTCAGTTGGTGAAACTTCGGGAGGTGAAATCGCATTGTTGGTACACCACCCAGGAAAACTACTTTGAGGATTATCCGCAGGTGCGCAGTCTCCGTGGCCGTCGCATTTCAAAAGCCGATTTCGATCGTCTGCTGAATGTATTGACTCCTTTTCATTTCTGATATTTCATCGTCCCACAGATTTCACAGATCTTCACAGAACTTATATAGTACTATTGAGATTGTAGAGTCCCACAGAAAGGACTCATAAAAAGTCCCACAGATTTCACAGATTTACACAGATTTTTTTGCTTCAAAAGATCTGTGTAATTTGTGGAACTTTATAATCTCTGCGAGGTTTATCTAAGATCTGTGTAAATCTGTGAAATCTGTGGGACTTAAAAAAACAACGGTCTATATGGGAACTATGCAAATCTGTGGGATTTTATGATATCAGCAAGAGCCTTTATAATCTCAGCAAAACTATGGTGAAATCTGTGGGACTTTTCCTAAAAAAACAAATCGTATCAGCGCAGTCAACAGATTTTTCAGGTGGAAATATTCGTGAAAAAACAATGTCTTGCGTATAAATTGACGAATTGAGCGAAAAAATACCGATTATTTTACATGATTTTTTATAAAAATATGCTACATTTGCAAATGTTTTTTAACTTATGTAAGTTCTTTTAATGATTTAGAAGTTCTTTAATTATCAAATATTAATAACTATGAAGAAAAAACAAATGAAAGCAAGTCTATTACTTGTGTCTTTATTGACGGCTGGTTTCTTGGTAACCGGGTGTACAAATGACGATTATGATTTTGACCAGATTGATGCTACAATGGGATTTGGTGGTGGTGAATTGGAAATACCTGCCAGTTCTACCATGAACATTCCTTTGTCTGATATTCTGGAACTCGAAGAGAATGGTAGTGTGAAGATTGCCGCAAACGGTGATTATCTGTTCCAGTTGACAGGTACGGATGCTTCTACTGCTTCTCCTCAAATTTCTCCTATTCACTTGACGGGTAGATCTTATAACCATACGTTTACCTTGAGCACCAGTTCTGCTGCCAAGGGTACCCGTGCTGCTGGTACTCATCTCAGTTATGTCTCTCCTAAGCAACAGATGTTCATATATAATGGTACGGATGCTGCCGTGAAGAGTCTGAAAAGTGCTGAGGTGAATGGCGAAATCGTGCTGAATGTGAACCTCGCGCTCAACGGTCTTTCTTCTGCTATCGCCACAATAGATAAGGTAACCATCAACCTTCCTGGCTATCTGCAGATTTCATCTGTCAATGGTAATGGCAATGGCGTTCCTATGGTCAACGGCTCGAAGATTACCGTGGAGAATGTTTCTACAAGCAGCGACCTCCGACTCACCATCAAGGCTAAAAAACTGGATTTCGCAAATCAGGATGCTTATGGTAAGGTTGTCATCGGCAATAATGGCTCTATCAAAATGGATGGTTATTTCGACCTCGGTATTGAGGCTAATATAACGGGTGTTCCTACATCTGCACTGTCCATCGGTGCCAACGTGACAGTCAATGATATTACCTTGAACTCTGCTACCGGTATCTTCGACCCGGAAATCAATATCACAAGTTTGGGTGATGTAGCTGTGACAGGTGTTCCTGACTTCCTTTCAGAAGATGGCGTAAGAGCAGACTTGGATAATCCTCAGATTATTCTTTCTATCAAAAATGATATGGATGCAGCGGCGAAGGTGAGTGCAAAGGTGATTTCTACCAAGAACGGTCAGAACTTGGCTACCGTGCAACTCCCTGAGATGCATATCTACAAGACTACTGTTACGCCTGTAACCAAGATCTGTATCTGCCGCCATAAGACTGCAGAACTGACTGATCAGTATGGTGCTGCCAATGTATATGAGGTGAGCAACCTGGCTACACTTATCAACAAGCATATTCCAGACCACGTACAGATTACCAATGTAGAGGCAAAGGCTGATCTCAGTCAGGAAATGACTATCAAGTTCGGATACAATTACAATGTTGAGCCAAGTTATGAGGTCTATGCTCCGTTGGCATTTGCTGAGGATGCTGTCATCGAATATGCAGATGATTTCGACGGTTGGAATGATGATTTGGATGAACTGGAATTGGCAGAGGGTACTTATCTGCGTCTTACTGCTGATGCACAGAATCTGGTTCCTGCTACCCTCATCGTAGAGGCTACTCCACTCGGAGTGGATGGTACAGACATCAGCAACCAGATAGAAGTGAATATCAAGCAGGGTACTGTGAAGGCATCTGCTGATGGTGTCAAAGCCGTGACTTCTCCGCTGGAAATCGAACTCCGTGAAAAGGTAAAGGGCGCATTGCAGAAACTCGACGGACTCTCTTATAAGGTAAAAGGTAAGGCAAGCCATGATGGAACTACCGTGACCGGTATCAACCTCAACTCTAAGAAGCATACCCTGAAGTTGGAAAACATTAAGGTGAAACTCGTGGGTAAGGTGATTGGTAACTTCAATTAAAGACAGAGAGTAGTAACAGAATAATAACACACATAAAAGACAAAGAAAATGATGAATAAAATATATAAGCATCTCTTGGCTGCCTCTCTGTTGATGATGGGTGGCACCGCAATGGCTCAGACACTCAATTCCGCTTACTTTACTGACGACTACAAGTTCCGTCACGATATGAACCCGGCTTTTGAGAACAAGCAGAACTATATCACCATCCCTGCTTTGGGTAATATCAATGTCAACCTGCAGGGCAACTTCGGTTACAAGGATGTTGTACTGAACAATCCGATGTATGGACAGGAGGCGGGTGCCAAGAAGATGACTTCCTTCATGAACCCTTATATCTCTGCCGATGAGGCGCTGAAGGGTTTCAGCAAGAGCAACAACCGCATACAGGGTGATGTGGGCATCGCCATTCTTTCTGCTGGTTTCAAGGGCTTTGGCGGTTATAATACCATCGAGGTGAATGCCAAGGCATCTTTCGGTGCTTCCCTGCCTTATGAGTTGTTTGAATTTGCCAAGAACACGGGTAACCAGAATTATGAGATTGGTGATGTGAGCATGATGGCTCGCTCTTATGCTGAATTGGCATTGGGTCACTCTCATCAGATCAACAAGAAACTCCGCATCGGTGCTAAATTGAAGTTCCTCTTCGGTGTGGCTGATGGTGATGTTCGTCTGGAAAACCTGCGTGCTGACCTCTCTGGTGCAGACAAGTGGATTGTTTCCGGCAAGGCGAATGCCCAGGTTTCTATGAAGGGCTTTACTTATAAGACTTCCGAGGATGAATATAATAATTCAGACAAGGGAAAATATGACAAGATTGATGATGTAGATGTTGATGGCGCAGGATTGGGCGGCTTCGGTATGGCACTCGATCTCGGTGGTGTCTATAAGTTGAACGATAACCTGACCCTGAGTGCTTCTGTTCTCGATTTGGGTTTCATCAACTGGAGCAACAATATGAAGGCTGTGAATAGAGCTGAGAGCTTCGAGTTCAATGGTTTCCATGATACAGCCGTCAGAGAAAACAGCGGTCCTACCATTGACGACAAGATAGATGATTACGGCGACCAGATAACCGACTTCGTTAACCTGAAGGATTTGGGCGATCAGGGTAGTCGTACCACCGGTTTGGCAGCTACGCTCAATCTCGGTGCAGAGTACAGTTTGCCTTCTTATGACAAGTTGTCTTTCGGTTTCCTGAGCAGCACCCGTATCAATGGTGACTATACCTGGAGCGAGGGTCGATTCAGTGCCAACTGGAAACCATTGAAGTGGTTGGATGGTGGTGTCAACTTTGCTGTCAGCAGTTTTGCAGCCAGCATGGGTTACGTCCTGAACATCCATCCTAAGGGTTACAACTTCTTCATCGGTATGGATCACATCTTGGGTAAGACCAGTAAGGAGTTCATTCCTCTCAGTTCTAATGCCAGCATCGCTGTGGGTATGAGCGTTGCCTGGTAACAGACGAATCAAACAGCAAAAAGGCGGTATCTATCAATGAAAGATACCGCCTTTTTTAAGCGATTGAGAGCAAAGCCAAGCTTGCTTGAACTTTGTCGAGTGCAGCCAACTTTCTCAAAGAGAAAAAGGGCTTGGAAAAAGCAGTAGAGCCCTCCTTATGAAGGAGTGACGGGGTGGTAGGACAAACCCCTCTTGCGAAGAGGGGGCAGGGGAGTCGAAAAAAATAGTTAAATCCCTTGAAATCTTTGGCAGTTTAAATAAAAAGCCGTAATTTCGCAGAAATTAAACGTTTAATCATGATGATACTATCCGTCAAATTTTTATAAAATCATTTGTTTATGTCTCGATTGATAATAAAAAATATAGGCCCCATTAAAGATGTTGATATAAAACTTAATAAGGTTAATGTTTTTATTGGTCAGCAAAGTAGTGGAAAAAGTACCATTGCCAAAATAATAAGTTTCTGTTCTTGGTTGGAAAAAAAAGTTCACAATGAAGAAATGTTTTTTGGTAAAGGAAAGGAAGCTTTTGCCCGTTTACAAGCTTATCACCATCTTCAGTCCTATTTTGGGGAGGACTCTATGATTTGTTATTTAGGAGAGAACATCGCCTATGCATACAATCTTCCTTCAGATAAGACTTTTCCTGATCCAGGATGGGAGTATGATTCTATAGAGCATCTGACGGATAAGGAAATTTTCTTATATCCTAAATCGAAGGTCATAAATCCGAAGGTTATATATATACCAGCGGAACGAAACTTTGTATCTGTAGTTCCCAATCTCCAAAAATATGCAGAGAATGACGATAACCTGATGGATTTCTTATTGAGTTGGCAAGAAGCAAGAAAGAAATATTCATCTACCCACAAGTTGTCGCTTTTAAATCTTGGTATGGATTTCTATTCACAGGATGGTATTAATAACAGAATTAAATTGGAAGATGGATGTGAGGTGGCATTGGAGGCTGCTTCCAGTGGCTTACAGAGCATTGTGCCTTTGTTGACTCTTATAGACTTCTTGGCAGAGGGAATATATAAAGAAAACAAGCCTTATTCTTTTGAAGAAATTGAGAAGATCAAGCATCTTATAGATGAGGTGGCATTGAAAGATAATAGTTTAAAGGAGAGACTGGCAGGTATCGTAAGTGGAAAAATATATACCCATACACAATTTGTGATAGAAGAACCTGAGCAAAATCTATTTCCAACAACGCAGCGTGATTTGATGTATTATCTGTTTAGAACCATCAATCATGGCAGAAAGCATCGTCTGGTTGTGACAACCCATAGTCCTTATATATTGCATGCAGTGAATAATTGTATGCTACTTGCCAGTGTTGCTGATGCTATTCCGGAAAATATCCGTCAAGAATTGGATTGCAAGAATTCAGCTATTTCTCCAGATTGGGTGAGTGTATGGCAGATCGAGGCTGGTAAATTGGTAGATATAAAAGATCCAAAGTTGAGAATTGTGGGCAAGCATTATTTCAATGATGTGATGAATGATATGTTGGATGATTATTATTTGATGTTGCCTTATCTTAATATTTTGAGCTAAGTGCATTTTGCCTGAAGAAAAAGTTGTTTATGCTTTAGTTTCTTTTCCTTTTTTGGAAAACTTTAATGCTTGGTTTGATCAAAATTTACTATTAGATGCTTTAGTCAAGCATCATATTATAGTAAGAGCTTCGAATAACGCAAAAGTTATCAGTAAGAAAGTGCTTGCTCTTTGAAGAAGCGCTCCAAAGCTCTCTCAAAGTTTTATGAGGGTGTGTCACAGACTTATGACACACCCTTTTTTATTTTTTGCCTTTTCACAGATACGAAATCTTAAAAAACATTTTTATTTATAACAAAGCCCAAACTTTCACAAGCTCGGGCTTTGTTTTTCCGCAAAAAGAACGCCTAAAAAGGCAAAAAATAGTAAAATAGACCAGCCACTTGAGCGAACCACCGCAGTGTTTTCAATGGTATTAGGTTTTATTCTTTCCAAAACATTGTGTCCACAAAGACACAGCAAGGTATGTTTCGAGTTACTCGAAACCTTTCAAGTTACTCTTGAAAGAACAAACGAATTGTCCTCCTAAGTCGGGCAATTTTACAGATAATAATTTTAATTTGTCTAAATAGTAGCAATATATGCCAATTATTCATTTTTTCTGATTGATTATCAAGATAAAACATTATATTTGTAGCATTAAATGGTTTTAGAATTATGGCAAAGAAAAATATAGACTTAGCAGTAGTCCTTCATGATGATTGCGACTACAAGGACTGGCTTGTGGAACTCAAGGAACGATTCTACAGCCATCGCCTTAAAGCGTCATGTGCCACCAATGGCTACTTGTTGGATTTCTATTGGAAGTTGGGACGAGACATTGAAGCTAAGCAATATACTAATACTTATGGCTCTGAATTTTACAAAAATCTCAGTCAGGATTTGAAGAACGAAATGCCTGGCGTAAAAGGGTTCTCGCCTATAAACTTGCGATATATGAGTAAGTTTTTCAAACTCTATGCTCCTCTATATAGAAATATTCCGCAGA
>ERZ1034678.866-NODE-866-length-16015-cov-7.338722_pt1 | contig 16015 bp, 7 predicted proteins | sample MGYA00520640_ERZ1034678 | MGnify/ENA primary metagenome ERZ1034678 (study PRJEB33766, sample SAMN09781767) | gut metagenome | biome: gut microbiome | host: Homo sapiens | place: Madagascar | study: EMG produced TPA metagenomics assembly of the PRJNA485056 data set...
GGAAAGCCTGCACCGTGTCAGGAAACCCCGCGCTTTCAAGCGCGGGTTGTTTAGAGGCAAGGGCAGGAGCACGCTGAAACTCTTCGATCGTGACGGGGAGCGGGGGCTTCGTGAGAAAAGCTTCCGGATCGTCTTGGGCAAGCTGCCGCTCGCGGTTGGTGAGAAGCGACACACACGGGCGGGCGTCAGAAAGTGCGGCAAGCAGCGTGTGTTTCCCCGCTCCGTGCATCCCATTGATGAGGACGCCCTTGAATTGTCCCGAAGCGCGTTTGACGGCGGGCACCAGGGTACGGAGAAGATAAGCCGGATTGTGAGAAATCTCTGCGGACATGGCAAATGAACCCAATCGATTTCAGAAAGGCGGAAACACGGCGCCCGGTCAGAGGAGCGGCGACAGAAGATAACAGATCCCCTCAAGCAACCTGTCTTTCAGAGGCCTCTTGTGCCAGGTCACCGGATCGACTTCCGAGCACCGCGCTTCATAGCTTCTCAGCAACCGCACCAGATCCGCCACGAACTTGGGGTCAAACACAAGAAGCATCATCTCGAAATTGAGATGCAGGCTCCGGTTATCGAGGTTCACAGTCCCAAAGAGCGCAAAGTCGTCATCGACCGTAATGGCTTTGGTGTGCAGCAACCCCGCATTAAACCGCAGGATCTTGACGCCCGCCGCCATCAGGCCCTCAAAGTAGCGATGCGAAGCCCACTGCACAAACTGCGAGTCGTTTTTCGCGGGCAACAAGAGCCGCACATCCACACCCCGCCACGCTGCGTTTTGCAGCGCCACGGCCATCGCTTCATTGGGCACAAAGTAGGGCGTTGAAATGAGGACACTGCGGCGTGCGCAGTTAATCGCTTCGATGATCACGCGCATGTTGGCGTCATCGGGCGCCGTGGGCCCGGAAGGCACGACCACAATACGGGCGTCGCCTTCCGGCGGCACCGCAGGCACCGGCAGAAACGAAAACTGCTGTCCGGCGTCATCGGGCTGCAGCGCCCAGTCAAAACTGAAGACGAGGTTGAGGTCCGCGACCGCAGCACCGGTGATTCTGGCCATCGCGTCAATCCATTCGCCGACGTGCTCGTTTTGGTTGAAAAACGCCGGGTCGACCATGTTGAGACTTCCCGTGTAACCCACGTGGTTGTCGATCACAATGGTCTTGCGGTGCAGCCGCAGATCGAGCCGGCCCTGCGTCGGCGCAAAAAAGCGCACAGGCAAAGCTGACAACACATGTACGCCCGCCGCCTGCAGGCGCTTGGGCCAGGCGGACTTAAAAAAGCTGTGCGAGCCGATGTCGTCCAGCAACACCTTACACGCCACACCGCGCCCGGCGGCCGCAATCAGCGATTCAGCCACGGCATCCGCAAGACCCCCGGCGCTCCAGATGTAAAACTCCATCGAAACGCTTGTTTTCGCCGCATCGATGTCAGAAATGATGCGCTTTAGGGCGGTGTCTGTGTCACCAATGAGTTCAATCGTGGATCCCCGGCTCATCGGAATATCGCCCAACTTTTGCGCGAGCCTTACAAGGCCCTTGTGGCGCTGCCCCGCGGGGAGTTCTCCCACGTAGGCTGCGGGCTTTTGCGAAAGCACCGTTTCCCAGCGGTAAAGCGCCTGGCGCATCCGGAATTCCCGCCAGCGTCCGATGGGCTTTTCCCCGATGAGAAGATAGAGAATGAAGCCCACGTAGGGAAGCGCAAGCGTAAGCACAATCCACGCCAGGGAAGAGGCCGGCGGATGGCGCGTCAGAATCACCCGAAGTACCACGCCCAAGGTGAGTCCTGCCTGAATGACAACCGCAACCGCGCCCCAGAGGGTGACGGTGTTTAGGCTTGCAAGGAGCTCCGTCATACCGTTTTCTTCTGCGCCGCGGCTTCCGACTTGGCGGTGAGCTCTTCCCAACGGGCATACGCGGCTTCAATGAGCGCGGGCAGCGCGTCACTTCTCTCTTTATCCACCTTTTGCTTTGCAACGTCCGTCTTAAAGTAGTCTGCTGCGCACATCGCGGTCATCAGGGCACTTTGTTCGGTTTCTAGCGCCTCAATTTTGGCGGGGAGCTCCTCGAGTTCCTTGGTTTCCTTAAAGCTCATCCGGATGCGCTGCGGGGGTGCGTTCTTCACGGGGCGCTCTGCCGGGGCTTTCACCTTTTCAGAGGGTTTCGCGGGTATTTCCACCGCGGGCCTCTGTTGCACCCAGTCCTCGTAACCCCCGATAAATTCCATCCAGCGGCCGTCGGGCGCGGGCCAATTGACGGGCGCCAAAACCTGCGTGACGACGTCGTCTAGAAAACGCCGGTCGTGGCTCACGAGAATAATCGTGCCTTTGTAATTTTCGAGTGTTTCTTCGAGCAGTTCGAGCGAATCGATGTCAAGGTCGTTGGTGGGTTCGTCAAGCACCAGAAGGTTTGCAGGAAGCGCAAAAAGGCGAGCCAACAGCAATCGGTTGCGCTCGCCCCCGGAGAGGTTACCCACAGGGACGTTTGCGCGCTGCGGCGAAAAGAGAAAGTCCGCGAGGTAACTCATGATGTGCTTGCGTTCGCCCGCGACTTCCACCCAGTCGCTTCCCGGGCTGATCGTTTCCGCAACGGTCTTTGTGTCGTCCAGCTGTTCGCGCAGCTGATCGAAGTACGCAATCTGCAGGTTGCTGCCGAGCTTCACGGTTCCGCTGTCAGGCGCAAGTTTCCCCAAAAGGAGTTTGATAAGCGTTGATTTTCCCGCGCCGTTGTGGCCCAAGAGCCCGAGCTTGTCACCTCTCATCAGCTTGAAGTTAAGACCCTTCACAATGGTGCGGTTGCCGAACGCTTTCGTGAGGTCTGTGACTTCCGCAACGACTTTGCCGCTTTTTTCACCGGCGTCAATCGTGAGATTGATGCTCCCGATCCGTTCACGGCGTGCGGCACGCTGGCGCCGCAGTTCTTCGAGGCGCTTCACACGGCCTTCGTTACGCGTCCTGCGGGCTTCAATCCCTTTGCGGATCCACACCTCTTCCTGGGCGTGGAATTTGTCAAAGCGGGCGCGCTCCAGAGCTTCCGCGGCAAGCTCTTCTTCCTTGCGGGCCTCGTAGGCGGCAAAGTTTCCCGGGTAGGATCTGAGAACCCCGCGGTCCAACTCAATGATGCGCGTGACGGTGTCGTCCAAAAACGCGCGGTCGTGGGTGATCACCATCAGAGACCGCGAATTTTTAAATTCACCCGTCAGAATCGATTCAAGCGTGAGAATCGTTTCGACGTCCAGGTGGTTTGTGGGTTCGTCAAGTAAGAGCAGATCAGGCTTAAGGCTTAACGCGAGTGCTAAAGCCGCGCGCTTTTTTTCGCCCCCGGAGGCCTTTTGGGGATCGGCGTCGCCGGGAAGCGAGAGCTTTTCAAGATACTCATCAAGCCGCGCGTACGCGGTCCACTTTTCCCGGTCGTCGGCAATCGCGTCCAGTCCCCCGCGGGCAATGAGGCTTTCGCGGAAGGTGGGGGCAGCAGGCAACGCTGGTTCCTGTTCAACGTACACCGCGCGCAGGCCGTCCTGCATACGAAGCTCCCCTGCGTCCAGCTTTTCTTTTTTGGCAATGATCTGCAGAAGCGAGCTTTTCCCGGTGCCGTTGCGGCCGATGAGGCCCACGCGCTCTCCGGCTTCAAGGCTCATGGCGGCGTGATCCAAAAGCGCCGCATCACCCCAGGCGAGCTGGGCATCCATCAGTGAAAAAATCGACATGACGCGTCTTTATGAGAAACAGTTGTGCGCACTATAACAGCGAAAAATGAGCATTTTTCGGATTCTTCGGGCATATGTGTGGGTAGTTAGTCCCCCCGATTTTGGGCAACGAGAGCCTGTTAACAAATACGGAGAGAGCCCCCGGTAGTCGCGTAGCGAAATACCGCGGATCAGGCCGTGCTGCACATTCTCCGTTTGGAGTGTTTCTACCGGGAAACCCACAAAATTGAGATGAATATGGGGATGGCTAAATTCCCGTCACAGGCCAGCATTGAATCTTTCGATTTCTCTTGTTCTGAGCTCGATAAATCGGAGATCTTGTCCTTGGCTAAGTGTGATTGGATCGCCTCGCACGAGAACGTGCTTTTTTACGGCCAGCCCGGGCTTGGGAAAACCCATCTGGCCATAGCCCTTGGGAAAAAAGCCATCGTCGACAAAGCTTACAGCGTGAAATTTATCAGCGCAAATGACCTGATGGCCGAGCTCGAGTAGGCGCGGCAACAAAAGACCGTGGACGACTACCTGAGACTGATCAACCGCGCCGATCTCATCATCGTGGATGAGTTTGGTTATCCGCTGATGGAAAATCACCCCAGCTACGCCGCCCTGTTTTATGCCTTCATTTCCTCTCGCTACGAAAAAAAGAGCACCATCATCACAACCAACCGCTCAGTCACTGACTGGCCCAGGTATTTGGGCAATGACAAAGAATGCTGCGGCGCAATTCTTGACCGCTTCTTGCACCACTCAATACGCGTATGTTTTAAGGGCCAAAGTTACCGGCAGAGGCATATGAGGCAAGAGCGATTGTCCGCCAATCCTGACAAAGCCACATTTGACAAGAAAATGACAACTGAATAGCGAATTTGCCGCCGCCTCGGCTGTGGCCGGTGCGGCGGCCTGCCCACGCTCAAGAGCGTTAATTTCTGACGCACCACAGCGTTAGTTTTTACTGCACCTGATGTGTCTCTTTTTATCAGACAGACGGCATCTTTTTTTAACGCACTTCTGTATCTGCTATTGACGCCCTTTTGCACCATTTTTAAGCGCACGTGCGTATCAGCTTTTAACGCCCATTTACCGTCAGAACTGACACAGTTAACGCACCAACTGTGTCAATTCCTCACGCTCCATAACAGGCGTCCCTCAGAACAGAGTGATGCCTTCGTTTTTTGAATCTTTCGGGGGGGGCGGATTCAGTTTGAAAACCGAGAATTTGTTGTAGAAAAACAACAAAATTTAAAAATATTCGCTGAAAACACCAGTTTTTTATAAGGGAATACCCCCCCCAGTAGACAAACGGAGAAATTCTTATTCTGCAGGTGTACCGCCTCGATAGGCGGGGATGCACCGGTCGCATGACGGGTGCAGAAAAAACGAAAATTTTCGGAGTTTTGTAAATGAACAAGTCTTTTAAGGTCGTCTTCTCCAAGGCGCGCTCCGCGCTGATGGTCGTCAATGAAGCGACTTCATCCATTCAGGCCAAGGGCACGAAGACAGTGATCGCCGCAGCCGCTGCTGCAATGATCGCGGGCGGTGCTGTGGCTGCTCAGCCGGAAACAGGTGGTGCTAATGATGTTTATATCGGCACCGGTGTTGTCCATTCGTTGACTGGTGCTGCCACAACCTCTAAGGGAAACCAGATTTGGGATACCACCAACAATGCGTGGAAAACGGCAAAAACTGTGATTCTCGATGGAACACTCAATGTAGGCGTTAAGCTTGCGGAAGGTTCTGCTACAGATACCTCAGCAACACTTGCTATTGACTCTTTAAAGAGCACAGGTGTTGTGAATGTTACGGCTGGTAATGCGGCCGAATCAAGTGCCGCAACCGCAAAAATCACCACAACAGATCATGCTGATCTTATCGGCGGCCAACTCAACTTCTTGGCAAATCCGAATGCCACTACTAAGGCAGCCGCAGCTTCTGCTGATGGTAGCACTAAGGCTAAAACTTATGGTGCTCTGAGCCTGGAATCCACGACCGGTAACGTGACTCTTGGTCAGGCCGCCACTGCCGACCAGGCGGCTTCGGTTCTTGCTGTGAAGGTAGACAAGGATATTTCCGCCACCATTAAGGGTGCCAATGTCAACGTGACCAATGCCACGTTTGCTAATGAAGGTGTTCTGACACTGGAAGCCACGAATGTTGCCTTTGCTTCCGACTATACCAAGGGCGCTGGTAATGATGGGCAGCTTACGGTTAGCGGTGCATCCACATTCTCCGGTAACGTGAATGTTGACTCCGTAAAAGTTGGTGCAACACGCTCTGCGACCGATACCCAAGCCGGTACGGTTGAAGAAACAGTTCTTCTGAATGGTGCTGTGACAGTCAGCAGCACCGATGCTAAGAAGCCTGCTTCGTTTACAACGGGCCTTCTTAATGTAACGGCTGATTCCTTCACTGTTGGTGCCAATGCAACGGCTGATTTGGGCACGGTTACTGTTGGTGGCACGGCTACGGGTCTCACCGTTGCTGCTTCCGGTGCTGCCACTGCCTCCAAGATGACGGTTTCTAACGGCACGCTGACTGTTGCCGGTGATCTCACTGTTAAGAAGGCAGCTGATACGCCGGCTGTTGCCGCTGCAACGGATCCTGTATATGACCTGACCATTGGTACGGCTGGCAATACCGTCTCCGTCTCCGGCAGCTTAACGGCTGGTAGTGTCCTGATTGGTACGGCAACTGATGCTACTCTGACCGTTTCCGGTACGATGCAGGCTGATTCCGTGACGGTGCAGGGCAATACCGGTGCTGCCACGCTGACAGTTTCCGGGGCTAAATCCAGCGTGACGATCGGTGCTCTCAACCTTAACAAGAGCGGTACGGTTTCTGTCGGCAACTCGGGTGCTGTTGTTGTGACGGGTGATACCGTTTTTGCCAAGGACAGCACCGGCAACTTCTCTGTCAGCGGTACTGATGCGAAGGTTACCCTGCAGAATGTTTCTTTTGCCGAGGAAGCAATGGGCAAAGTCAATGTGCAGGATGGTTCCGTCACGATTGACGGCACGCTGACCGCAAACGCCGGCTCTCTGACGGTTGATGGTGCTACTGCTGCCGCAACGGTCAATGGAAAGGTCGCTGCTGCTGGTTCAACTAAGGCTGGCCTCGTTGTTTTGACGAACAGCGGCACGCTGACGCTGGGTTCTGCTGCTGATATCGGCACGGAAGCCAATGTTGTAACCCTCACAAAGGGTACTCTTGAGGCTACGTCTGCTCTGCTGACGGCTAACCTCGCTACGGGTACTGCTGAAGAGCAGAAGACCAAGATCAATAAGGCTCTGAATATTGCGACGAAGGCTGATGTCTCCGTTACGGTGACTGATGAAAAGCTTTCGTCCGATCAGATCATTGACCTGCAGAAGCGTATTGAAGCTAATGCTTCCGGTGCAGCTTTTGATGTGACGGCTATCACCGACAGCACGGGTAAGGAATACACGGAACTCTTCCTCCGTGCAGATAAGACCTCTGGTGCTTCGTTCAATATTTCTGATCTGAAGGGCGATGTTCATCTGAAGAACATTGACGCCAAGGTCAATACAGATAAGTCGACGACGCTGGCTTCTGCCCTGACGGTTGATGGTACGGCTGGTTTTGCGCATAATCTCGGTGTTCAGTCGTTGATCTTCGCAACGACTGCTCCGACTGGGACGACGGCTCCGGTGGCTGTGACGGTTGATGGTGGTAAGTCTCTCACCCTTTACGGTTCTCTGACCGATACGGCCAAGGAACTGGTTCAGGCGTACACCTACACGGATGAGACCACCAAGAAAGTGAAGCCCACTACTATTGAGGTGAAGACTGCATCCAAATTGATCTTGGGCGACGCAACCGCAGGTGCAGCACAGCGTTACGGTAACCTCAACGCCGAAGTGACCTTGACCAGTGGTTCGATGACTGTTAATAACGGTGTTTTCACTGTCAAGTCCCTGAAGACGACAGCACAGGGTTCCGCCACTGTGGCAGAAAATGCCAATCTGACGCTGAAGTCCCTGGCTGGTGAAGCTGGTGCTGTGACCGTTGCCGGTAACGGTGTATTGACGGTTGAAAGTCTTGCCACCGGCCCTAATGCTGGTGTCACGCTTACCGGCTCTGCTGTTGACGCCACGAACACCAAGGCTAAGGTTGCCAAGTACTTCCGCCTGGCTGAAGCTACGAGCACGACTGATGCCGCGACAACACTCGGCAAGGTGACTCGCACCGCTAACACTGCCACGCAGCTGGTTGTGGGTACGACTGATGACTCTGTCCTCACGAAGTTCATGGCAGATAACCAGTACACCTACGACTACGTTGATCACACCGCTGATCCTTTCAGCGATATTAAACATGTCGACTCGGCGACTCTGATTGCCACGAACGTGAATGTAGCAGACAGTACGGAAATGACCGGGCTGACAGTCTTTGACATGGGTTCCATCGTTGTTGAAAAGGATCAGCTTGGCAACAACAAGACAATTGTCCGCGGCGGTACTGTCTCCGGCGAAATCGGCCTCGCGAATGTTTCCGGCAAGTCTCTGACGTGGGACGCCAAGACCGGTATCGGTTCTCTGGCTCTGTTTACGGCAGCTCACGAGGAGAACAGACTGACTGTCGGCGACGCTATGCTCGATGGTAAGGTTGTTAATGGCACGGCTCAGGTGAAGGTCCAGAACGCCGAAGAAGTCATGCCCGGCTTCTTCCTCAACAAGGACATGCAGCGCATCTACGATGAGCATCTCTTTGATGCCGCTTCCTCGGACGCTCAGATCGCCATGCTCACCCAGTTCTCGCAGGCCGTTAACGGCATGACGAGCATGGGTGAATTCAAGGCGGCTTCTCAGGCTCTGGAAGAAGGTTCGAACTCCGCAGTGCTGGGCGGTGCGTATAACGCAGCGCTTGACGCCGGCGAACAGTTCAATAAGGCCCTCGACCGCCGCATGACGGTTGCCAATGGTCTTAACCGTGCCGAAGGCTTCACCCTTTGGGCTGATGTCATCGGTACTTCCAACCAGGCCAAGAAGCTCTACGGTAACTCCGGCTACGACCTCGACCTCTACGGTGGTGTTCTGGGCGGCGACTACACGTTCGCTCAGTATGACGCCACGCTCGGTGCGGCTCTTACGGTCGGTACCGGTTCCGGCGGCTCCAAGGGCACGGCTACCTCGATCGACAACGATGTTGACTTCGTGGGCTTCTCTGTCTACGGCAACAAGCGCTGCCCGATCGTGAACTCCAAGTTCGATCTCGGCTACATGCAGACCAAGAGCGACATCTCCGCCGCCAACAGCATGGGCAACTGGAGCAGTGACGTCAAGGCCAAGGCCTTCACGTTCGGCTTCGGTGTGGAACTGCCAACCACGGTGGGTATCGTTAACGTGACGCCGCACGCCGGCATCCGTTACACGCGTCTTGATGTGGAAGGCCGTGACGGTCTCTTCGGTACGGACGACGATAAGTTGAACGTCTTCCAGGCTCCCTTGGGTGTGACCTTCTCGGGTGTCTTCGAGACGAGCGGCTGGAACCTCGCCCCGACGTTCGACCTCTCTGTGGTCCCCGCCTTCGGCGACAAGGACGCCACGACGAAGTACAACGGACTGACGACCGAAGTCATCACCCGCGTTGTTGACAGCTCGCCTGTGCAGGCAACCCTGGGCCTTTCTGCTCAGAAGGACGCCTTCACGTTCGGCATCAACTACACGCTCGGTGCCGGCAGCGACGAACGTCAGAACCACTCGTTCAACGCCAACGTCCGCTACACGTTCTAACCGAGAGGTTTGAACGTCAGACCTTCCGGCCGGTTTCTGCGGGAACGAGATTCGGCCGGAAGAGCGCCGGTTAGGAGAGGGGAGTAATTCTGACTCACCACGAGGCGGATTCGTCTCCCGTCTCCCGACGGTGCATGAGCAATACAAAGCGGTTTCCTTCACGGAAATCCCCGGTTTTGCTTGAGCCGGTTGATTCGGTCTCCGAGACTTAGAGACCGGATATCAAAACTCCATGTCAGGCAAGTTTCAAACCCCGTTTCCCGGATCGGAAGCGGGGTCTTTTTTAACCGATTTCTTTCTCCGGCATACGGCCATGAGGACAAAAGAAGAAGCAGAGCACAGAAAAGCCACGGAACGAAAACCGGGGTGCGCGAGTGAAGAAAAGCGCCGCTGGGCAGTGGATCTTTTTGAGCACGGTTACGGTTACACGAAGGCCGCCGCGATTCTGGAACTGGCGCCTTACACGGTCCGCGACTGGGCGAGAGCATGGCGCGCAGGGCGTTTTACGGTGGAGATTCCCGCCAACCAGAAGCAGCACCCGAAATACATCCGCCTGCGTGTGCTCACGTTGCGCGCGAAGGGGCTTTCCTGGCGCAAGATTGAGGAAAAGACGGGCGTCAATATGTCCACCTGCCGTAAGTGGGTGGCTAAGCACAGTAACGACGCAGAAGAGAAGAAGGAATCCTGACGGCCCAGGGGTTGAAAACTATCTGTGGTCCGTTTGTGCTGTTTCTTTCTCTTCATCGGTTTTTCTCTTCCTGCCGCTGGTCTTTCGGGCCGCCGGCTCTTGTTGTCACACCAATTTGTCGGGAAAGACACTCCCGCCGCTAGTGGCGCCGGTCCCGGTCGTGCTGACGAAAGTGCTGTGCCGTTAACAGAGGCGACTGCGCCGCTGTCACTGATGAATCGTTTCGTTGTAAGCGTGCGTTGTGCCGTCTTGGGCGTTAAGTGTTTCTCTCTGAAAGATGGCTGTGCCGGTTAGCGTGTGCAGCGAGCTGGAGAGCGGAGGGCACCGTGCCGGTTTCATGATTGCGCACAGATCGGCGTTGTGGCAGCTTCTTTTCGGAATTTCTGCGGGTGAGTGGTACATGTCACAGAGAAGATCTGTTACCCCGTGTTCTGAGCACCCGCAATAATTCTTTTTCCGAAAATCTGAGGTGAAAATCATCCGAATTGTTGCTGAAAAACAACAGAAACCAAAAATTTCGCTCAAAACTGCTGAAAAATATAAGGGAATACCCCCCCCCAGTAGACAAGCGCAGAAATTCTTATTCTGCGGGTGTACCGCCTCGAAAGGTGGGGGTGCGCGGGGCACACAAAGCGCCGTGCAGAAAAACGAAAATTTTCGGAGTTTTGTTAAATGAACAAGTCTTTTAAGGTCGTCTTCTCCAAGGCGCGTTCTGCGCTGATGGTCGTCAATGAAGCGACTTCTTCCATTCAGGCCAAGGGCACAAAGACGGTGATTGCTGCAGCAGCGGCTGCAATGCTCGCCGGCGGTGCGATGGCTGCGATTCCCACAGGTGCTGTGGAAATCACTGACAGCCAGGCAATGACAACCCCGGCCGGCAAGACGGCTGCGGATCATGCGTCCCTCGTTGTTCGCCCCAGCGTCGAGCAAACCTTCTATTACAGCGAACTCTCCTACGGCAACAGTGCCAAGGTTGACGGTGTGACGCTGTCTTATATGGCGCAGGGTAAGGATGAGGGTGGTCAGCAGCTCCCCAACCAACTCCGTATCATCGGCGGAACGGTTTCCGGCTTTGATGTCACGCTGAAGGAATCGACGGGCACAGGCGATTTCAAGACCGGTTTGGGCGGTTCTGTTTTCGAAGCTATCGCAATCCCTGGGGCTGCCCTTAATGTGCTTGTTGACGGCGTGACCTTTGCTGACAACCACGCTACCGCCCGCGGTGGTGTTGGTTTTATTTCCGGTGTGGCAGATTTCAAGATTCAGAACTCCATTCATACCGGCAATAAGGTTGATGCTGACGGTGGTGTCTACCAGATTGGTAACCACTCGACTGGCACCATCACTGGCAGCACCTTCTCCGGCAACAGCGCCGAAAAGAGTGGTGGTGCCCTTCGTGTAAGTAACTCCACGGTTACCATTGACAAGTCTGTTTTCGACGGTAATACGGCGAAGGTTGCCGGCGGTGCTATCAAGACTGACAATACCAAGACTGACAATACGCCTGATCTGACGATTACCAACAGCTCCTTCACGAACAACGTGGTTGGGAAAGGCAAGACCGGTCACGGTGGTGCTGTTTTTGTGAGCGGTACAAGCCAAGTTAAAGTTACTTCTTCCGAATTTACCGGCAACAAAGCGGGCCACGGCGGCGCTTTCTACATTCAAGGTCAGACGGCAACCTTCGAAGATACCGTCTTCACGAACAATGAAGCGCATGAATACGGTGGTGCACTGCGTGTGAACACCGGTAGCGTCACGTTTAATGTGACGAAGGGTGACGTTGCCTACACCGGCAACAAGGCCGGCACTGCAACTGATTCTGTTGCTGGTCAGCGTTACAACGGCAAGACGGGCGGCTTCCTCTATCTGCAGTCTGCTACGAGTGCATCCGGTACGGCTACGTTTGATGTGGCCGACGGCGCAACGCTCACGATCGGTAAGGACGCAACGGCTGACAGCATTGCTTCTTACTCCAAGACGAATGCCGTTTCCACGATTACCAAGACCGGTGCCGGTGACTTGGTTGTCAACGGTGATATGAGCGCCTTTGTGGGCAATCTCACGGTTTCCTCCGGCTCGATGACGATTGCCGGCGGTATCGGTGAGTATGACCTGGCTGTTCAGGAAGCGGTGAACAACCTCACCAAAGATAGTCAGGCTCCCTCTGTAACCAGCGCTGGTACGTCTGTAACGGTTGATGCCCCTGCGGCATTGACAGTTGGTAATCTCACCGTTAACAACCGTCTGACTGTTGAAGCGAACGGTGACTTTACGGCAGGGAACATCACTGTTGGCAAGACAACCTACAAGGATCTCAAAGTCGGTGCCAGTGAAAAAGCTTATGCTGATGGCCTCACCACCTCCGGTGCCGCAACCGTTACTGTTGCCGATAAGAAGACTGCGAAGGTCGGTGACATCACGGTTGATGCCGGTACGTTCACAAAGTCTGGTTCTGGTTCTCTGACGGCTGGTAACGCGACCGTCAATGCCAACGGTTTGGCAGTTTCCGAAGGTACGCTCACCGTTAAGAATTTCACAACGGGTGCAAGTGGTTCTGCCACAGTTGGTAACACGGGCACGCTCGAAGTCACGGGCACGATTACCGGCGAAAAGCAGAGTCTTAATGTGTCCGGTTCGCTGGCGACCGCTCTCAATAACGTTGTCGATTACGCAAACGGTACTGCTAGCAAAAAGACCAACGCAGTCGTTAACATCTCCAGTGGTTCCTTTGTTGTCACTGATGAAGGCATGCAGTACACCAAGGCCCAGTGGAACAGCATCAAGACGGCCGCCGGTTCTAAAAACCTCAAGATTGCTAACGGTACGCTCGTTGCAGCAGATGCAAAGACGCCTCTGACGCTGGCCGATGTGGATGCTGTTCAGGGGTATGCCGGTGCTGCTGAGGTTGTTGAAAAGGCAAGCGGAACGGGATACACCTACACTGGTGAGAAGGCAATGACCATCGGCAAGCTGACGGTTAACGCCAAGGATGCCAATACCAAGCTCACCAGCGTGACGCTTAATGGTACGCAACAGAATAAGTTCACACTTCGCGGTAACGCCAAGGGTGAAGTCCTTGCAGTTCCGTCGGACGTCAAGACTATCGATATCAGCCATGTCCGCTTTGGTGAAAAGGCTGGTGACCATGGTGTTGTGACGAATGCCCTGAAAGTTACGACGGATGCTGGTGTTGATGCCGGTTCCTTTGACTTCAAGGGTGACGTCGAACTCAATGGTGCCTTTAGTGTTGCGAAGAATGCAACGGCTCGCTTCCTCGGCGATGTGAAGGATGCAGCTACTACCCGCGCCGTTCTGACGAAGGGTATCAATAACGAAGGCACCACTGTTGTCGGTACTGTTCCCGCAGCCGATGCAACAGACAAGACGCTGCAGGTGAATGCCTCTACTCAGACGCTCAACGGTGGTCTGACAGTTTTCGGTGCGAAGCATGAAGCCGCTGCCCTCCAGTACAAGGCAGCTGCCGCTAACAACAACGTGATTTACGTCGACGAACAGACGACGCTCAATCAGAACCAGCAGTTCGGTACCCTCGACACGACGACCGATCCGAAGGCTGCAAACGTTGTTGCCATCGACCTCGCTTCTGTGGCTGCCAACGGTTATACCGATAAGAGCGGTGCTGTCCTGAAGACGGCTGCTGATTCGACGGTTACCGTGAGAGCTTCTGAAGATAGGGCTACTTACAGTGTTGACCTTCTCAACTTAAACAGCAAGGTTCTGACGATCACCGAAACAGGTGCAAGCCTCAACCTCGGTAAGGCGCTCGCCGCAGCTGATGTGGTTATGCTCCACAATGCCTTCTACGCTGACGGAAAGGTTGCAGCTGACGGCACTTTCGCTGTTGTGACGGATGAAGAAGCTGTTCTCGAAGTTGAAACCTCTGGTCTGCACACCGCTGGTGCTGTTGTCCAGGCTGTTCGTTCCTACGAAAAGCCGACCAACGGTATCGCTGCCATTGTGTACAACAACTGGAAAGCTTGGGATCAGGAATACAACCAGGCCTACTTTGATCAGGCCAAGGCGGCCGGTCTGCTGAAGGATACGGCTACCGTTGATAACTTCGATAACTTCGATAACAATGTGTATGACCAGATTGTCGACGGTAAGCTGGCTCAGTTCCTGGCTCTCGGCGAAGCCCTTGATAAGGCTCAGTCCTCGGCCATCATCAACGCTGAACACGCAGCCACCAACATGGCGGTCCTGGGCGGCGCCTTCACGACGACCCTTGATGTGAATGACCAGGTGACGGCAGTTCTCAACCGCCGTATGAGCCTCGCAAACCTCAACGTTTCCCGTAACGAAACCGGTGTGACCCCCTGGGTTGATGTCTTCGGCACGATGAATGAAGGTAAGCGCCTCTTCGGTAACGGCATGGGCTACGAAGCCGACATCTACGGTGCGGTCCTCGGCTTTGACTACACCGCCACCTGCGGCAGCGTTCTCGGCCTTGCGATCAACGTCGGTACGTCCGATGGTAACTCCACCGGCAACGGCCAGAAGGTTGACAACGACCAGGACTTCTACGGTGTGTCTGCCTACGCTTCCCGTCAGTTCGGCAGCTTCAACACGAAGCTTGACTTGGGTTACCTCGTCACGAAGAACGATCTGAAGACCGCTTCCTCCTACTTCGGCGCTACGAGCGAGAAGCTGGATGCCAAGGTCTTCACGGTTGGTCTCGGTGCTGAGTTCCTGGCGTCCGCCGGTGCCGTCAACGTTGTGCCGCACGCCGGCATCCGTCTGACGACGATCGACATGGACGAAAGCAACTACGGTGCTGACTACGACAAGATGACGGTTTATCAGCTGCCGTTGGGCGTCACGTTCTCCGGCTCGTTTGACGCGGCCGGCTGGCAGGTTGCTCCGCAGTTTGACCTCTCTGTTGTTCCGACCTTCGGTGACAAGGACGCTGTCGCGACCTACGCCGGCAATGTCAAGGACACGACCCGTGTTGTTGACACCAACCCGGTTCAGGCCACGCTCGGCGTGTCTGCTCAGAACGGTGCGTGGACCTTCGGTCTTAACTACGGTCTCACGGCCGGCGGCGACGACCGCATGAACAACTCGCTCAATGCGAACGTCCGCTACACGTTCTAACCGCAAGGTTTGAACGGCAGGACTTCCGGCCATCTTCTGCGGGAAACAGAAGCGGCCGGAAGAGCACCGAAGGGGAGAGGGGAAAAAGGAATAACCATTCCGGTGAGATCCTCAATTCCCTTTTCCAGCTGGTGCGATAAGCAGTACGAAGTGGTTTCCTTAACGGAAATCCCCGGTTTTGCTTGAGCCGGTTGATCCGGACTCCGAGACTTAGAGTCCGGGCATCAAAACTCCATGTCAGGCAAATTTCAAACCCCGTTTTCCGTCGGAAGCGGGGTCTTTTTCCTTTTGCGTTCGGAAGAAAAAGGCAATGACAACGCAGACAGTTTCTCAATCTGCCCGTCCGGTGAGAATCCGGCCGGACTTTGCGCCGGACATGAAACGCCGTCACGCGGCGGAATTGTTTGCGCACGGCCTGGGTTACCAGAAAACCGCTGAGATTCTGGGTTTGTCGCCTTATACCGTCCGGGACTGGGCCAGAGCCTATAAGGCCGGGCGATTCGGCACGGTTCTTGCCGCCAATCAGATGCGCTACAGCGAGGAAGAGCGCGAAAAGGTGCTCGCATTGAGGGCGCAGGGTCTATCCTGGCGTGCTATTGCTGAGCAGACCGGTGTGAAAATGGCTACCTGCCGCAAGTGGGTGATGGTCGCTCAGAACCCCAAGACCGAATAGTCGAGGATGTAAGGTTTTTTGTGTCCAGACGATAATAGCGCTCCCGTAGGGCGCGAAAGGAATCACCGTGGCACACCGTACACC
>ERZ1034678.872-NODE-872-length-15973-cov-25.373037_pt1 | contig 15973 bp, 9 predicted proteins | sample MGYA00520640_ERZ1034678 | MGnify/ENA primary metagenome ERZ1034678 (study PRJEB33766, sample SAMN09781767) | gut metagenome | biome: gut microbiome | host: Homo sapiens | place: Madagascar | study: EMG produced TPA metagenomics assembly of the PRJNA485056 data set...
ATAAAATAATATTTTACTAAAATCGGCTTGACTATATACCTGCTATAGTGAGTATACTACTGTTATATTAAGATGTGATGGACGTAATGAGATAATTAAGAAAGATAACATAGATGGCTTGCTCGAAAGAGCTGTTTCATAGCAGAGGGTTCATGATTGATAAACTGATACGGGCAGTCTTGCTTCTCATCGGACTGCTCTGGTTCGCCGGATGCGGCTTTATCCAGTCGCCATCTTTACCGGAAAAAATGGCTGGAACTACAACAATAAATAATTTTGACTTTGATGGGAAACCGACGCAGATACAAGTGCAGGGAGTTCCTGAGCGAGTGATCGTGGCCAGACCAGAGATATTGGATGCATTGCTGGCATTGCACGCAGAAAATCATATTTGCGCTGCGTATATTACCAGGGACAAGGTGGAGCAGATCCCAGAGCTGCAAAAGAAAATGCCAAAGGCTGTGTTTTACACATCGGAGATGGATCGGGAGACGGCCTTGATGATGCATCCTGATTTTATCCTTGGCTGGCGGATGTCATTCCGCAAAGGAGCGCTAGGTGATACTGCGTTCTGGCGAGAAAGAAACATCCCCGTTTATATCGAAGAAAATTCCGGACCGGTTCCTGCGGTAGATCCTTTTCCGCCATCAACTGTAGAAACAGAGATGAGGTTCATTCAGAATATGGGACAGCTTTTTCAAAAAGAAGAAGAGGCGAATGGTATAGTAAGGAATATCCAAAGCGCCTTAGATGAAGGAATCGCAAAAGCCAGAGAGGCTCCGGCTAGACGGGTCATTACTATCGAATTCATGAGAGATAAGATCGAAGTATTCGGCGATAAACTGCTGTCGGGTGATATTATTCGAAAGATTGGCAGTACGAATATCCAGTTCGATACGCCATTTATCAGTCGGGAGGAGCTTCGCATGTGTGGAGCGGATACCTTGTTTATTGTCTATCATGGGAATGAGCAGGAAGGAGCTAATGCGTTAGCGCAGATTCAGGTTCCTGAATTCAGCGATATTCCTGCGGTGAAAAATGGTCGTGTATTCCTGCTTCCTTATAGAAATGTTTGCGCAAGTCATGTTTATACAGCCCAAACCATCAGGGAAATTTCTAATGGGCTTTATTTTTATTAGAAGAGGAGAATCATTATGAAAAAGTCTATGAAGATGTTACTTTCAACAGCCATGTGGTTGACAATAATTGGGGGGGGGTACAGGCCGCTGACACTTCCGTACTGGGGGAAGTGATCGTCAATGCGGATAAAGACAAGGCTTATGCCGGTGGCTATTTGTCGCAGAATACATCTTTGGGGATGCTTCGTAATAAAGACATGATGGAGCTTCCTGCGGCTACGATGACCATCACCGATCAGTCTATTAAAGATTTTGCCATTTCCGGAAATAATGAAGTGATGGATATTCTTTCTTTAAATCCATCCATTCGTCGCACCACCAGTCCCAATGTGGTGTCCGTGAGAGGCAAGTATACCACAGCATCCCAGATGAGTGTCAATAATATCCCCGGTATGTACAGTAATTTCACGATGGGAACGAACTTTATTGGAAATATTGATGTGCTGGGAGGCCCATCTTTAGTTTATTCCGGAAGTACCACGCAAAATGTCATTGGCGGTACAGTAAACTATCGTTCCAAAGTAGCGGAGAAAGAACCATTAACAACCGCCAATGTGAAGTATACCAGTACAGGAAATCTGCAGGAGTCCGTCGATATGAGCCGTCGCTTTGGAAAAGATGGTGCATGGGGGATCCGCATCAATGCATTGACTGGGGATGGGAATCTGGCTACCCATGGAGAAAAACTCAAGAATAGAAATATCTTCGTTAATTTGGATCATCAAAGTGTTGATAGCTCGACCAACTTACTTATGGGGTATGCCAGAAGTCTGCATAAAGGCGGAAACAGCATATTTCAGACGGTTGCTTCCACTGAAGCGAATCCTTTGAGCAAGATGCCGTTTTTGCCTGCGGCTCCAGATGGAAAGCACAATTTGAATCCAAGCTGGGCATATACAGAGAGCAAGACCTGGCTGATGACATTGAACCACGACCAGAAGCTCAATGACCATTGGACAGCATTCCTGAATGCAGGAATTATGAGGAACGATACGCCGGTCAATATTTCTGGCTCATCTATGACCGGGATTTTGCAGTTCAATCCAGATGGCAGTTTTGGTGGTACATTCAAAAGAGTCTTAAACATTGGCGCATCTGGTAGCACAGCCAGATATATTGGGACAGGCCTTCGCTCAGAATATGATTTCGGCTTCATGAAAAATGAATTCCTCTTTGCCGTGGATCGGAACAGCGCGGTCAACAGAACAGCATCCTCTCGCAAATTGGGGACTTACATCGGCAATCTGTATCAGGACAATGACTGGGCAGCACCGGATTTGACAAAAGTCAACACGCGTCTTGGCAGCAAGTATACGACTAAGGGCTATACACTGATGGATACCATGAAGTTCATGGATGATAAATTGATTGTAAATGCCGGGGTGCATCATCACAGCTACCAGAGCCGTAGCTATAACGCCAATGGAACGATCAAAGATGAAAAAGACTACGATGGCAACTGCCCGACATATGGCATCGTGTATCGCTTTACGCCATCGCTTTCTGTTTATGCCAATCACACAGAGACATTCCTTGGTGGAACCGTAGTTCCTACAGGTAAGGGATATAAGAATGAGGGCGATTTGTTGGATCCGGCTAAGACAAAGAGTAACGAGTTCGGTATCAAACTGAAAAAGGGTAAACTCACGCATACGTTGGCTATGTATGAAACCAAAGAACCTGGAACTGTGACAACATCGGATAACTATTACAAGTATGACGGGGAAACAAAGTATAAGGGAATCGAATGGACAACTGCTGGTACGATTGGAGATAAACTGGATTTTATTGCATCCATTGGGTTCAACCGTTATATCTGGACAAGACACAGCAATCCCAAATTCAACGGCATGACAGCGAATGGTATTCCGAAATGGAATGGTAATCTGGCATTGGCTTATCACGCAACGGATGATTTGACAGTACTGGGAAGAGCCAGCTACATTGGGAAGAGTCATATTGGTTACGGAACCTACACGGTGCCGCAGTATTACCGCTTCGATCTTGGCGTTAAGTATGAGTCTGTCATGGGTCATACTCCGGTGACTTGGTCGGCCATGTGCTACAATGTGACCAATAAGAAAGGTTGGTATAGTGCGGATCAGGGAAACCAGATTCTTGCTGCAGATCCGAGAACTTTCGTAGTGTCTGCGGAAATTAAATTCTAATCGCGTATTCTGATTTCAAAGGAAAGCGATGGTTCACACAAAAAGCCGGCACCGATCACGGTGCTGGCTTTTTGCGTTTGAAAATATACATAGAGCAGAAGCCCTGCGCGTTTAATCAGCGTCTCTTTAATTCGCCTTTTGGCGTAACATACTCCCGTGCAGGACAAAAACATGATATAATAATTGTCGATACATGACAGGCGGCTGTGGGCTGCCTGGTGAAGAGTAATGCCATTAAGTTAAGCAGCAGAACGTTCTTGGCTCCCCATCGGGGGAGCTCCCCGAAGGGGAAAGCAAGACGTTATGTAGCTAACGATTTCTTTAACTTAATAGCATTTTAATAGCATTACGGTGAAGAGGGTTATATATGCATTTTCAGGATGAATTGACCATCGATATGACGCATTTTTCCGGCGAGGGCTGGGGGATCACGGAGGAGGAGATCGATGCCTGCAAGGAGCGCATCCGTGAGGCGGCGCTTTCTGTGGAGCGGCTTCGGAAGAGCGGGAAGGGGCCGGATGGCAGTCTCGTGCTTTTTCCGCATCTGCCGTATCTCCTGGAGGAAGAGATCCTGATCTCCAAAGAGGAGAGGGAGAGGCTGCTTGCTCTCTCGAAGCTGGCGAAGGAGCAGGATATCGTGGTGTCGATCGGTATCGGGGGCTCGTATCTTGGAAATCAGGTGCTTTTTGATCTTTTCTGCGGACAGTACTGGAATCTGATGACGAAGGAGGAGCGCCACGGGTATCCGCAGCTGTATTTTGCGGGGCAAAATCTGGATCCGGTGAGTCTTCTCTCGCTGGTGGACCGCATCCGGCGGAGCTCGCAGACGGCGTGGTGGAAGCACAAGGTGCTGCTGGTCGTGAATTCGAAGTCCGGGACGACTTTGGAGCCGGTCATGGCAGAGCGGGCGCTGCGTGAGATGCTGGGGAAGTTCTGCGAGGTGAGCGTCATCGCGGTGACGGACAAGGAGAAGGGGGCGCTGCGTCCTCTGGCGGAGAAGAATGGCTGGCCGTGCTTCACGGTGCCGGATGGCATCGGCGGACGTTTCAGCGTTTTCTCTCAGGTGGGGCTGGTCTTTGCGATGCTTTCGGGGATCGATATCCGGGATTTCCTTGCAGGGGCGAGGATGACGGAAGAGGCTTGCCGCAGTCTTTCGCTTTCGGAGAATCCGGCGCTGCAGCTGGCGGTCCGTAAGTATCTGGCGCGGAAGAATCATGGTGTCGATGCGGAGATCATCATGCCGTATGGGGACAGTCTCCGCTCGCTCGGCTGGTGGTATGCACAGCTTCTGGGTGAGTCTTTGGGCAAGGCGCTCACGGTCTCCGGGGAAGAGATCCACTATGGCCGTATCCCGGTCGCAGCGGTGGGGACGACGGATATGCATTCGTTGACGCAGGAGCATCAGGAGGGGAAACGGAATAAGCTCGTGCAGTTCATCTCGGTCAGGGAATCGAGGGAAGACGCGGCCATCCTCTGTGATGAGGGGGAAGAGCGCGGCCCGGTCCCGCTTTCCTACATGATGTGTGCGGCGCAGCGCTCGGATGAGGAGGCGCTGGCCCATGATGGCCGCATGAGCTGTGATCTCATCATGAGAAGGTGTACGCCTTTCCATGTGGGGGCGCTCATGTATTTTCTCTTCCTCACGATCGCCTACGAGGGGGCGCTTGCGGGCGTCAATGCCTATGACCAGCCGGGGGTGGAGAGTTATAAGAAGATCCTCCATGCGGATCTGAAAGAGTATATCGTGAAGCATAAGAAGTGACTAGTGACTGGTGGCTGGTGACTAGTGGCTAGGGACTAGGAATAAGGGAGTAGGAATAAAAAACCGCAGCGGCGATGCCGCTGCGGTCTTTTGCGCGCTAAGGAAAGGCAGATTCATTGCAGAGTATAATCGGAAAGGGGGACATTGGCAGCAGGCGGCTTTCTCGTAACGTCATTTCGAGCGAAGTCGAGAAATCTTCCTTGCTCTGCGGTTATCCATGTCAGTGTGAAAATGAAAATCGATGTCTTTGTGTTTCGTTTCCCTGCTGTATCACGTCGGCCGTTTATGGGTCTGCCAGAAAGATCCCTCGGCTGCGCTCGGGATGACGAAACGGGGAGCGGATGGTTTCTCACTCGTTTTCAGATCGCTGCCATCCATCCGCTTCTTTCGGTGTGTCCCTCTTCAACGAGTTCGCAGCGGGGAGGAATGCCCGAAGAACTGCGGAGAGCGTTCTTCTCGTATCGTCGCAGAGTATGAGCGGAAAGGGGACATTGGCAGCAGGCGGCTTTCTCGTAACGTCATTTCGAGCGAAGTCGAGAAATCTTCCTTGCTCTGCGGTTATCCATGTCAGTGTGAAAATGAAAATCGATGTCTTTGTGTTTCGTTTCCCTGCTGTATCACGTTGGCCGTTATGGGTCTGCCAGAAAGATCCCTCGGCTGCGCTCGGGATGACGAAACGGGGCGCGGATGGTTTCTCACTCGTTTTCAGATCGCTGCCATCCATCCGCTTCCTTCGGTGTGTCCCTCTTCAAAGATTTCTCGCTCGCGCTCGAAATGATGATACGGGAGTATCACCCCTAATCCCTAATCCCTAATCCCTAGCCACTAGTCACCAGTCACCAGCTACTTCTTCAAGTACGGCACGACGGCGCTGCCGTGGGGGATGATATTGATGGCGTAGTCTGTCTTGCCTTCGCCTTCGAGCTGCTTCTGGGCGAGCTGCCAGGCTTCTTCGACGGTGGCGACGGGGATCTGGTGGGTCTTTTCGCGGAGGATGTCGAAGTTTTCCGGACGGGTGACGATGTAGACGGTGTGGGTGAGGGCGGTGTTCAGATTTTCAAAGGCGACGAAGAAGGGGATGGTGAAGCAGTCGCGCAGGCCCTTTTCCATGTCGACCAAGTTCTTGTACTTGAAGCTACCGAGGTAGGCGGCAGGCTCCAGGATGTCTTCGGCTTCGATCATGGTGATGATGATGCCGCCTTTCTTGGTGGCGATCTCAGCCGTGGAGTAGCACTTGGTTCCCTGATACAGGTTCGTGTCCTTCGGATAGCCGCCGGCGGAGACGATGGTGACGTCGGCCTGCTGCTTCATCGGGACTTTCTGGAGGCGGTAGGTCTCCTTCGTGCCTTCGAGCCATGCTTCGTAGGGGTCGCCGCCGACCATGGAGGAGATGCGGCCTTCTTCATTGATGATGGAGTGGACGAGGAAGCAGGGGTGTACCATGTCGCAGGCTTCCTGCATGTCGCTGGATACGGGATTTCCTTCGATCTTTAAGAGCTTGGCGTCAGGGTTGAGGCCGCTGCCGAGGGTGGCTCCGAGGGCGTGGCAGTGGTTCTGCTGAACGGTGTCGAAGCCGGCAACGCCCGGGAGGATGAGCTTGCGGCCGCCGCCGAAGCCGGCCATGTCGTGAGTGGAGACGGCATTGATGAGGATGACCTTGTCCGCATCTACGACGCGCTTGTCAATCCAGACTTCGGTGCCGAGGGTGGTCTTTCCGAGGTAGGTCTGCTGGGATTTGTCGGTGGAGATATGCTGGTACATGGTGATGCGGCGGGCGACTTCTTCGCCGACGCAGGTGATGTTCTCTTCGTCGGTGTGGGGGCGGTGGGTGCCTTGCGCAAAGACGATATAGATGTCCTTGTCGGGGATGCCGGCGAGGTTCAGCTCATCTACGACGTAGATCAGAAATTCGGAGGCGCGGTTCCAGGCGCGGGTGATGTCGGCGACGACGAGGCAGACTTTGTCGCCGCTCTTTACGATCTCCTTCAGCGGGGCGCTGCTGATCGGGCTTCGCATAGCAGCAAGGGTCGCTTCTTTGACGTCGCAGGCGGGGGTCGGGACGCCTTCCAAGACGTCAGAAATATGGTCTTCCGGCAGCATGACGGACTGCACGCCGCGGCCGAATGCGAGTTTGAATTCTTTCATGGATGAGATCCTCCTTGGTGGTATGGAAATGGGTATGTCGTCTCATTATAGCATGAATGGGGGATGGAGAATAAGGAATGAGAAATGAGAAATGGTGGTGGCGGCTGCGCCGAGATCGATGGCTCAGGTCGCAGCTGTTCTGGCATTCGTTATCTCACATACGACGTTTCTCGCCACTCAGGATGACGAAACGGGGCGATGCCCGAAGGTAAGTGGATAGCAGGTTTCCCGTTTGGAATTTCCAATCATTGACCGCTTGCCCGCGAATGACAAAGATTTCTTGCTTCGCTCGAAATGACGACGTGGAAGTCTGATGTCTCCCTGTCTCCCAGTCCCCAGTCACTAACTATCCCATCGTATGCCTAATGGGCGCGGCTTGTCAATGATTTTTCAAGATAGCAGGTTTCCCGCTTTGGGGCTCTAAACATCGACCGCTTGCCTGCGAATGACAAAGATTTCTCGCTTCGCTGGAAATGACATTGTGGGAGTCTGACGTCTCTTAGTCTTCCAGTCTTCTGGTCATCGGTCCCTAGTCATCAGTCCCTAGTCACCAGTCACTAGCTACCAGTCCCCAGTCACTTATTATTTTTACATTTTCTATTTCCAAACGATTTCCTTCCATGATATAATACGAATTACACACTTCATAGGAAGGTCCGAAGTCGGGCGAGGCAGCTAGCGCTGTTTTCGCTCGGCTTTTTTTGTAGGAGAGAAGGAATGGGCATGAAAAAATGGAGAGATCTGCCAGAGGCGCAGGGGCTGTATGACCCCAGAAATGAACATGATGCTTGCGGGATCGGCTTTGTGGCGAATATCCGTGGCGAGCGTTCGTATGGCATTGTCGATGATGCATTGAAGATCCTGGAGAATCTGAAGCACAGAGGCGGCGAGGGCGCAGACCATAAGAGCGGGGATGGTGCGGGGATCCTGACACAGATCCCGCATGATTTCTTTCATCGCGAGTGCGAGGTGCTGGGCTTTTCGCTTCCGCCGGAGGGAGAGTACGGTGTCGGCATGATCTTTGCGCACCGCTATGAGGATTTCCGCAAGGAGCAGATGAGGGCCTTCGAGGAGATCGTGAAGGAGGAAGGACAGACGGTCCTTGGCTGGCGTGAGGTGCCGATCGATGAGAGTATCATCGGTGAGGCGGCGCGCTCGATCCGTCCGCGTTTTCTGCAGGTCTTCATCGGAAAGAATCCATCGCTTCGGGATCAGATGGATTTCGAGCGCAAGCTCTACATCATCCGGCGGCTCGCGGAGAAGAAGATCATTCCGCTCTCGGAAGGCATGGGGACGGATTTCTATATCGCCAGCCTGTCCTCGCGCACGATCGTGTACAAGGGGATGCTGACGAGTGAGCAGCTGCGCCATTTCTATCTGGATCTGTCGGATCTGGACTATAAGACGGCGATGGCGATGGTGCATTCGCGTTTTTCGACGAATACATTCCCGAGCTGGGCGCGCGCTCATCCGAACCGTTACATCGTCCATAATGGGGAGATCAATACGATCAAGGGGAATATCAACTGGCTGAATGCGCGTGAGAGCAAGTCGCGCCCGTCGAACGATCCGGAGCTGGTGAAGGCTTTCCCTGTCGTCGATGACACGGGGAGCGACTCGGCGATGTTTGATAACTGCCTGGAGTACATCCACATGGCGGGGCATTCGCTGGCGCATGCGATGATGGTCATGATGCCGGAGCCGTGGGAGAAGGATCCGGCGATGGATGAGGAGAAGAAGGCATTCTACCGGTATCACAATTTCATGATGGAGCCATGGGACGGCCCGGCGGCGATGTGCTTCTGCGATGGCGTCGCCATCGGCGGGATGCTGGATCGCAATGGTCTGCGTCCGGCGCGCTACTATGTCATGAAGGATGACCGTGTCATCCTGTCTTCGGAAGTGGGGGCGGTGCCGGTCGATCAGGAGAATGTACTCTACAAAGGACACCTCGAACCGGGCAAGCTCTTCCTCATCGATACGGCGCAGCAGCGCATCATCAGTGATGAGGAGATCAAGCACACGATGGCGAAGGCGCATCCCTATGCGAAGTGGTGCGAGGAGCATCTGCTCGATCTGAAGGATCTGGAGAAGGAGGAGAAGGAGCCGGAAGTGCCGGAGGATCTCCTGCTCGAGCAGAAGAATTTCGGCTATACGGTCGAGGATCTGCGCGATATTCTGACGCCGATGGCGGAGAACGGCAAGGAGCCGATCGGCGCTATGGGGATGGACTCGCCGCTCGCTGTCCTGTCGGAAGCGCCGCAGCTGCTCTACGACTATTTCCAGCAGAATTTCGCACAGGTCACGAATCCGCCGATCGACGGTGTCCGTGAAAGGATCGTGACCTCGTCCTCGGTCGTGATCGGCAACATGGCCAATATCATGGATCCGGATGAGAAGGGGACGGCGGCGCTCTTCATTGACCGTCCGCTCATCACGAATGAGGAAATGGAAGTCATCAAGCATCTCAAAAGCAGCCAGCTGAAGCCGGTCGTGCTTTCGCTGCTCTATCCGGCAGCCGGCGGCGGCCGTGCGATGGAGAAGGCGCTCCATGACCTTTTCGCAGCGGCGCTTGCTGCGGTCAGGGACGGGAAGAATATCCTGATCCTTTCTGACCGCGGTGTCGATAAGGATCACATGGCGATCCCGGCGCTTCTCGCTTCGGCGGGGCTGCACAATGATCTCATCCGTGAGAAGGTGCGTCCGGATGTCGGTATCATTCTGGAGTCGGGCGAGCCGCGTGAGATTCATCATTTCGCCGCGCTGATCGGTTTCGGTGTGACGGCGATCAATCCGTATCTGGCACTGGAGACGGTGAAGGATCTCGCGGACAAGAACCGCCTGCACGGCAAGAGCGCGAAGGAAGCGCTCGCAAACTACCTCACGGCAGCGGTGAACGGCATCCTGGGCGTCATGAGCAAGATGGGGATTTCCACCGTCAAGAGCTACCACGGCGTGCAGATCTTCGAGGCTGTCGGCATTGGCAAGGAGGTGGCGGAGAAATATTTCGGCGGCATCACCTCTCCGATCGGAGGCATCGGCTTGAAGGAGATCGCCAAGGAAGCCGAGATGCGCCACGAGGCGGCGTACGAGGGGACCAAGGGACTCTCCTCCGGCGATGTCTATATGTATCATAGAAATGGCGACGAGCCGCACATCCTGACGCCGGAGGCCATCCGCCTTCTGCAGCGGGCATGCCGCACGGGAAGCTATGAGGTCTACAAGGAATTTGCGAAGGTGGTCAATGAGCCACTCATCCGTCTTCGTGACCTTCTGGAATTCAATTACCCTGCCGGATGCAGCATCCCGATCGAAGAGGTCGAGAGCGTGGACTCCATCGTGCATCATTTCCGTACCGGCGCGATGAGCTATGGCGCACTCAGCAAGGAAGCCCATGAGTGCATCGCGAAAGCTATGAATGCCCTCGGCAGCCGCAGCAACACCGGTGAAGGCGGCGAGGATACCGAGCGCTTCGCGCCGCTCCCTGACGGTTCTTCGGTCAATGACGAGATCAAGCAGGTATCGACAGCCCGATTCGGCGTCACGGGGAATTACCTCGTCCACGGCAAAGAGATCCAGATCAAGTGCGCGCAGGGGGCCAAGCCCGGCGAAGGCGGACATCTTCCGGGCAGCAAGGTCGATCCGGCCATCGGCAAGACACGCCACTCCACCCCGGGCGTAGCCCTGATCTCGCCGCCGCCGCACCATGATGTCTACTCCATCGAAGACCTGGCAGAGCTTGTCTTCGATCTGAAGAATGCCAATCACAAGGCGGAGATCAATGTCAAGCTCACCGCCGGCGCCGGTGTCGGCACCATTGCGGCCGGTGTCGTCAAGGCGAAAGCCGACGGTGTCACCATCAGCGGCTGCGATGGCGGCACGGGGGCATCGCCTAGGACCAGCATGCGCCATGCGGGACTTCCATGGGAGCTGGGACTTTCCGAAGCGCAGCAGGTCCTCCTCCTGAATCAGCTTCGCGACCGCGTGAAGCTCGAAACGGACGGAAAGCTCCTGACCGGCCGGGATGCGGCCATCGCCTGCCTCTTGGGCGCAGAGCTCTTCAGCTTCTGCACCGGGCCGCTCATCGCGATCGGCTGCCAGATGTTCCGCGTCTGCAACAAAAATACCTGCCCCTTCGGTATCTGCACGCAGGATGAGAAGCTCAGGAAACGCTTCGCCGGCAAGCCCGAGTATGTGATGAACTACATGCGCTTCGTCGCAGAAGACCTGCGTGAGATCATGGCACACCTCGGTTTCCACAAGCTCGAAGACATGGTGGGCCGAAGCGACCGCCTGAAGCAGAAGAGCTTCACCGGAAACAAGAAGGCAGATACCCTCTCTCTCGATGCCCTGCTCTTCCGTCCGTATACAGACATCACCGTCGGTCACCATTTCATGAAGGCGCAGGATCATGAGATCGAAAAGACCCTCGATATGGCCAAGCTCGTCCGCATGTGCAAGCCGGCTCTCGACGAGCAGAAGCGCGTCATCGCAAAGCTCTTCATCAAGAACACCGACCGCGTCACCGGCACTATCCTTGGCAGCGAGATCTCCCGCCGCTACGGCGATGAAGGACTGCCCGAAGACACCATATCCCTCTCCTTCGTCGGCTCTGCGGGACAGAGCTTCGGCGCCTTCATCCCCAAGGGCCTGACGCTCACACTGGAAGGCGATGCGAATGACTACGTCGGCAAGGGCCTTTCCGGCGGCAAGATCATCATTTATCCGCCGAGAGAAGCCACCTTCCGTGCGGAAGACAATGTCATCATCGGAAACGTCGCTTTCTTCGGCGCGACAAGCGGGGAAGCCTTCGTCTCCGGCAAAGCCGGGGAACGCTTCTGCGTCAGAAACAGCGGTGCGACCGTCGTCGTCGAAGGCATCGGCAACCACGGCTGCGAATACATGACCGGCGGCAAGGTCATCATCCTGGGCGAGACGGGCAAAAACTTCGCAGCCGGTATGTCCGGCGGCGTCGCTTATGTGCTCGACCTCGATGAACGCCTGTGCAATCAAGAGCTGATCCATTTGGAACCGCTCACGGATAAAGAGGAGATCGCAAGCGTCAAGAAGCTGATCGACGCCCACTACCTCTCGACCAGAAGCCGCAAGGCGGAATCCATCCTTGCACGCTGGGATGTCTACTACTCCCGCTTCACCAAGGTCATCCCGAAGGAATACGAGGCCATGGAAGAAGCGATCAGGACAGGCATGGCCGAAGGCCTCACACGCGAAGAAGCCATCAGAAAAGCGTATGATAAGAAGTTTGGGAAATAGTGACTAGTGACTGGTGACTAGTAGCTAGGGACTAGTGGCTAGGGACTAGTAGCTAGGGATTAGTGGCTGGGGATTAGGCGCCTCGAGTGAGTGGGGGACAGCAGACTCCCGTGTCGTCATTTCGAGTGCGAGCGAGACATCTTTGTTATTCGCGGTGAAACGGATGGCGTCAGAAACCATAAACGGGAAACCTGTTATCCACCTGTCTTCGGGCAGCGCCCTTTATAAAAAATCGACGCGAAGCGTCGCTCCGCCTAAGCCTTCCTCATCGGGGAAGGGGGACCGCGTCAGCGGCGCTCGGGTACTCTCATAAACGACGTACTTGAAACACCCCTTCCCGCTCTCTTTCATACCGCTGGTGCCCTATCCGCCCCTTCGGGGCACCTTCCCCTCGAGGGGAAGGCTGACGATACGGAGATCCAATTTTTCCGTGATCCCCATTGCACCTCGTTCTCTCATAATCAAAAAGGCGATGCCCAGTAACAGGCATCGCCTTTTTGATTGCCAAGCATACCCCGGCTGTATTATACTTGAGGATGGATACATAGCGATGATACAAAAAGAGAAATGGTGACGGCAGCTTCGCCGTCCATAGAAGAAGGGCGATGCCCGATCCCATTTTTTGTGACGGGCGATCGACCTTTCATCGTTCGCCCATCTGAATTACGGAAGAAAGGAGGGATACCATGGGACTATCGATCAAAGACATCCTGCTCTTGGACTACTTCGATGGCAAGCCGGCGCACCACAAGGTGCCACCCTATAAAGAGAGCATCTACGGGCGTGATGCGAATGACCGCATCGGCGAGCTTTTTGATGACGGCTGGATCCGCATGAGCCGTCCGCAGGAGACGCTCACCATGCTGCCGGACAAAGCGCTCTCCGATTTCCTCAAACGATACGATCTCTCCGGTGAAGGCACACACGCTGAGCTCGTGGGCCGTGTCATCGCCAAAGTGCCGGAGAAGGACTATGCTCATGGCGTCCCGAAGATCTACGTCCTTACCAAGGAAGGGCAGGCGGAGGTCGGACACCACATGGCCTACGTACTGAACGTCCGTGAGAACTACGGTCTGACCGAGGGCGAGATCGGTGAGTCGCAGACCGCTCTCTCCGCCCGCGGCGAGTCCTACACCGCGCGCGGCATCCTTTACCGCGCTTTTCAGCAGAAGATCTCCCTCTACACCATGGCAGGGGAATGGTCGAAGCTGCGCAACATGTACTATACCGTGGCGAATTTCTACATCCGCATCAAGCACAATGACTACGCACTGCCTTACCTTTACCTCGTATTCTTCATGGATATGTCCGGTATGGGCAATAAGAACAATCTCGTGCCCTATGAGAACCTTTTCCCGACGCAGAAGGGCATGATCCTGCTCATGGATGAGATCAGGAAAGGGCTGCACATGACGATGGACGATGTGAAAGGCTCCTTCCTCTCCTCCATCGCCCGCATGGCGCCATCGCTGCCCTTCTCCTACTTCTCCCCGCAGGTCATGGCCTCCATGCTGCTCGAACGTCTCCGCGGCGTTGATTTCAACGGCACGAAGTACATCTGCGACAGAAATGTCCCGGATCCTTCCTCGGGGGCGTACCACTATGTCCCCTACGGCCGGAGCGAAGCTCGCCCCGCTGCCCGCACCCGTCATATCGTGAAGCCGAAGATCATGGCACCTCCGGTCCTGCGGATGCCCACCTTCACTGCGCCCGCCCCCTTTTGCCCGAGCGAGGCCGGAAAGCCCGAGGTAGCTCCCGCGCAGGAGATCGAGAAACCGGTTCCGCCTAAAGAAGAAAAAAAGGAGAAAGGGATTCTCGCAAAGATCAAAAAGCTGTTTTGACTGGTGGCTGGTGACTAGTGACTGGGGACTAGGGACTAGGAGACGTTAGGCTCTCCCGTATCATCATTTCGAGCGAAGCCCTCGAATCTTTTTCGTTCGCGGTCAGGCGGACCATGTTTGTAAACGCCAAACGGGAAACCTGTTATCCACAAAATCTTCGGGCATCGCCCCATATATACTTGCGGCGCTTCATTTTTTATGCGCCGCACCACCATTCCTCATTCTTCATTTGAGTAGAGCTTTCAGCCGCGATCAAGGGGCGGCACGCCCCACGGGCTAATCCGGAATTCAAACAAAAAAGCACTCCTTTCGGAGTGCTTTGCTTGGTGCGCTTGGGGGGATTCGAACCCCCGACACACGGTTTAGGAAACCGCCGCTCTATCCAGCTGAGCTACAAACGCATGAATCTTTCCTATTATAGCATGGGAGAGAACATGTGAGAAGGGAGAAGTTGGAGGGGTGACTGGGGATTAGGGACTGGTATCTAGGGATTAGGGACTTTATCCCATCTCTCTTCCATACCGCCCCTGCCCTATTCGCCCCTTCGGGGCGCCTTCCCCGCAAGGGGAAGGCGACGCGGGAAAACCATCACCAGGACCCTCAGCCCCATGAAGCCTTTTCCTGGGGTCATCCATGGGCGCATCTGGAGCCCTGTTTTTACAGAAAGCGTGAACTTTATGAATATCAGACATCTTACCATCGGCAGCGGACGGCCGAAGATCTGCGTTCCGCTGGTTTCTTCCACACTGGAGGATCTGGAAAAGGAATGTGCATCACTATCATCCTGTCCTTTGGATATGCTCGAGTGGCGTGTGGACTACCTCCTGAATCAAGAGGATTTCCATGCGACAAAAGATCTGGAAACTGCCTATGCGGTTATCCGCAGGCATTTCAAGGATGTGCCTCTTTTGACGACGGTGCGCACGAAGAGCCAGGGCGGGGCGCATAAGACCCCGGGCGGTGAGTACGTGTCGCTGCTCTCTCTCATCATCCGTTCGCACTGGGCGGATGTGCTTGATGTGGAGTATGGGCATGAAGTGCTCGATACGAAGGTTTTGATCAAGCAGGCGCATGAGCAGGGGATCCCCGTCTTGATGAGCTATCACAAGTTCCAGCGGGCGATGAGCGAGACGGAGCTGATCGATACGTATGAAAATATGGCGTCCTTCAAGGCGGATATTTTGAAGATCGCGGTCATGCCACGAGTGCCTCGTGATACCGCGTCGCTCCTCTCGGCGGCGGCCCGCATCCGGGAGGATCTTCCGGAGACGCCGGTCATCGCGATCGGTATGGGGCAGGCGGGGCAGCTCACCCGCATCGCGGGCAGCGATCTGGGCGCTCCCATCACGTTTGCGGCCGGTCAAAAAGCCAGCGCACCCGGTCAGCTGACCGCAGCTGAGGCGTGCGCCGTGCTGGATGTACTGTATCAATAGTGACTGGTGACTAGCAGCTAGGGAGTAGGAGTGACTGGGGACATTCGATCATTCATCTTTCATACCATAGTCACCCTATCCGCCCCTGCGGGGCACCTTCCCCTAGAGGGGAAGGCTATAAGGCTATTAAGTTAAGGAAATCGTTAGCTACGTAATGTCTTGCTTCCCCCTTCGGGGGAAGTGCCGAAGGCAATAGGGGCATGCCAGCGGT
>ERZ1034678.881-NODE-881-length-15830-cov-9.072773_pt1 | contig 15830 bp, 13 predicted proteins | sample MGYA00520640_ERZ1034678 | MGnify/ENA primary metagenome ERZ1034678 (study PRJEB33766, sample SAMN09781767) | gut metagenome | biome: gut microbiome | host: Homo sapiens | place: Madagascar | study: EMG produced TPA metagenomics assembly of the PRJNA485056 data set...
GTTCCATGCACTTCCGAAACCTGGAAGACCACGGCGGTTAGGCAATACGATGACATAACCGTTGGCTGCCATGATCTGAATGTTCCAGCGATAGCTCCAGAACTGGCTCACCGGACTCTGAGGACCACCCTCGCAGAAGAGAAGGGTAGGGTACTTCTTATTGGCATCGAAGTTAGCTGGCAACATAATCCATACCAGCATCTGCTTGCCGTCGGTAGTCTTTACCCAGCGCTGCTCGCACTTACCCATGTTCAACTGGCTCAGGATATGGTCGTTCTCACGGGTAATCTGCTCCACCTTGGTGCTCTTGGCGTCCTTGCCAGGCGTTACCATATAGATGTCGGTAGGGTGGGACATGCTGGCACGGGTAGCCAGAATCTTGTTGCCCTGGTTGGCGAGAGATACGCTGCCATAGTCAGCCCATTCGTTGGTAATCTGCTTTACCTCACCCTTCAGGTTGGTCTGGTAGAGGTTCAGCGTGCCGTGCCATACACCGATGAAAGTAAAGCTCTTGGAGTCCTTGTTCCAAGTGAAGCCCTCTACGTTAGAGTCAAACTTCTCGGTCACGTAGTTCTTCTTGCCAGTGGCTAGGTCATAGACGCAGAGGCGGTTGCGGTCGCTCTCATATCCATCACGAGCCATGCTCTGCCAAGCGATGTACTTGCCATCAGCAGAGAACTGAGGATTGGTGTCATAGCCCAGATTGTTCTTCAAGTTCTCAGGTGCATTGACAGCCTGATTTCTCATGCTCTTGGTAGCGTCTATCTTAGGCTCCACATAGCCCTCTTCCTTGCAGATGTTCTTGGTCTCGCGCGTACCTATATTATATAGGTAGATGTCAGAGTCGGTAGAGATGGCATACTGCACACCCTCCTTCTTTCTGCAAGTATAGGCGATGGTCTTGCTGTCTGGGCTCCAAGCCAACTGCTCGATGCCACCAAATGGTGCCATTGGACACTCGAATGGCTCACCCTTCAGGATGTCCTCGCCCTCATTGATGCTGCCATCTTCTGCCACGTCGGCTACAAATGGATGCAGGATGCTCTCCACGTAGTGGTCCCAGTGGCGATAGTTCATGTCGGTTACCAGTCTGCCGGTAGCCAGAGGCAGGTCTGAAGGATTCTTCTGGATGGTACCGTTGTAAGGCAACTCCTTGATGAGGATCACCTTCTTGCCATCAGGTGAGAACTTGAAGCCCTCGATGCCTTTCTCGTCCTGGGTCAGCTGCTTGCGGTCAGTGCCGTCTGGGTTCATGCTCCAGAGCTGTCCCTCACGCAGGAAGGCAATCTTCTGTCCGCCATTGATCCATGCAGCGTCACTCTCGCTCTTGGCGTCAGTGGTGAGCGCCTTCTTGTTCTTGCCATTGGCGTCCATGATGAAGAGCATCTGGTGGCTCTTGTTTTCCTTTACGCTGTAGTAACCTACCTGGTACACGATCTGCTTGCCGTTAGGCGAAGCCGCTGTACCGCCGATTCTTCCCATGGCCCAGAGAGCCTCAGGGGTCATCAGGTGGTTTTCCACCTTGATGTTGTTCTTCTGAATCATAGTTTGTGCATCAGCTGCAGTGGCGCTCATGGTGAGAGCAGCTGCAGCCAAAATCATTGCTTTAATCATAATAGTTAAAGATGTTATGTTAATTTATTCTTTCTCCCACATGCCGGATTTCTCGTTGAAGAGATTAATTTGTTGCAAAGTTACAGTTTTTTACTGAAATAGCAAAATTTATCAACTTTATTCCTTAATAAAAGTTAGAAAAATGGTTTCATTCCTACAAATGATACACCAAAATCAAGAAATGAAACTATTTTTTGAAGAAATGAAACATCCCTTTTCTAAGAAATAATGTAAATTTGCAGCCATTAAATCAATATTAACTTTTTATAAAAATATCAATCGTTATGAACAAAAACTTATTTACGATGTCTTCTCTCTTTGCCCTTGCTTTGGGCATGGCATCTTGCAGCAGTGGAGACGATGTTACAAGTAGCCCATTAGAGATGGCACAGCAGAATGTGAAAGCCTTTGGCACTCGTTCTACAGAAATCAACATGTATCTAGGCAATGTTAAAGTGCCTCAAACTCGTGGTGTTGACGTGAATGGCAATATGTGGTCATATATGCCAGAGTATCCTACGGATGCAGAAAAGAGAGGCGTCCTAGAATATGTTCGTAATAACCCGACCGCCGAGGTGTCTTGGCCAGGTTATACTTATTATTACGTGCAAGATGTCATTGGTGCCCACAATCAGTATAGCTATACTGACTGGAACAATGCCAAGCACGATGGCATTGATGGTACCTCCAACTTGGATCGACTTGAAATCAAGGAGAAAAATAACAACTTCCTGCATGTCAACAATTTCAATGCCGGCAAGTGCGACAATGCTGCTACCCATAATGCGGCATTGATGACCGACGGCTTTATGGGTGCTCGTGTGCATGATTCTTACGGAAACACAGACATCGAGAACTGGTGTATCTACTATTATGAAGGCAATTACTATCTTGCTTTCGATTATGAGATGTCCAAGGACGATGGACATATCGCTGCAGATGGAATCTTTGATGATTGGATTGTCAAGATTATCCCTGGAAAGGGCGTGCCCCCAACACCTCCGACTCCCCCAACTCCTCCGATTCCTTCTGAGCCTTTGAAAGGTGAGGTAGAGTTTGACATTCATCAGCAGGAACACAAGGATTGGAAGGAAATCAAGACCTCGGTTCATGTACGTGATACAGCTGCTGTGCGTGTATTCATCCCTGTTCCATATGAGTATCAGGCTGTAGCCGATGACTTTGACATTCGTACAGGTTCCGACTATGCGTACATCGAGAACCTGGAAGCCAAGTTTAGTTTCGCAGGCAAGGAGTTTACCTTCCCAGTGCAAATCAACCACAACTTGACAGGCATTGAGATACTCATAGATTGTACCACCGATGAGGCCAAGGAAGCTCTGAAGTTGGCTCGTGGCGTATATGACGATGGCATTACATTCGAAATTAACAGCTATGTGGTGCCTACCGCAACGGATGCCCAGGTTTGGGAGTGGCTCAAGACCATAACCCTTCCAGGAACCAAGACTTCACAGTGGCCAGTGGCGACAGATATCTGTACCCATACATACGGTCAGGTGACTTCGGCCTTCTATCCTGAGGAAAGCAACCATTTTGATGAACAACCATAATGAATTATTACTTTGATATCTAGCCCCATACCCATGTCGAGAGACATCGGTATGGGACTATTTCTTTGTTTATAGCCATTTATAAGCAAAAAACACCATATTATAAGCAAAAAACACCATATTTTATTTCGTTTTCGATTTTATTTTTGTACTTTTGCAGTGTCATTCTAAGAAAAAGAACGATAATAGAAATTTTGAATACGAAATAAACCATCAAATATGAATCAATTATACTTATTGCAGTTTGTTTGCTGCATTCTCACCGCAATGTTTGGCTTGATGCTTGTTATCTCTCGCTTTCAGGTGCGATGGGTCAACAAGCGTTATGAGACTTCTCGCTGGCTTCTTGCCTTTTCCATGTTCATGTTGTCTCTTCACTATGTGTTGCAGATGGAGTATGACATCAGGGCGAAGAGCGATGAGATGGGAGCCTTGTTTAACATTCTTTTTTATTCACCAATTTCTCTTGTAATTTCTTATGCCACCTATCATTTGATTTGCAACAACCCATTGCGTCGCAAGTGTTACATATATACTGGTACGCTGGTATATTCTTGCATCTTGGCATTGCTTTTGGTGGGGACTCTGGCAAGGGGGGGGGGAAGAGCTGCTCTTAGGTACGTTGCTTCCCCTCATGATGGCTTTGTTTATCGTGGGAGTTTTGTATTCTTTCTGTGTCAATATCGTGGAAATGCGTAGGTATCGTAAGTTAATGGAGGAAGATACGGGAGCCGATTTGCTGCCATACGATAGATATAGCCAGGCTAGTTATATCATGATGGGTGTCTCGGTAATGATATTATTGTTTGCCATCTTCTATCGTCCAATGTTGTATATTTTAGGTCCGTTGATGATGCTTTCCATCTTTATATTTACTATGAGTTTTATAGCATACGGTTTCAACATCATGCCGTCTGACATGGTGCAGGATGATGTGTATGAAAGTGAAGAGGAAAAAACAGAATTGCAGGAGAAAGCAGAAACCGAAGGTGCTTCGGATAAAGAACAGTCGGAAGATTTCACAGCGATAGAGCAGGCCTTGAACGATTGGTGTGCCAAGGGAGGTTTTAGGGACAGTACGGTCAATATGATTATCCTGTCTAGAAAGTTGGATATTCCCAAGAAGCGGTTGATCCGTTATTTCGAGAACTATCCCGACGGTACGTTCCGTACATGGCTCAGTGATGTGCGGTTTCAGGAGGCTCAACGCATGTTGCTGGAAAACTCTTATTTCAACAATGATACCATTTCGGCGGAGTGTGGTTTCTCGTCGCATGCCCACCTTTATAAGATGTTCAAGGCAAAGACGGGCATGACTCCTGGGCAGTGGAGATTGTCGGTCAAGGAATCTGGCGCAGCTTCGTGTTAGCCTCGAAGCCTTAATGAAAGTTAAGAAAATAGTTTCATTTCTTCCAATGAAACAGCAAAGTGGTAGAAATGAAACCATTTTTTTAGAAATGAAACACCTTTTGTCATTGATTATCCGTACTTTTGCACCTGTGGAACAGTATTCCGCACTTAATATCAGTTATTAACAAGCAAAAGACGATAGTAATGATAGAAGCAATCAGACATATAGAGACCAAGCCAGAGCAATTCTTGATGTCTAAGTTCAGCATCAAGCAAGTGCTCGAGTCTGCGGCTATGGGTATATGGAGTATCACCTTGTGTGAGGGGCAGCATCCTAGAATGAATGCTTCGGGCAAAATGCTCGAACTGTTGGGGATGGATAGAGACATCCAGACATCAGAAGAGGAAATCTATGACACGTGGCATTCTCGCATCTGTCCAGAGGCGTTGGCTTCTGTTGAAGCATCTATTAGCGTGATGTTGCGTGGAGAGCGCGACGAAAACACTTACGCTTGGAGTCATCCTACGCTTGGCGTTAGATACGTGAGATGTGGGGGAGTGGCCAGCAAGCAGGAGGATGGTACGACGGTGATAAATGGCTATCACTATGACGTGACCGACCAGATGCTGGAGCAGATGGAGAAGAACTTGGTTGTCAATTCTCTTGCCAATGTATTCGTTTGCCTCTTTTATATCGATGTGAGGAGAGATTGGTATACTTCTTATCTCAACAACTTCCCTAATGCCACCCAGTATATTCCGAAGACAGGAAAGGCTTCGAAAGCTCTTCGGGTTTTGATCAATAGCCTTTGTCTCCCATCCGAAAAGGAAAAGGCAAAAGAGTTTTTCGAGCTTTCTACGCTAGATGAACGCCTCAACGATAAAAACTCCATATCGACGAAGTTTCAGGGAGTACTCATCGACTGGATGCAGGTAACTCTCATTGTGAGCGATCGCAATGAGAATGGCACCGTGCGCCACCTTGTGGCTACCATCAAGGATATCACCCTGCGTATGAAAAATGAAATGGAGAGACTGGAGGAGTTGAAGCGGAACATCAACGCGAATCGTTCGAAGACGATGATGATACAGAACATGACCCATGAGATTCGTACGCCGCTCAATGCTATGTTTGGCTTCGCCCAGTTGCTCAGTATGCCAGAAGGTTGCCTCTCTACAGAGCAAAAGACGGAATATTTCAATTACATATTCAATAGCTTCAACATGCTCACGATGCTCATCGACGATGTGCTCGATATTTCGGATGCCGAGCATGGCAACTACCGCATCGTGAAGAGTGATTTCCAGGTGAATGGAGTTTGCCGCAATGCCTTGCAGATGGCAGAGATGCGTCTGCCGGCCGGGGTAAAGATGTATTTCACTTCCGACCTCGATGACAACTATACCATCGAATCGGATGCCCGCCGCATTCAGCAGTTGCTTCTCAATTATCTCACCAATGCCTGCAAGCATACACGCCAAGGTGAAATCCACCTGCATGTCTCCGTCTCGGAGAACCCAGGACATCTCACGTTCTCGGTGACAGATACAGGAGAGGGAATACCTAAGGATATGCGCAAGGACATCTTCTTGCGTTACAAGAAGGCTAATGCTGGCGTGCAAGGTTCGGGTATAGGATTGCACATCTGTAATATCATCTCTAGCAAACTGGGTGGAGAAATCAAGTTGGACGAATCCTACGATGCAGGAGCGCGTTTCTTGTTCATCCTTTAAATGCGTTTCTTGATTTATCCTTTAAAACTGTATTTATGACGAAAAATCTATATTGGATATTGGCATTGGTTTTCGCACTCGTAATGCTCATTATCTTGCTGATGGAGCGACGAAATCGACCAGAATCGGTGAAGTCTAGTATCGCATTCCGCATGTTGCTTTACTGGACTACATACCTGTGCTCGCAGGATATGTTCTGGGGATTTTGCTTTAGTGGAGTGATACGGAGTGACGGGATGTATTTTTTGTTCTCCGAACTCTTTCATTTCGCCTATGTCTTCACGGCATTTTGGTGGTTCTTCTTTGTCCTCGTCTTCTTGAAGGTTAAGCAACCTTATAATAATATTGCTCTGTCGGTATGTGGATTGTTGGTTCTGGCAGAAGCCGGATTATGTGTGACAAACTGTTTTAAGCCTGTTCTCTTTAGCATACATGATGGTGAATATGTGATGGGGGAATATCGCATGGAGAGCTTTTCTTTTCAGTTTCTCATCTATCTGCTTACGGGCATCGCCGCGGTCATTCCATTATGCAATATGGAAATCAGAAAGTCAGAGCTGGGGTTTAAGTGTAAGGCGGTGTGCTGCTCTTCAGTAGTCTCTGTCTTCATGGGGGTGTTCCAACTCACCACTCCAGATGCCCCTTTCTTCAGTCTGGGCGCCGTATTGTCGAGTCTTACGCTGTATGTCTTTGTCACCACATGGGATAGGGACATGCTCCAGAGCAGCAAGGAGCGATTCCTCCGCAATATGAGCCACGAGATTCGTACCACCATCAATTCCATCTATGGGTTTGCCCAGTTGCTGAGTTTGCCGCAAGGTATGCTTGCCGACAAGGAGCGAGAGGAATATGGCAGACATATCAGCAATAGCTATAAGATGCTCGATATGTTGCTCAACGACCTGATGGTATACATCCGTTCGAGGGAAAACGGGTATGGCATCGAGGTTGGGGAGGTAGAGGTTGCTTCGCTCTGCCATGATGCTGTCTTGGCGGTGGATGGTTGCAAGCCTGACAACGTAGACATCAAGATGGAATGTCATCTGCCCGACGGATATACTATCCGGAGCGATGGACGCCGAATCTTGCAGATACTGCAAAACTTACTGGTGAATGCCTGCCAGTTTGAGGGCAAGGGCGAAATCATCCTCAAGGTTACCTTGGAAGCAGACAAGCTGCTATTTACCATTTCGGATGAAGGACAAGGTTCCTTGTATCATTTGGAAGGACCTACTTATCAGGAAAAGAAAAAGAAGGTGATGCCTGGCATTGGTCTCAGACTCAAGATGGGCACGGAGATAGCCAAGATGCTGGGTGGACGAATGTACCAGGATGAAGGCTATAAGGAAGGTACACGTTATGTTTTAGAACTAAATATTGAAAAAGAATGAATATAGGTTATCCAGACGGACAGTCGGTGGATTTTTACGGATTCGAGGTCATCGAGTTTTATCTCAAGCGATACCTGCTGTATTTCTCCGACTATGCTATCCATATACGTTTGCTGTATGGTCTAATTATTGCGTGCATCATCACGATGATCATCTTGTTCGTGATGTTTATGCTCCGAATCAGGCGCAATCGCCGCAATAAGCGGGAGTTGGAGAAGGCCCGAAAGAACCTGCACGAGGGCTTCTATCAGATATTGACATCCGATGTCAAGCCAAAGGCGGAAGACTTGGAGATAGCTTGCAATATGACGCTTGACAAGATTACTGAGTATAAGCCAGCCGTCTTGGCGCATCTCATCTCGGAAATCTGCATGGACCTGAGCCGAGAACTCGAAAACATTCCTAATACGGAAGTGCTCTGCTCGATGACAGGCGTGAAGGCTTTGTATGAGAGAAACTTATCCACCAAGACCAAGGTGTTGCTCACCTTGCAGAACTTGGCAAACATGCACATCCCTGTGAGTGAAGGACTCTTGGCGGTGTATATCAACCATCATAATGCCGATGTACGCCACATGGCTCGTATCTGTCATGTCGTTTCATCCAGCTCCGACCCTTACCGCTACTTCGAGGAAGACCTCAACGAGCAACAGGGATTGTGGAGATTCATGATGCTCCACCGCTTGTTTGGATGGTTGAAGGCTAACGAACGACAGATGCCGCAGTTTCTGGTGTTGGCGCGGAAGGTGCAGAACGAGGATTCGGTGGCTTTCCTCATCAAGGAGGTAGCCTACTGGGGAAGCAAAACGGAGAAGTCGCAGCTACATATGCTATTCCTCTCGCCAAACTATCGTTATCGCGAGGCAGCCCTTCATGCGGTGGCTGTGTTGAGAGACAAGAACCAGGAGAAGGCGGCGATAGACACCTTCGAGCAACAGCCAGAGACCTTGAGACAGGAGGTGCTGAGGGCCGTGTTCGCCGTCAACTCAGGACAATACACCGAGTTCTTCGTTCAGGCGTTCCGCACATCAGCCCTGAAGACCACACGCGAGGTGGCACTCAGTTGCCTCTATTCGTATGGCACCGATGGAAGACGCCGTTTCGAACTGTTGCGTAGCGAAATTCTCGGTAACGAGAACGACCGAGTGTTGATGGATCAGATAGATGCCATGAGCATCCTAAACCAATTAAGAACATTTTAAGATATGTGGGAGTTTTTATTATACTTTTTCGGTTATGCGGTATTCGGCTATTCGCTCTTGCTGCTGGCCTCTTACGTAATGCTGCTGATATTCTCTTATAAATATAGCAGTGGATGCAAACAATGGTCGGACGATTACATTCGCCACATGGTACAGAGCTCGCCATATGTGCCGGGCATCTCCATCGTGGCTCCTGCATACAACGAAGAGAAGACCATCATCGACAATGTCAACTCATTGCTCAAGATGGATTATCCTAACTTTGATGTGTGCATCGTGAACGACGGTAGCAAGGATAAGACACTGGAGTTGCTCGTTGAGACCTTCGATATGGTAGAGGTGCCTTTCGAGTATGTGGAGAAAGTGCATTGCGCACCTTTCAAGCGTCTCTTCAAGTCAACCAATCCTCGCTATTCCAGACTCATCGTGGTAGACAAGGTGAACGGAGGTACGAAGGCGGATGCCGTGAATGCAGGACTTAATGTCATCGACAATCCGTATTTCATCAATACCGATGTCGATTGTATCCTTGCCAAGGATGCGATGTATCAGTGTATCTTCCCCGTCATCAACGACAGTTCTATCATCGCCGTGTCAGGTACGATGTCCATGAGCAATGGTTCTACCATCCACGATGGTACTTTGGTGAATATCCGACCATCCAGCCGTCCTATCCCTCTGTTCCAGGACCTGGAGTACAAGCGCTCCTTCTTGGTGGGTAAGATGGGATGGAGCAAGATCAATGCGATGAACAATGTGTCGGGAGGTTACGGATTGTTCTCTACCGAGGTCGTGGTGGACGCTGGTGGATACAGCAGCACTTCCTTTGCCGAGGATATGGACATGATAACCCGAATGATAGCATATTGCTGCGACTTCAAACGGAAGTATCGGGTGGTTCAGATACCACATACCTGCTGTTGGACAGAGGGACCTTCCAGTCTGCGAATGCTCTTCCGTCAGCGCATCCGTTGGGGACGTGGATTGATACAGCTCATGTGGGAGCATCGCAGGATACTTTTTAACCCTCAGTACAAGCGACTGGGCATCATCACGATGTCATATACGTTCCTCTTTGAGTTCTTGGCGCCCATCATCGAATCGGTGGGTCTCGTGATGATGGTGTATTTCGCCTTCACGGGTGGTATCAACTGGGACACCTTCTTCGTGACGTTCTTTGCCATTTACGCATTCAGCTTCATGCTTTCTACGTTTGTGGTGTTCTACGATTACATCCTGGGCAGTTCCTATACCCATATCAGGAGTTATCTGAAGTTGCTCTTGGCTGCCATCTTCGAGCCATTCGTTTATCATCCATTGATTGTCGTCTGTTCGGTGATTGGCTATTTTAAGTTCATCACTCGCCAGAAAGCAGTATGGAAGTCTATGGAACGCAAGGGTATGAAGCAGGCTACCGTGCCTGCCAACTCTTAATCGTAAATCAAAAATAGAAGAGGAAAGGAATATGAAGAAATATAGATTATACGTCTTGACAGCATGGTTGCTCCTGGGATTGCCAGCTGCGGCACAGTATAACCAGAACCACAAGGCTGTGAACGAGAAGTTTACTCCGACCAAGAAGGGTACGCCGGGATATTACGACCACAATGCCCGACTGCTCTTCAAGCAAGGTAAGTGGGCTGAAGGCAAGAAACTACTCGACGAAGGTATGGAGAAATATGGTTATCTTTCAGCTCTCAATGAGTTGATGGGCAACTATTGGATGCACTATAAACAATATGATAAGGCTCGTTTCTATTACATCCGTTCCTTGCGCGATAACGACGACAATTTGCAGGCGAAGGAACAGATGATGAAACTTGAGGAGTTGACCAAGCATTATAGCACAGCCATCGTATATTGCAACGAGTTGCTCGAAGCTTCTCCTTACAATTATCGCCTGTGGCGCAAGAAGATAGAACTCTATCGCTTGCAAGGCGACCATGTGGAAGCCACCCGATTGCTGCAACGCCTGAATGCCATCTATCCCGAAAAGGCTGAGGTAAAGAAAGAAATGCTATGGGACTATGAGCAGAAGTATCGCCAATATCGTGCCAAGAAGAATCTCATCGGACAGGAGGAGATGCTGAAAAAACTTGTAGAACTCGATCCGAAGAATGAGGAGTTCCAGATGGCTTTGTGCAACTTGCTCTTGCAGACGGGGCGTACCGAACAGGCGATGGATGTAGCTGGCTATGCTGCCACGATGGTAAGGAATCCCTATCCTTTCGTTGAGAAGAAGGCTTCCATCCTTGGCGGTATGACTCGCTATAGTGAAGCCTTGTCTTATCTCCGTAGTGTCAAAAGGTCGATGCCTGGGGTGGGGGCTCACTTGGGCAGAATCACCAACAACTTGGAGCAGGAGGCGGCTCAGGCTGCCGTAGCCAACGACCCTTATACGGCTTACGCTCGTCTCTATGAGCGAACCCACTCGAATGAGGCTTTGACCTATCTCCTCAATACCTCCATGTCGAGAGGTTATCTGGACGATGCCTTGACTTATATCCGAGAGGCTCGTCGCAGAAAAGGGGATTCGGAGAAGTTAATGCTCAGCGAATACACTGTGCAACGCCGAATGGGTAACACCAAGGCTGCTACGTCAATGTTGGAACGTATTCATAATAAGTATCCTCACAATCAGGATGTTAACGAAGAACTCTGTAGCATTCGTTTGGATGAAATCCGCCGAATGATGGACTTCGAACAGTATGATGAGGCACTGATTGCCTTGAGCAAGATCAGAAACTTCAAGGTAGACAGCGAGATGAAAGAGGCTATCGAACAGCGTATCTTCACTTGCTATGCGAAGACCGGACAGCGCGATAAAGCTATCCAACAGTTGGCTCGCCTGGGCAAGAGCGAAGAGATGTCGGCTCAACTCTATGAGGAAATCCAGTTGCCATACATCAAGCAGTTGATGCAGCAAGGTAGGCTCTATCAAGCTGAGACCGAACTACAGAAGTTGATAGACAAGGGCTATCCTTCGTCCGATGTCTTGGTGATGGGTATCAACGTGGCGATGCAACTCAAGAAGAACGACAAGGCTCGCTCGTTGGTCGATATGGGTAAGGAACGTTATCCGGAAGAACCACTCTTTATGTTGAAAGAGGCGCAGCTCAAGGCTAGCGAAGGCGATTACGAGACAGCGATGCCGATGCTCCGACAGATGCTCGAAACCTATGTCGCTGATACTGCCGTGGTCAATGCTTATGCCGACTGTTGCGAAACGTTGGCTATGAAGCAGCTGAAGGATAAAAACTATGATGAGGCGATGCGCCTGATAGACGAGGCGATGCAATATGCGCCAAACAATCAGTCGCTCATCCTCTCGAAGGCGATGGTGTATGAGGGACAGAAAGATTGGGCGAAGGCGATGGAAATCTATAAACTCTATCGACCTAGCATAGCTGAACTACCCGACTACAACCGCCATCTGGAGACATTGAAGCGACATGCAATGCTCAACGAGGTGACGATAGACTATCAGTCGGCAAGACCTTCGAGCGATGATCATATCAGTTCGATGGCATTGGTTTCTTATACCCGAATAGGGAAGAAGAACAATTATACCTTCGGATTCGGCTATGCCGCCCGAGACGGAAGCGTACAATCCACGAATCCAGACGAGTTGGGTGGTACAGGAGTCCAGCTGAGCGGTGAGTGGCAACACGCTTGGAACAATCGCCTTACCACCAACCTCATCGCAGGATGGGCTAACAAGTTCTTCCCGAGACTGAGGGCGGAATTGAAAGGTAGCTACGAGATGCCTAAGGATTGGACAGCAAAAGCAGGCTTGTCTTATCGCTTGATAGGCAACGATGCATCGACCTCCTTGATAGGACTCGGCTTGGGAGCAACGAAAGAACTAGAGCGATTCAGTCTTGGCACCGATCTCCATCTTCTGGCCATGAGCGGTGGTGATACCAACTACTTTGGGGGCAATTTCTTCGTCAATGGTAGTGTCATTGCCAAATGCTATCCAATAGAGGGCAGTCGTACGCATCTTTATGCTACGGGTAGCGTGGGCAATGCTCCGGAAATCTCGTTGATAGACAATTTGATGCCTGTGAAGTTCAATCAGTTGAACACGATGCTGGGACTTGGCGGCATCTATACGGTCAATTCGATGATAGAACTTGGCTTGTCTGGACAATGGTATCTGATGTCGGTGAAGAAAGAGACCGAAAACAATAATAATAAAAATTATTTATATCTGAATGCCCATGTTACGATTCATTTCTAAAGGTTCGATAGCCTTGCTTGTTGCCCTATTGGTAGGTGGATGCCGAGGCAATGCGCATACGCAAGACGAGGATGCCGCTGGCTTCGAATATCGTGGCTTATATACCCCTTCCAATACCAAGGAGATGCAGGCGCAGATGCATGTCAACCATCCTGATTATGATTGGGGACTTTGGGGACACAACTTGAAGAAGGTTGTGGGTGATAAGGCAACAGATGCTATGTTTTCTATTGTCGATGGGAAGAGAAACAAGAATCAGTTCTGTTTCTCCAGCAGCGAGTTGTACGATTTCGTTCGAGCATATATCCTAGATCAATATGGTCGTGGAACCGATGACTACAGTGAGCGTATCAGCATCATGCCCATGGACAACAAGATGGCTTGCACTTGCGAGGCTTGCAGACAGAAAGGCAATAACAGGAACAACGCCACACCAGCTGTTACGGCATTTGTGACACGGCTGGCGAAGGAGTTCCCGAAGCATCAGTTCTTCACTTCTGCCTATCATACCACTAAGTCGGCTCCTGTTATGCAGCTACCCGATAACGTGGGGGTGTTCGTATCGAGTATTGCTTTGCCGATGTGCGTTGATTTCAAACAAAACGCAGGTTATCGTGAGTTTGATGCAATGGTGAAGGCTTGGCAGAAGAAATGCAAGAAGATATACGTCTGGGACTATGAGCGAAACTATGATGATTATCTTTCGCCTTTCCCTTGTCTGTTGGTGATGCAGCAGCGATTGGAGCTGTATCGCCAATTAGGCATCAAGGGGGTGTTCGTGAATGGTAGTGGCGATGACTATTCGGCATTCGATGATATGCAGACCCACGTGCTCGCCCTTCTGCTCGACAATCCTGGGATAGATGTGCGTCAGGCGATAAGCGATTATTTCGCTGAATATTATCCGCAGACAGCGAAGTTGTTGACTGCCTATTACTGGGGACTTGAGAGTCGCATCCGAAAGACCAACCATCAGTTGCCGCTCTACGGTACGATGGACGAGATTTACAAGGCGTATCTAGAAGCCGAGGAGTTCAAGGATTTCCGAAGTCTACTGGATGCGGCTAGCAAGCAGACGAGTGGCGACGAGCGCAAGCGACTGAACGCTTTGCTCACATCGCTGGCTTATACCCAGTTGGAACTCTACCGAACAGGTATCTTGCCGAAAGATGGCGAGATGGTGGTTGAGATGAAGGAGATACTCAAGGGACACGCAGAGTTGAAAGGAATGAAGAACCTTGACGAGGTGGGGCATTCCATAGATGATTACTTGAATAAATGGAGATTCAGAAGCAACAGATAATTTTGGAGATGAAAACAATGGGAAAGAAAACGACATATATCTTGGGCTTAGTGCTCATGGGGGTGGTTGCGTTGTCTTTGGCATCGTGCCACAAGAAACTGGGACCTACGCAAGTGGCGATAGAAGATTCCGTTCGCCATTATCCGCCCATCATATTGGGTGATGAGCTCGATATGACGTATGTGGTGAAGAACATGGGCAAGGAAATGCTCGTCATTACCGACATCCAGCCATCGTGCCTCACCATCGAGAGTTCGGAAGCAAATGTCAGTACGATTCCTCCAGGCGAAGAAGCACTGCTGAAGTTCACTTTTCATTCGGATAAGAATATCGGATTGGCACGACATAGCATTCGACTTTTCGGCAATATCGCACCAAAGGGTGTGGCGGAAATCGTGTTCGATACCCATGTAGTGCGTCCGTCCGTCGATCTCTCCGATTATGAGGAGTATTATCAGAAGACTTTGCGTTCGCCAGAGGAACATATCCTCGATGGGCGCTATTCGGAACAGGGATATTATCAAGGTAAATCACATAACTAACATAAAATTCTAGTGTATTATGAAACAGATTGCGGGAATAAACTCAAATAGTTTTAAGATACTTATTGTAGATGACATACCATTAAACTTGGTTTTGCTGGAGAAGATGTTGATGCCTTATGAGTTTCAGTTAGTGAAGGCTCATAATGGGCGCGAGGCATTGAAAAAGATAGAGGAAGCCCAGAATGGGGAAGGGGGGTTCGACCTGGCTATCGTTGACTTGATGATGCCAGAGATAGATGGCTATCAGGTTATCGACTATGTACGCAAGGGATGTCATAACGACGAGTTTGCCGTGGATGCAAAGAACCAGGCAGAATTTCCTATCATCATCCTTTCGGCGATGAACTTTAGTGATGACATCCAGAAGGGGTTGTCGCTAGGTGCCAACCAATTCCTTACTAAACCAGTCATCATGGAGCAACTCTATGCTGCCGTGACACAGCAACTCACCCAAAAGGTGGAAGCTGGTAAAAGATAATAATTTATGGTAGACCTTTCTTTATTGAAACCAACGATGCTGGCTGATGTGGTGGGAATCATTCTTATTGTGGTGGTAGTTATCGTTGCATTTGTCTTGTTGTGGCTCGACTTTCGCCACTATATAGAAAAATATGGCAAAAGAGAATTTCGCTTTATCGAGTTTGTCAAGAATGAGAGACTCTATCTGTTTCTCTTGTTGATGTTTGTGTTCTTGATAGGCGGAGAAATCTTGCTGTATCATATTTTTTGAAAAAATATAGCTTGGGGAATGCTGTATCTCAATATTTTTTTGTATTTTTGCAGTCGTTTTTGATTTCAACCAGAAAGAAATACAATTATGAAGATAGGATTTGACAACGAGAAGTATCTGAAGATTCAGTCCGAACATATCAAGGAG
>ERZ1034678.888-NODE-888-length-15802-cov-20.084969_pt1 | contig 15802 bp, 8 predicted proteins | sample MGYA00520640_ERZ1034678 | MGnify/ENA primary metagenome ERZ1034678 (study PRJEB33766, sample SAMN09781767) | gut metagenome | biome: gut microbiome | host: Homo sapiens | place: Madagascar | study: EMG produced TPA metagenomics assembly of the PRJNA485056 data set...
ATACAGATTCTGCTGATTTTACTGAAATACTGTCTCAAAGCGAAGCATCAGTTTAATCAGATAATCCGCATCCATTTATTATTGAATATAGATTATTCTGATTTTACCGAAATACTGTCTCAAAGCGAAGCATCAGTTTAGTCAGATAAATCCGTATTCATTTATTATTGAATACAGATTATGCCGATTTTACTGAAATATTGTCTCAAAGCGAAGCATCATTTTAATCAGAAAAATCCGTATTCATTTATTATTGAATACAGATTCCCCGCAGCAATCAATTATACAAACTCTATTATTAATAATGAAGATTTGTATTCGACTTGATGCTGCGGAGGCCGGAGACCTCCGCTACTATATAAAAAACCACCCAACCCTTACAGATGTAAGGATTGGGCGGACCGGAGATGTCTTGTGCTTTTATTTGAATATCACAAAACTACAAATTGATAGGATATATTTCTCTTTTATGCTGTGCGCAAAGTAGGGAAATGGTATTTACCATATTACTTCTTTACAACTTTAACAGCCTTACCGTTCTTAACAACAATGTTAACGCCACGCTGCAACTTGTCTGTGCGAACACCGTTGAGCTGATAGATACCGTCAGCACCCTCGCCAAACTCGTCAGCATTGATACCGTTGATACCAGTAGTTGTATCGAGAGTTACCTTAACTGCGAGGTCGCCACCATAATACTTGGTATTGCCCATCTCGTCGCTTGAAACAGCCTTGATATTCTTGAACAGAATCTCTGAGCCGTCAACAAACTTCTCGTTAGCAACAACCTTGAAGCTGCAAACATCGCCATCCTTACCGTTGAAGTTACGGCTCTCGGTGATGTCCTTAACAAGAACAGTGAAGTGACCCTTAACGAGCTGAGCGATATGGTTAGGGCAACGGTTTGTTACCTCGTATGAATCCTCAACTACAGAGAGACCTTCTGGCAAAACGAGGTCAAACTGCAAACCGCTGAGAACCTTAGGCTCAAAAGCCATAGCGAAGCTAACTTTCTGCTCAACACCCTTCTGTACTGTTATAGGGCTTACACTTGGCAAAAGCTTGAATGCATCATTGCATACAGTAGCAGTGAAATTGTTGGCTGTAGCAACTGGTTTGTCTGCAGCAACAGATATATTCAAACCAGAGAACTCGATGTTCTGTGCGATAGCAATGTTGCTTGTGGCGTTTACATCGAATGTAAAGATGTCGCCATTGCCAGCAGCAATACCCTTAGGAGTTGTAGACACGAGGAACATAGCGTTGTGCTCGTCAATGCTCTTCAAGAACAATGTGGCATCCTTTGTACGGTCTGTAGAAGAGATAGCCAAATAACCCTTCTCAGCATTCTTTACCACGAAAGAAAGTTCAGCAGGAAGCTTGATCTTTCCCTCCAAAATGCGGACCTTTTCTGAGTTGCTGAAGCTCACAGAAACTGTGCCTTTTTCGCCTGACTTAAGGAAAGTCGCCGACTTAGCGGTGTAGGCGAACTCCTGTGCCAGAGCTGTTGCTGATGCCATAACGAGCATTACAACAGCAAGAAGGCAGCTATAAAGTCTTGTATGTTTCATATTACTATTGATTCAAAAATAATAAAATGTTGTTATTAATCATAAAGCTATGAGGTAGCCGTGCCTTTGTAAGGCACGGCTGGCTCATAATGCCTATGCGTAATTTATAGTCTCGGCTTACTTCTTAGAAATGTACTTGAGGTAAGCGTCGATGAAGTTGTAGTATGTATCAGTATCAACAGTACCCTCGGCAGCCTTGTCAGCTACTACATTTACGTCCTTGATATCAACTACACCGTCACCATTCTCGTCAAGGTTGCCACCTTCCTGCTCGTTCTTAGCGTCAGCAAGGAGCTGCTTGATGTCAGCTTCGATGTTCTCGAGAGCACCCTTAATGTTAGCCTCGTAGTCGTTGCCAAGAGTATAAGCCTCAAAGCTTGAAGTGATGTTAGACTCCTGTGCTGTCAAGCGACCTTCGATATCAGAGAGCTTAGCTGTGTATTCAGCCTTAACCTCGTCACGGTATCCGTTAAGTGTAGTCTGTGCAGCCTTGATGCTGTTCTTGATTTCCTCAACCTTCTTGTCGGCAGCCTTCTTAGCGGCGTTGTTCTCAGTAACAGTCTTAAACTCGGTAACGAGCTTGTAATCCTCGTTAAACTGCTTTTCAGCTGCATCGGTAGCGCTCTTCTGCTCTGTAGCCTTAAGTGCCTTCTTTTCAAGTTCCTGAGAAGCGATGTCGATAGACTTGTTCATTGCCTCAATCTTCTTTGAGATGAAGTCAGAAGCGATAGTCTTGTCAACTGCCTCGGCATCCTTCTGAAGTTGCTTCTCGTTAGCCTTGGCAAAGTTCCACTTAACCTTCATCTCACCGATAGTAGCATACTGAACTTTGTATGAGTCAAGCTCTTTTTGAATTTCTTCAACGGCAGCCTGTACCTTGTTGAGGTACTCCTTCTGGATAACATCCTCGATGTCGTCGGCAAGTGTATGCTTCTTGAGGTCGAGATCAGCGAGGTTAGCGCACCAACGCTTAGCGATTTCTGTCCTTGCGTTATCGATATAACCGAGAGTAATCTGCTTGCCTGTAGCGTCGAATCTTGCTGTTGCAACATCGTCGAATGCCTGAGTGTATGATGTAGCAGCAGCTGAAGACATCTTAGAGTCTTTGTAGCCCTTGTCTACTTCAGACTTTGCGTAGTCAACATAAGTCTTTGCTTTTGCTACGTTGAGGTATGCGTAAGTAGCGTACCATTCGTCATCATTAAGATATTCAGCAGCCTTCTTGTTGGCAGTGAATGTAGCAGCCTTGATTTCTGTCTCGATAGAAGTCTTAAGGTCGCCAATAACTGTTGTGTAAAGCTTCTTATCGCTGTTCTCTGCCTTATCATCGAAGAAACGATACTTGTCGTTGTTCGGATCGAATTCTGCGTCGCTTGTACCGTCAACAAGCTTGTTGATAGCAGCTACATCCTCTCCAATAGCCTTCTTTGTGTTGTCGAGTTCAAGTACGATATCGAACAACTTCTGAAGGTTCTTCTTGATGTCGATTGTAGCGGTGCTCTCTTCGCCACCCATGAACTGCATACCGAGCCACTTCTGGATGTGCTGTATACGCTCGTTGTAGTCGGCACGTACAGCATCGATCTTATCGTACAGCTTCTGTGCATTCTTATTGTTGATCTTAACAACCTCGCCCTTCTGAGCGTTGAGGGTCTGTCCCCAATAGCCGTTAACGGTAGTGCGAACTGCGTTAATCTCCTCCTTAATTGTTGCGTAATTTACTACGAGCTTGGTGTAGTCACCACCCTTAACAGTATTCTCTGCCTTGTTAAGCTTGTCCTGCTCAACAGCAAACTTCTTTTGCCACTCTTCCTGTGTCTTAGGCTCGTTCTCGTACTTGGCAACAACCTTGTACATATAGTCATTGAGCTCCTTCTGAGTATCACCAACGAGCTTGTTGAGAACAGTCTGAGCCTGCTTAACCAAGTCTGTCTTGTATGTTTCGAGAGTAGCAGCAGCGTCTGTGTACTTCTTAACAGGATCAACATCGAGTTGAGCCTTTGTGAAGTCCTGACGGTTGTCGGTCTTGTTGATGAACTCGTTAATATCCTTGATGTCCTTCTTCCAAGTATTGTAGTCCTTGCTGAGAGCGTCAGTCTTGAATACATCAGGATTAGCTGCGATAACCTTATCCAAATCCTCAGCGTCCTTGGCAATCTGCTCAATCTGAGCCTTGTAGTCGCGCTCAACGATAGCACGTGCAATCATGTTGTCAACAGATGTTACGATGTCTGCGTATGCCTTCTGGAAGTCAGCCTTAGTCTTGCCCTCAGCTGTGTATTGTTTAGGGTAGTTCTTTAACTCATCGAGAGCATCAGCCAAAATCTTATTTCTATCTTCTTCGATAGATGCGATTTCGGATGTTTCCCATGCAGCCTTAAGTTTGTCCTTAACGTATGTTACCTTAGTGCCATCCACTTTCTCCTTGAAGTCCCACATATAGTCGAGAAGGTTGTTTATGCCACCATTGTTCCAAAGTGTAGCATCGATACCACTTGTCTTCTTTGCCTTCTTGATGCGTGCGTCAGAAGCCTTGGCATCTGCACCAACAATAGCCTTGTACTGGTTCTCTGCTTTCTGTACATCGGTAGGAATTTGTGTTACATTAGTTGTAGCATCAGAAAGACGCTTGCTGATGTCTGCTTTCTGGGCAGATACATTATTAGCCTTCTTTGCGTCCTCGAGGTCAGCCTTAGCTTTCTCGATAGCCTGTCCCTGCTTGTTTACCTCCTTCATAAAAGCATTGAAGAAGTCGAGGAACTTGCCATCTTCCTTAGTAGAGTAACCAGCCAATTTCTTGTTTACATCGTTAAGAGCAGCCTTAGCATCGTTGTACTCTTTTACCAAGTCAAGATACATCTTTGATGTGACGTTAATCTTAGTTACAACAAGGTTGCCGCTGATAACAATCTTAACAAGACCGTTAGCATCGGCTGTGTAATTAAGCACAGCTTCCTTGTTGCCACCAACTTCGATACTTGTGCCATTAGCGCTAACAGTACCTAATTCACCACCGAGGTTCTGTACAGAAACCATGATCTGGTCGTTCTCTTCTGCATAGAATGAAAGTACGTTGCTTGTAGCATCATACATCAAATCTTTGCATCCTTCTACATTTCCTGCGTCATCTGTCTTGATATTGCTTGGGTTAGGAACTGCCCAATCATAATCGTATGCAAATGCACCACTTGCAGCAGACATAGCTGCCATCAAAGTCAAGATTTTTTTCATAATCTTTAATTTTTATTTGTTATTACTTAGTTTGTCTGCAGGATAGAAGAGCCAATTAATTGTGCACACTCTTTAGAGATGTGGAAAAATATACCCTTGTCAATTTGCCCTTTTTCTCCTTCTGCAATGCAAAATTCGTTAAGTTTTTTGAATTGATATATACTCTAAAGTTCATTTTTCGTGAAATATACGCCTTTTTTCGTGAAGTAAACGTTTGCTTGATATAGCTCAATTGTGTTGACTATCGTCTTATATATATAAGGTGTATCTATTACACTAAAGGGAAAATAAATAAAAATGTTCGATATTTTGGCAATTCACGCAAAATTATTATTTATTCACGTAATTTTAACAGGTAAATATGTTGTATTTAAAAATATATTCGTAATTTTACAACGACAAACTAAAATCTGACTATTATATGAAATTGAAGCTATACAATCGTGACGAAATATTCCTGGTAAATCTTGATACCGTATTATATTTTAAGGCAGAAGACCACTATACAAGTGTGTACTATGCAAAAGATACAAAACAGTTTCTTCCATTCGGGCTCTCGCAGCTTGAGGAGGCTATAAAGAATCAGACAAACAGTAGTGAATCTGTCGTCAGAGCAGGGCGTAGCCATTTGCTTAATTTTGAAAAGGTAGTGCATGTTAGCGTGTCTAAGGAAACGGTAACAATGTACAATAATGTAGACACATTCGTGACGGTGCATGTGTCGCGCAGTGTAGTTAAGGATCTTGCCAAGATTATGAAAGATGGCGAGTCTAAAGACAAATCTTGTAGGGGGGGGGAATTTCCATAAGCCCTTTACTGGTTTAGATTTCATATTCTAATGAAACATATTTACAATGACATAAATCAAATCTGTTCGAGAGAATAGACTCATAAAATCAACTTTTTCATTATAGAAAGGAACAGCAGAATAGTTTTTGTATTGACAATTTGAAAAAATCAATTTTTTTTCATTTAAGACAAGAAAGTCCAGACACTTAAGGTTGGTGTGAGAATATAGACCTTAAGTTCTGGACTTATTTTTTTTGAGCTTTTTATTTAGTGTTCTGTTTAGAACATCTTGTCAGGATATACACCCTCGTCGTGAAGCTTCTGGAACTTCTCAACAACACTTGGGCGATCCTCAGGATAAGTTACGCCGAACCACTTAGATGTAGTGTCGAGCACCTCGCAAGTAGCAGTGCCATCATTGATGAGTTTGTCTACCATCAATGGGATAAAGAACTCGCTCTTAGGATTCTCCATGTTCTTTGGATCAGAGAGGAACTCCTTGAAGAACTCGTTGCTGTGCTGGAAGTAGTCAGGTGTGAATCCCCAGAAGTTCATAGATACTGGTGTGTTGTCTGGTATTGCAACCCATGTCTCGCCGTCATCGCCAAGATATTTAACAACACCGTCGAAGCGCTGAATCTTAGTGCGCTCTACTACAGATGTAAGAAGGTGCTGCTCGTTGTTAGAGCATACGCCACGGCTTACGGTACCGCTATCAGAAAGTGTATTGCCTACGCGGAAGCCAACCATAGAATACTTGCCAGTAGAACCTTCTGGAAGTTCGCTAAGCCACTTGCCCATAACCTGGAATGAGTCGCGATCGTAGAAGTCGTCGCAGTTGATAACGGCAAACGGCTCATTGATAACACTCTCGCCCATCATCAAAGCGTGGTTGGTACCCCAAGGCTTTGTACGTCCCTCTGGACATGTGAAGCCCTCTGGCAGAGCGTCGAGCGACTGGAACACGAGTTCGCATGGGATGTGACCCTCGTATTTAGAAAGCACGATACGACGGAAGTCGTCCTCGAAGTCTTTACGGATTACGAACACCAACTTGCCGAAGCCGGCATTGATAGCGTCGTAAATAGAATAGTCCATAATAGTTTCACCGTGAGGACCCAGTGTATCAAGCTGCTTAAGTCCACCGTAACGGCTGCCCATTCCGGCAGCAAGAAGGAAAAGTGTAGGTTTCATAATCTTTTGTTAATATGTTAGTTTATGTAAACAAATCCATGTTACTGGTATAATGCTTAATATATATCAACCACAAAAGTAACAAAATAGTATGAGATAAAAAAACTTTGGGCAAATATTTTTTATTTTTCCTTTATTTATTCGGCTTTCTCCATATCTTGTAGCCTAACGCTGCCACTACCACACTCATCACTGGAGATATGATGTTGAAGAAGCAATATGGCAGGTATGTGAATGTAGCCACACCCAATACCGTGCTCTGTGTCATACCACACGTGTTCCAAGGTACAAGTACCGAGGTAACGGTTACGGCGTCTTCGGTAGTGCGGCTAAGCAGTCGGCGCTCGTATCCCTCGCGGTCGTATATATCGCGGAACATGTTGCCTGTAAGCAATATGCAAAGGTACTGGTCGGCTATAGCCACATTGAGCATAACGCCAGTAGCGGCTGTAGAGCCCACGAGCGACGTGCGTCCCTTAACCATATGTATAAACAGGCGTGTTATGCCCCCCACCATGCCACCTGCAGCCATACATCCTCCAAAGCACATGGCACAGATGATGAGCCATATTGTAGGCATCATGCCAGCCATGCCGCGTGTGGATACAAGGTCGGCAAGCATTGGATTGTCGGAATGTAGAGCTGTGCTGCCATATACGCTCTTCATAGCAGCCTTGAATAATGAAGGGTCTATCTCGCGCATAGCATCTGTCTGGAACACCAAGCCAAATACCACGGCAAGCAATATGGATAGGAACAGGGTGATGACAGGCGGTATCTTGCGTGCTATCATCAGTCCGGTGAGCACGGGTACAAGCAGTAGCCACGGTGTGATATTGAAGCGTGTGCCAAGCGACGATGCAAAGATGGCAATGTCTTGCGAACTACTTGTAGAGCAAAAGAATCCAGCCACGGCAAAGATGATGAGCGCTATAGTGATAGAAGGCACGGTGGTTATGAGCATATAGCGTATGTGCGAGAACAGCGGTACGCCAAGCGATCCCGATGCAAGTGTGGTGGTTTCGGATAATGGCGATATCTTGTCGCCAAAATAGGCACCCGATATTATGGCACCAGCTATCCATCCGTCGTCAAATCCCTGGGCGCGTCCGATGCCCATAAGAGCTATGCCTATTGTGGCAATAGTGGTCCACGACGACCCCGTCATAACACTTACCAATGCGCATATAAGGCATGACGAGGCAAGAAACACGCTGGGATGGATAATGTGTAAGCCATAATAGATGAGCGATGGTACAACGCCGCTAACCATCCATGCGCCACCAAGGGCACCTATTAGAAGCAATATAACCAAGGCACTTGCCACACTCGACACATTCTTGACAATAGCCTTCTCAAAGCTTGCCCATGGCACATTGAGCCAACCCATGCCTATCAGTACACATAGGGCAGATACCGCAAGCAACGTTATCTGTGATGCTCCGTCGAGTGCATTGCTGCCAAAGGAGCGTATGGTGCACGTAAGCATTGCCACGAGCATAACTATAGGCATAAGCGAAAGTATTGCCGAAGGGCGTTTCTTGAGATGTTGTTCTTGTTTTGAGCTTTTTTCCATTTATTGTGTATTAATGTTTTGGTAGGAGGTATGATTTCTGAACCATACATTATATCTTATGCTGTATAAATATGCAGTTGTTTGCAATTGGCGTGCAAAGATAGCGCTTATTTGGCTAAATAACAACATGGTAAATGCATAAATCTAAACATAATGTGTATATTTATATAAAACGCGAATAGCTATTGTATAAATATACAACGGTTTGTAGCCCTACAAATAATAAGTAATGTGCATCAAAGCAAAAAAGCTTGAGGGGCAATAGGCATTGTGTGGAGATTTTTAGTAACTTTGTAGAATAATACACCTTATTAATTAGAACATATATAAAAGGAAGGATAGGAATCCGCATGAAACCGGTACTAAAGAAAACTCTAAAGATAGTGGCGGCTGTAGTCGCCATACCCATTGTCATCGTCATGTTGTTGGCGGTGTTGCTATATGTGCCTGCTGTGCAAAACTGGGCAGTAGATCGTGTAGCCGACTATGTGTCGTCGTCAACACGTATGACTGTTGGCATTGACCGTGTTAGATTGCGTTTTCCTCTTGATCTTGCCGTATACGGATTGCGTGCTACGCAACCCAACGACTCGCTGTATAATGTTACCGATACCATTGTAGATGCCAGTGAGCTTACGGTAAGCGTGCGACTGATGCCATTGCTGAAGAGTAATGTTGTGGTAGACAAACTCGACTTTAACGACGTGCGCCTAAATACAGCCCAGTTTGTGCCGTCGGCACGTGTAAAAGGCAATGTAGGCAGACTGCTATTGCGGAGTCGCGGCATAAATATTGCCAAGGAGACTGTAAGCGTAGACAATGCCTCGATAGCCGATGCACACATAGACGTGGCATTGAGTGACACCGTGCCCGAGGATACTACCAGTACGCCAACACGATGGCAGATAGCTGTGGGCAAGCTAAAAATAGAACGCTCTGAAGTGAAATTGCACATGCCAGGCGACACGCTGCGCATAAACACTGGCATTGAACAGCTTAAGGCAGAACGTGGCAATTTCGACCTATTGCGTGGAACTTATCGTCTGGACGTGCTCGATTGGCAAGGAGGAACACTTGGCTACGACAACCGCTACGAGAAACCATTGCCGAAGGGGTTTGACTTTAACCATATAGCATTATCAGATATAAAGTTGGGTATCGACTCGTTGTTCTACGGCGACGGAAGTCTTGCCATGCACTTGCGCCAATGTGCCATGAAGGAAAGTAGCGGACTTGTATTGAGAGAATTAAGTTGCAAGGTAAAGCTTGATACAACTCATGTCAGCATGCCAGACCTAAGACTGCGCACACCAAAGTCGATGGTCACGGCAAATGTAGACATGGACTTCTCTACATTTGCCGATAAGAACCCGGGCAAGATGAAGGTGGACCTAAAGGGATATGTGGTAAAGAGCGACTTTGTGCCATTGCTCGCCTCCTTGCCAAGCGCATTGCTGCGCAGTATGCCCGATACTCCGATAACACTTAATGCCGATATCGACGGCAATATGCGTGCGCTCAATATACGACAGATGGATATAACATACCCAACTGTGTTTGCTATGAAGGCGCATGGTAAGGCTCAAAACCTTATGTCGACCAACAGTCTGCGTGCCGACATTACAGCCGACGCACATGCATACAACCTGAACTTTGTAAAGACAATGCTGCCAAAATCGGTTGCCAATGCCTTCAACATACCATCCAACATCAGCCTAAAAGGCAACTTCAATGCCGAAGGTACACGTTATGCAGCACGTTTCAAGGCAGAGCAAGGTGGAGGAACTGTTAGCGGCAATGCCACATTCGACTCGCGACGTATGGCTTATAACGCGAAACTTGACGCCAGCAATCTGCAGTTGCGCAACTTCTTGCCCAATATGCCGTTGCATCCATTCAGCGGAACACTTACTGCCAATGGTGTGGGTGTAGACTTTCTGTCGCCAAGAACAAGACTTAATGCCAATGGCGCGGTAGAACAGTTTGGCTACGATCGCTACGATCTGTCGGACATGAAGCTAACTGCCGAGGTGAATAATGGTACAGGACGTGCCGTATTGCAAAGCCATACACCACTGATAGACGGTACTATCGACCTAACAGCCCTACTTAATCCAAAGCAGGTAGACGCCCACTTGGTGTGCGACCTTATAAATGCCGACTTTATGCGCATGGGCTTAACCAAGCGTCCATGCTCGACATCGCTCACCGCAGACGTAAAGATGAAGAGCAATCTAAAGACTAACCATAGCGTGCACGGTACGGTAGGCAACATCGTTATACGCGATTCGGCAAATGCCTATCGACCAGAGAATGTATTTATGGACTGCTTTACACGTAGCGACTCAACACATGCTGCCATCACTTGTGGCGACTTTGTGTTGCGTCTTGACGGTGCCGGGTCTATCGACCATATACTAAGTAGGCTTGAGGCTACAAACGCTGAGGTAGAGAAGCAACACAACGAGCGCTATATAGACAATATGCTTATACGCTCGAGTCTGCCTGATGTGTCGCTTTATGCCAATGTGGGCAAGCAGAATGTGTTCAGTAGAATGCTAAAACGTTTTGGTTACGACTTCCATAATGCCTTTGCCGACCTTGCCGTATCGCGCAAAGAGGGTATTAATGGCCGCTTGAGTATTGACTCGCTTGTGGCTTCTGGAGTGCAGATAGACACAATACGCATGGCGTTTACATCCGATTCGGCAAAGACAAACTTTGAGGGACAGATACGCAACAACCGCTCTAATCCGCAGTTTGTGTTTAATGCACAGATGCGCGGAGCCGTAACAAAGGAGTCTATATATTTAGGTACGCGTGTGTACGATGGCAGAGACCGGCTCGGCATAGCCCTTGGTTTGAAGGCCGACATGCAGCCTGGCGGTGTGAAGATGTCGTTAGGCGGCATTGATCCAGTGCTGGGCTACAAGAAGTTTAAGGTTAATAAGGACAACTATGTGTTCTTTGCCGAGAACCAGCGTATATCAGCCGACATGCGCCTACGTGCCGATGACGGCATGGGTGTGCAAATATACTCGAACGATAGTACAGAGACAAAGCAAGACCTGAGTGTGAGTCTTAACCAGTTTGACTTGCAAAAAGTGCTTGCCGTAGTGCCATATGCGCCACAAGTAGCAGGTCTGCTTAATGGTGACTTCCACTGGACAGTGTCAGAGGAAGGAAGTATGTCGGTATCGTCGTCGGTAAGTGTAGACCGAATGGCCTATGAGGGATGTCCTATAGGCAATTTGTCGAGCGAGTTTGTGTACATGCCTAAGGACAATGGTAAGGAGCATTATGTGGACGGTACACTGTCGATGGACGACTATGAGGTATGTGCGCTATCGGGTATGTATAATGCCGAAGGCGAGGGCAGCATAGATGCTGACATGACACTGTCGCGCACGCCTCTGCTGTTGCTCAATGGATTTGTGCCCGATCGCCTGATACATTTCAAGGGATATGCACAAGGAGAGGTAAAGGTTAAGGGTTCGCTGTCGCGTCCTGATGTAAATGGCGAACTATACTTTGACTCAGCCTATGTGGCAAGCGACCCATATGGTGTGCAGATGAGGCTATGCGACGACCAGTTGACAATAAACAACAGTAGGTTGCAGTTTGAGAACTTCCAGATGTTTGCACGCAACGGCAATGCGCTAACGCTGTATGGCTACTTCGACTTTGCCAACTTCGACCGCATGAATACCTATCTGCGCATGCGTGCTGACAATTATCTGCTGATAGATGCCAAGGAGAACGCACGCTCGGAGGCTTTTGGCAAGGCTTATGTAAACTTCCTTGGTTTGGTGGATGGTCCGCTTGACGCATTGCGTATGCGTGGAAAGTTGGATGTGTTAGGCTCGAGCGATGTGACGTATATATTGCGCGACTCGCCATTGTCTACGGAGAATCAGTTGGATGGATTGGTTAAGTTTGTAAACTTCCGCAATCCTGAGACGGCAACCGTAGTAAAGCCTCCTATCAACGGACTGAATATGGACCTTACTGTGAACGTGGATGATGGCGCTCATGTGTTGTGTGCACTCAATCCAGACCAGTCGAATTATGTAGACCTTATAGGTGGTGGCAATCTGCGAATGCTATACAATGCCACAGACGGACTGTCGCTATATGGCAGATATACTATAGCCGAGGGCGAGATGAAGTACTCGCTGCCAGTGATACCGCTTAAGACCTTCACTATAAAGGATGGCAGTTATGCCGAATTCTCGGGCGACCCAATGAATCCTCGACTCAATATAACAGCCACTGAGGAGAACAAGACAACGGTGGCTACCGATGGCGGAACAGGCAGAAGCGTAATGTTTGAATGTGGTGTGGAGATAACGAAGACACTGAAAGACATGGGGCTGCAGTTCATAATCGATGCTCCTGACGACCAACAGATGCACAATGAACTAATGACACAGTCGGTGGAGAATCGCGGCAAGCTTGCTGTAACTATGCTTACTACGGGCATGTATCTGTCGGACAACAATCTTGGATCGTTGTCGGTAAACTCGGCTCTAAGCTCGTTCCTTAGTTCGCAAATCAACAGCATATCGGGTAGTGCCTTGCGTACATTGGACCTATCGTTCGGTATGGACAACACAACGTTGGGAACAGGCGAGGTGCACACCGACTATTCGTTTAAGTTCTCAAAACGTTTGTGGAACAACCGTCTGCGTATAGTTATAGGTGGAAAGGTATCGACAGGCGCTGAGGTGGAGAATCAGAATGACACCTTCTTCGACAATGTTACGCTTGAGTATAGACTGTCGCCAACATCCAACAAGTATCTAAAGCTGTTCTACGACCGCGACTCGTACGATTGGCTCGAAGGTTATGTAGAACAGTTTGGCGGTGGTTTCATATGGAGGCGTAAGTTGCGACACTTTAAGGATATCTTCAGGTTTGGAAAAGAGAAGCCTGAAGTTGGTGATACGATAAGAACGAAATAAACATGAAAAGAATAATATATATATTAATAATGTGTGCCTTGCTCGTGGCTTGCTCCGAGACAAGCTCTGTGCCAGCCGATGACAAACTGTTTACTGGTTTGCGCACAACTGTATACGAAAACTATACACCCAGCGAACACTTCTCCACTGTTAAGGAAGAAGTGGAGGCAGCACTTGCTACGGCACCAAACGGTTCGTTCCTCGGTAGTCCGTATATACGTATGCCGTGGCCGTCGTATCGTTTGTGTATATACAACTGGTTTCGTGACTCGGAAGAAGGACCTGGCAAGTGGCTGCGCAAGACATTTGGCAAGGCACCAGTATTATTAAGTGCTGTCAATCCATCGTTGCATGCACAGGTAACGAAAGAGTTGTTGAGATCGCGTGGCTACTTTGGTAATTACGTCAACTACGACGTGCTGACCAACGACAGTACCAAGCGTGCCAAGGTAAAGTATACCGTGAATCTTGGTCCGTTGACCACTATCGACACCCTTACCTACCACAATTTCCCCGAAGCGGCTGCTCATCTAATAGATTCGACACGTTCGGAGGCTGTGGTAAAGAGTGGCGATCCATTCGACGTGGCAACACTTGATGCAGAGCGAACACGAGTGTCTACATTGTTGCGCAATAACGGATTCTTCTATTACCAACCTTCGTATGCAACATATCTTGCCGATACCTTGGCCATGATGGATAAGGCACAGGTGCGACTGCAGTATGCCGATAGCTTGCCGTCGAGAGTAGGCAAGCAATGGTATATAGGATGTATCAACCTTGAGATGCGCCGTACTGCCACGCAAGAGTTGACCGATACGGTGAACCATAAAATATACACAATGATATATTCGGGAAGACGTCAGCCTATACGAAGCTTAGTATTGATACGCGACATGAAGCTTCGTCCGCATAAACTATATAGTTATGCCGACTATGTGCAGACAATAAACACACTAACTTCAAAGGGACTCTTCTCGCGTGTGGACTTGGGGTTTGCACCGCGCGACACATCAGAGGCATGCAATGTGCTTGACATTACGCTCAACTGTGTGTTTGACAAACCTTATGATATATACTTTGAGGGCAACCTTGTAGGAAAGACAACGGGGCGTGTTGGTCCGGGTATGACACTTGGTTTTGCCAAACGTAACGCCTTTCGTGGAGGTGAGAAACTGTCGGTTAATCTTAATGGATCGTACGAATGGCAGACAGGACATAGAGCTGATGGCACAAGTTCCAAGTTCAACTCGTATGAGTATGGGGCCGATGTGTCGCTTGAGTTTCCGCGCCTGCTCTTTATAGATAACTACCTCACTAAGCGACGCCTGAAGAAGTGGCAGAAAGGTAAGCGTGTTATACCTTATTATACTACACCAAACACACTGTTGAAGGCGGCAAGCAATGTGCTTAACCGCTCGGGCTACTTCAAGCGCCACATCGTGTCGGGCGAATTGACTTATACCATTCAGCCTTCGGCTACAAGGCTGCATCAGTTCTCGCCACTTATACTACAGTATGAGTTTATGAAGGACAAGTCGGCTGCATTCAACGAGGTGTTGCAACAGAGTCCGTATCTTATGGTTTCGATGGCCGACCAGTTTGTGCCTAAAATGCGATACACATTTACCTATCAGTCGCCATCTACCTATCGTAATCCAATCTACTGGCAGACCACAGTGAGCGAGGCATCAAACATATTGGCATTAGGCTATATGGCTTTTGGACAGCGGTGGAAAGAGACGGGCAAGAAGATGTTTAAGAATCCATTTGCACAGTTTCTGAAGGTTGAGACCGACTTGCGCAAGACGTGGCAGGTGACAGAGCATAGTCAGATAGTGGGACATATCAATACGGGTGTGGTATGGGCTTATGGCAATGCCAAGTCGGCTCCGTATAGCGAGCAGTTTTATGTAGGTGGAGCTAATAGTATACGTGCTTTTAATGTTCGAAGCATTGGTCCAGGTAGCTACTATACCAATCAGTCAAAGTTGTCGTATATGGACCAGACTGGAGACATCAAACTCTTGGCCAACCTTGAGTATCGTCCGCGTATAATGGGCAATCTATATGGTGCACTCTTCCTTGATGCAGGCAACGTATGGGCTTTGCGCAATGATGGCTACCGCACAGGCTCGCAGCTTCGCCTGAAGAACATATTTAAGGAGACAGCTCTTGGTACCGGTATAGGCATACGCTATGATATGGACTTCTTTGTTCTGCGTCTCGACTGGGGCGTAGGCATACACGTGCCCTACAAGAATGGATTCTACAACTTCGATCATTTCAAGGACTCGCAGAGTCTGCACTTCGCTATAGGATATCCATTCTAAGGGGTGGTAGAGTTGTTGTTTATCGCCGTATATATTTTCCTCATCGGCACAATGCGGGTAAGACGTGGAGACACGGCGTTGTACACATAAACCCAAATCGGTCATTAGAAAAAGCTTCTTGTCATTTTCTAATGACCGATTTGG
>ERZ1034678.901-NODE-901-length-15642-cov-3.710785_pt1 | contig 15642 bp, 15 predicted proteins | sample MGYA00520640_ERZ1034678 | MGnify/ENA primary metagenome ERZ1034678 (study PRJEB33766, sample SAMN09781767) | gut metagenome | biome: gut microbiome | host: Homo sapiens | place: Madagascar | study: EMG produced TPA metagenomics assembly of the PRJNA485056 data set...
GGGGAACCCCACCCCTGCGAGGAGGCGCGCACCCCTACAATATATGCCCTGTCCGAAAAATTTTTTATATTTTCCAAACCCGTTTTGGGGCTGTTTTCCCTGAAAAGTATCGAAAAACACGGGGAAAACACCACATTAACGTGTAGAAACAGGAGAAAAAGAGCATGGTAAGAGCACTTGGGCACCGATTGCACGTCAAAAGGGTGTTGGACGAGACGAAAGCGGGCAGCATTGTGCTGGTGGGCACCTGCAGGGATATGAACCCGCTGTTTGATGTGCTGAGCGTTGGCGAGGACGTCGAGGGCGTAAAGGCCGGAGACAGGGTCGTCTGCGGGAGGTATGCGGGGGAAGAGGTCAAAGAGCACGAATACCTGATAAAGGACGAGGACGTGCTGTGCGTGGTGCAGGATGATTGAGAACATACGGGAAATGGAAATGGAGTACTGCCGGGGGAACCCGGAGTACTTTGTGGAAACGTACGTCAAAATCGAGAGCAAGGACACCGAGGAGCTTGTGCAGCCGTTCAAACTGTGGCCGAAGCAGCGGGATGCCTTGAGGAGCATCCACGAGCAGAAACTGAACATTGTACTGAAAGCGCGGCAGTTGGGCATCACCTGGCTGGCGCTGGCATATGCGGCATATCTGGGCCTTTTGTGGGAGGGGCGGCTGGTGATATTCCTGTCAAAGACAGAGGACGGAGCGAAAGAGCTCGTTAGTCGTCTGTCCTTTATTTTTGCCCATATGCCGCTGGTACAGAAGGAGGGCAGCGCGCCGTACGGCTGGAATGGGCCTATGTGGGATGCCTCAGCGCTGGAGCTAAAAGTGAAGTTCCCGGATGGGATGGTTTCAAAGTTTCAGGCGTTCCCCAGCTCGCCGAGCGCTGCGCGAGGGAGAACGGCAGATTTGTTGGTGCTGGACGAATGGGCGTTTCAGCAGTTTGCAGAGGACATCTGGAAATCGGTGTTCCCGACCATCAACCGTACATCTGGAGGCAAGGTGATCGGAGTTTCGACCATTGAGCGGGGCACGCTGTTTGAGAAACTGTACACAGAGGAGGACAACGGCTTCAACAAGATATTTCTGCCGTGGGACACCGACCCGTCGAGAACGCCGGAATGGTATGCGAAGAGCCTGAAAACGCTTGGAGAAGCACAGATGTTTCAGGAATACCCGTCGAGCGTCGAGGAGGCGTTGACGATACCGGGTGGGGCGTTCTTTCCGGAGGTGAAGCCGCAAACGCATGTGATCGCCTCGAAAGAGTTTGATTATGTGCGGCGGTATGTGAGCATCGACTACGGGCTGGACATGCTGTCGGCGCACTGGATCGCCGTGGACACGAAAAACACGGCGTGGGTGTATCGGGAGTTTGACAAGCCGGATATGAACATTGCAGAAGCGGCGAGAGTGATTTTGAAGCTGAGCGAGGGCGAGGAGATCGGGCTGTATCTGGCCCCGCCGGACTTGTGGAACCGGTCGCAGGAGAGCGGCAAGAGCCGTGCGCAGCTGTTCAATGAGGCGGGATTGAATTTGACGAAGAGCAGCAACGACTTTGCGTCGGGATGTGCGGCCATGAAGGAATGGCTGCGGGTGGACGACACCACCAAAAAGCCGCGGCTGCAGTTTCTGGATGCGCCGAACCTTGTGGAGTGCCTGCGAAAGATACAGAGAGACCCGAAGCGGCCGGACGTGTACGAGACCAAACGGGCGCACGAGCTGACGCACGACGTGGACAGCCTGCGGTATTTCTGTATCTGGTGGGTGCAGCCCGCGAGAGGAAAGAAAAAGAAGATGAGAGACGTCCCGCCGGACATCCGGGAGGACTGGAAGCACGCAAGCCCCGAAATACGGGAGATCATGCGTAAGAGGTACGGGTTTGAATGAGTGATAAGGTAAGCAAACGGCTGCAGGAGTGGCAGAGCAAGCTGGCGAACGCCCGCGCAAAGTATGCGGAGGAGCTGTCGCAGATGGACAGGTGGGACGGCTACTATAACGGCAGCCGGGACGTGTACAAGGACAGCAGAACCGGGAGCGTGGCGGCAAAAAAAGCCTCAAACGTGCGGAACATCGTGTATGAGCTGGTAGAAAGCGAGGTCGACACCACCGTACCGCTGCCGAGGGTGGAGGCCATCCATGAAGAGGACGCCCCGCTGGCGCAGATGGTAGAGAGCATGCTGCGGAACCTGATTCAGCGGCAGCATTTTTCGGTGATGAACGACTTGCAGGAGCGCACGGTGCCCATTCAGGGCGGAACGTTCTGGCATGTGGAGTGGAACCCGTCGGGAGGCGGACACTGTACGCTGGGGGATGTGGAGGTGAGCGACCGGCACCCGAAGCAGTTTATTCCCCAACCGGGCATGACAGAGATGCGCAGCATGGACTATATGTTTTTGTGCATTGCGCAGTCGAGAGAGTTTTTGAAGCGCCGGTACGGCGTGGAGGTGGAGGTCGAAACCGAGAATAACCCCGAGGTGCGGGGCGAGGAGGCGACGGCCATACAGGGGCTGGTGACACAGAACATTGCCTATTACCGCAACGGAAAAGGCGGAATTGGCATGTTCAGCTGGGTGAACGACCAGGTGCTTGCGGATTTTGACGACTACCAGGCGCGGCGGCTGGAGCGCTGCACAAAGTGCGGCAGGGTAAAGACCGGGGAGGTGTGCGAGTGCGGCAGCCGGAGATTCCGTGAGACGCAGGAGGACTTTGAAGAGCTGGAGGCCCCGATCACCCTGTTTGACGGGACGGTGATAGAGCCTTATCTGGACGGTGATGAGGTGCAGCTGGCTCCAGACGGAACGCCCCTGCTAGATGAAAACGGCGAGGCGATTCTGATGCCGACGCTGAGAGCGCAGAGCATTCCGTATTATAAGCCGGATTCGTTCCCGGTGATCCTGCGGCGGAACGTCACGCGGTTTGGTTCGCTGCTGGGAGGTTCGGACGTGGCGGTCATTGCCGACCAGCAGGAGGCAGTGAAGAAGTTCGGCAGCAAAATAGAGGAGAAAATACTCAAGGGCGGGTCGTTTGTCACGTTGCCGGAGGGCGTGGGGGTGGACACCTCCGACGAGGAGCTGAAGATCCTGCGCGTGGCCAATGCCAACGATAAGAGCCTGATCGGCGTTATCAACGTGCAGCCGGACGTGACCAAGGAAATGACGGCCCTGGACCAGCAGTATTCGTATGCCAAAAGCACGCTGGGCATTACGGACGCTTTTCAGGGCAAGTATGACAGCTCCGCGACCTCGGGCACGGCAAAGCAGTTTTCGGCCAACCAGTCGGCCGGCCGTCTGCAATCGAAACGGCAGATGAAGAACGAGGCGTACGCCGAGCTGTACAAGATGATTTTTCAGTTCATGCTGGCATACAGCGACCAGTCGGTGCCGGTGACCAGCCAGGGGCCGGACGGGTCGAGACAGTACGCGCATTTCAACCGATACGACTTTTTGCGGATGGACAGCGCCGGAGAGTTTTACTGGGACGACGAGTTTTTGTTTACCATTGACCCGTCGGCGACGCTTTCGAGCAACCGGGACGCGCTGTGGAGCCAGATGGACCTGAAGTTCCAGAACGGCGCATACGGCCCGCTGAACGAAAAGGAGACGCTGCTGCGGTACTGGACGCAGCTGGCGCTGACCAATTTCCCGTTTGCCCAGAACATGAAGGAAAGTATTGCGCAGAGTATTGCGCAGGAACAGGAGATGCAGAATGCTTTGTCCGCGATGCAAAACGGAATTGAGGATACGGGGCTGCAAAACGGTGGTCAACCCGCAGACCCTGGCGGTGGCGCAGGTGCAGGAGCTGGTTTGCCGCAATAAGGCATGTGAAGATTTTGGGAATGTGGTAAAGGAAATTCGGCATGAGCTGGAGGCAGTGGTGGAACCGGGCAATTGACCCGAGGACATACATTATCGCTGGGGAAGCGTAAAAACCCAAGAGGAGAACCATGGAAGAAGAAAAGCTGAACGAGATCGAAACCGTTGAAGAGCCCCAGAACGTGGAGCCCGAGCAGGAAGCCGTGCCCCCTGCCAGCGAAGAAGAGCGCCAGTCGAGCGAGGATAACGCGAAGTTTGCCGCCGCACGCCGCAAGGCAGAAAGCGAGTACAAGGCAAAGCTGAGCGCCTATCAGCAGGAGACGGACGCGAAAATTTCCCGTATGGCCAAGCAGGCCGGGCTGCAGGACGTGAAAAGCGTCGACGACTATGTAGCGCGCATGGAAAATCTGGCGCTGGAAAGACGGCTGCAGGACGGGAACGTAACGGCGGACGAGATCCGGCAGATGGTCGACGAGAGCGTGAACGCCAGCCCGGTGGTGATCCAGGCACGTAACGCACTTGCGCAGCAGCGCATGGAGGAGGACGTGCGGAAAATTGCCGGGTTTGACAGCGACATCCACTCGCTGGAAGACCTGTATGCCAGCGAACACTTTGACGCCGTGCTGAGCCGCGTACAGAGCGGCATGAACCTTGTGGACGCCTACCGTCTGGAAAACTTTGACCGGCTGATGGAGAAAAAGAGCGCTGCGGTAAAGCAGGCGGCCATCAACCAGGCCAAGGGGAAAACGCACATGGAGCCGGTGGGCGGCTCTGTGGAACGCAGCGGCGGGGGAGAGGACATTCCGGAGCGCGACCTTGCGAAATGGAAAGAAGCCTTCCCCGGCGCGACCTATGCCCAGTTGAAGGAGAAATACAACCGGGCGAGAAAAACATAAAGGAGTAAGATATGGCAGTAATTTTCAGCAAAAAGAGCGGCCTGAACGACGACCTGTGGGGCGCCGGGCGCGACATTCTGGTGGCCGTCATGCAGGACACCGATTCGGAGAAGAACAACGACGACAAACTGGTCTCCGACCTGTACAACGTGAAAAAGTCGAAGAGGTTCGGCGAGAAATCCACCGGTCTGACCAGCTTTGCCAACTTTGAGATCGTGGAAGAGGGCGGCGAAGCGGTGCAGGACGAGCTGCAGCAGGACTTTGCCAAGCTGATCGAGCACAAGCAGTTCCTGAAAAGCTTCCGCTGCACGGCCGAAATGGCGGAGGACGACAACCTCGACGACATGAAGGTGGCCAGCCAGAACTTCATCCGCGCCTACAAGCGCAGCCGTGCGGACTATGCCAGTGCCGCGCTGGTGAACGAGGGCGCGACCTTCACTTATGGCACCACCGAGAGCATCGACAAGACCACCGGCGACGCCAAGGGCCTGTTTGCGATTGACCACCCCGGCAAGAAAACCGGCGTTGCGGCGCAGACCAACGTTTTCACCAACGCTTTTGGCACGGATTCCACCATGCTGAACCGTTTGGCAAACGCGGGCCGCAACTTCCGCAACAGCTCCGGCAACGTGATGGGCTACACCTTTGACACCATCATCATCCCCGGCAACTGCCCGAAGCTGGAGGATACCGTCAAGAAGATCATCCGCAGCGAGCTGACCGTGGGCAGCGACTTCAACGACGTGAACACCCAGAAGGGCCTGTGGAAGCTTATCATCGACCATCGCTGGACGGTTGCAAGCGGCGAGCCGTACATCATCATGAGCAGCGAGGCCAACCGCGAGCTGCAGGGCAGCGTGTTCTATGACCGTATTCCCTTGACGGTGCGCGACGAGATCGACCTGGGCACCCACGACCTGAAATGGAGCGGCCGCGCCCGTTTCAGCGCGGGCTTCTACAACTGGCGGCACGTCATCATGGGCGGCGCGGCCAAGGGCACTGCCCTGACCTGATAAGGAGGCAGCCATGGTCAAGAAAAGGAAAGTAGGCGATACCTTTGAGGAAAACGGGTATCGGTACAAAGTGATCGAGATCAGAGACGACGGCAGCGTGATCGCCGAGAGGATCGGGCGGGCCATCGAGATCGAGATCGCCAAGGAATGACCGGCGGGGCGCGGAGGGGGTTCTTCCGCGCCCTTTTTGGAAGAGGGAATGATATGACGTGGAAGGATGTAAAGCTGGCGACGCTGCAGAAGATGGTTTCGGCGGAAGGGAACACCATACCGAACGACGACGCGACCAAGGACTATCTGGCAGCCATGCCGCAGGCCGCAAACGAGGCGTTGCAGCTGCTGAGCACGGCGAACAAGTTTCTGCGGCAGTATGCGGATGTTTCGGTGGGGGATGCCGTCAACGGATACACCCCGTATTATGATATGCAGAACACCGGTGATTTTTACCGCATGGGGGAAATGGAAGTGTACAAGCTGTCGGACGACGGCATTCAGACGGTGCGGGGCGTGACGGTGCGCGCGGGGAGCTATGTTTCGTTCCCGGGCGCGGGGGATTACCGGGTGTTTTACGACGCATGGCCGGAGGAAATCACCGAGAGCACCAAGGACACCTACGAGCTGCCGCTGGACACCGAGGTAGCCGTTCTGCTGCCGCTGTACATGGCAAGCCAACTGTACAAGGACGACGATATTTCGATCGCGACCATCTACCGCAATGAGTTTGAGGTGGCGCGCGCCGAGCTGAAGAACCGAGAGAGAGGGACGGTGCACGACCGATTTGTCAGCGAAAGCGGGTGGTGGTAAATGGCGACCTTTACCGTGCCGAGCCCGCAGGCAAGGAATCTGTATTCGGTCAATACGTTTCTGGGCGTGGATTTTACCAACGAGCCGGGCAACGTGGACGACCGGCAAAGCCCGTATGCCGAGAACATGATCCGGGATGTGCCGGGGAAAATGCGCAAGTGCATGGGCTGGCACACCGTGAAAACGTACGACAGCAGAATAAACGGAGCATACCGCAGGCGGCAGGACGACGAGCTGCTGATCCATGCCGGGACGAAGATATATAAGGGCGAAGCCGTGGTGTACAGCGGGGCGAACGATGCGATTTCCGCCGCATACCAGATGGAGGACAAGCTGGTCATACTGGACGGCAAGCAGCTGCTGCTGTGGGACGGCAGCACGGTAAAGCCTGCCGCACAGGGGGCCTATACGCCGACGCTGACCATCGGCAAAAGCCCGGCGGGCGGCGGCGTGGACTATGAAGCGCTGAACCTGCTGAACCCCGCCTTTAAGGAGCTGTTTGCCGGGGACGAAAAGTCGATGGTGTATCAGCTTTCGTTCGGGGGGCTGGATTCGGTGGACAAGGTGGAGACCCTGAACGGCAGCGGCGCATGGGTGACGAAAAAGGCGGGGACGGATTACACCGTCAATTTGACGGCAGGGACGGTGACCTTTGCGGCCGCGCCGGGGAAAAGCCCGGTGACCGGCGAGGACAACGTGCGCATTACCGCCAGCCGGACGGTGGCGGGATATGCCGACCGGGTGAATCACTGCCGGTTCGGCATTCTGTTTGGGGTGAACGGCGCGGCTGACCGGCTGTTTGTTTCGGGCAATGAGAAGTACCGGAACTATGACTGGTATTCCGGCCAGTACGACCCGACCTATTTTGCCGACACGGCATATTCCGTGCTGGGGCAGGCAGGGTCTTCCGTGGTGGGGTACAGCATGATCCGCAACTATCTGGCGGCCCACAAGGACAGCATGGACACCGAACGCAATGTGATCGTGCGAGAGGGGACGCTGATCTCGGATGGGGATTCGCAGACGGCGGCTTTTCCCATCACCAACAGCATGCAGGGAGAGGGCGCCGTGGCGCAGCGGAGCTTTGGGTATCTGACGACCGAGCCGGTGTTTTTGACGAAGCAGGGCGTATTTGCCATTACGACGAGCGATGTTTCGGGCGAAAGATACACCCAGCGGCGGAGCTGGTTTGTGAACGGGAAGCTATTGGAGGAGGACGGGCTGGAAAACGCCTTTGCCGTGGTGCACAACGAGCTGTATTGGCTATTTCTCAACGGGAATGCGTACATTCTGGACGGGATGCAGAGCATCACGACCAAGAACGACCCGTACTCGACCCGGCAGTATGCGGGCTTTTACCGCACCAACGTGCCCGCCCGCTGCGCATGGGTGCGCCGGGAGGACGACGGCGACGTGCTGTGCTTTGGCACGCAGGACGGCAGGGTATGCGAGTTTTACCGCAACCGGGAGGCGCTGGCGAGCTACAACGACGACGGAGACCACATTTATTGCTGCTACACCACGCCGGATTTTTCGGGCAAGCTGTTTTACAAAAACAAGACGTTTCGGTATCTGGCGGTGAAGCTTTCGCGGTTTGTGCAAACGGGAATACGGATGTACATCAACAACAAGGGGCTGTGGCAGCTGGTGAAGAAGAACGAGGCGGGAGCAAGGTTCTTTTCGTTTCAAGCGCTGCAGTTTTCGCGGCTGAACTTCTCGCCGGATTCGACGACCAAGACCATGCACACGAAAACAAGGCTGAAACGGGTGGACAAGACCAGCTACAAGTTTGAAAACGACGCACTGAACGAGCCGTTCGGACTGATGGAATACGCCATAGAGTACGAGCAGAAGAGCTATTACAAGGGGTGAGCGGATGTTTAACAAAATAAGCGATGCCGACCTGACGGGAAAGGGCGTGATCGGGCTGCCGGACACGCCCGGCCTGCCGACGGCGGAGATGCAGGAGAAGCTGGAGGAGACGGCGCGCAGCGTGATCGTGCCGAAGTTCAACGCCCTTGTGGATGCGCTGAACGGCACGGGAGGCGCTGCAAGCATGGGCTGCACCAAACCGGACGGGACAGACCCCTCCAACGTGCAGACGGCCTTGGACGGACTGCAGGGGCAGCTGTACGCCAAGGCAGCCGCAGCGGATGTGTACACCAAGGCGCAGGCGGATGCCATGACGGACGAAAAGATCGCCGAGAAGATGACGGCCATCGGGGCGGGCGACATGCAGAAGGCCGTGTACGACCCGGACAACGACGGCAAGGTGACGAACGCCGTCAATGCCGACAAGGCGGCGAACGCCGAGCAGCTGGGCGGGTATGGCAGGAGCGCTTTTCTGCGGGTGACCAGCTTTAACGCCAGCACAGGCGTGCTGTACACGGTGAGCGGGTGAGAATATGCCGACGACGTATAAGGACGGGGTAAAGATCACCCGGATGAACCACAACAACGTGTGGGTGAAAAAGTGGTACCACAACAACGCTCTTGTGTATGCCGCCGAGGAAAGCCTTGCCAGTATGACGGTGAACGCCTCGGGCGGGCCGCCGGGTGCGGGCAGCTTCACCTATGAGGCGGTATCGGCCTCCGGGTGGGACCTATCCGGCTTTGCATCGGTGACGCTGACGGTGACGAACACGCTGGAGGGGTACTATTGGAGCACCCACACCGGCACCATCACGAACGGGGCGCGCGGCTGCCTGCTGCGGCTGGCAGACGGCACGGACATAACGGTTGGCACTGGGACGAAAACCGTCTCGCTGGCAGGGTATTCCGCCGCGCAGAAAAAGACGGTGAAGCTGGTGGGAACACTGGACTACAGCTGCACGGACGCGACGAACTCGGCTTTTCGGGGCAGTGTGGCGGCAACGGGCGTGACAGGGCATTATTGAGGGAGACAGCATGGAAAAACGAGTGCATGAGGTGACGCTTTCGGGCTATGCGGCGAAGCCATCGGCGGGGCTGCAGCTGGGCACATGGGAAAGCTACGGGCTGGAGCAGCTGCATGTGACGGCGGACGAGAGTTGGAACGGACTGACCATTTCGGCGACGTTTCACAACGGCGATGTGAGCGTGAAGGTGCTGATCGCCGACGACGGGACGGCGGATGTGCCCGCAGAGGCTACCAGCATGAAGACCCGAAAAGGGAGGATCGTCTTTTCGGGCGTGGCAAGCGGCGTGCAGAAGATCTCGACGAACCTGCCGTTTGCGGTGGACGACCATATGACCATAGAGGGAAACGAGCCGCAGAACCCGACGCCGAGCGAGTGGCAGCAGTTCGTTGCGGAGGTAGGGGCGGACAAGGCGGCGGCCCAGGCGGCTGCATTGACGGCGCAGGGCTGGGCGGAAAAGGCGCAGGAGACGGCGACCGACCCGGCGCTGGTGACGGATGCCGTGAACGAGTACCTTGCGGAAAACCCGCCGCCGAAGGGCGACCCGGGGCCGAAGGGGGACACCGGCGACACCGGCCCGGCAGGCCCGCAGGGAGAGCCTGGGCCACAGGGGCCGAGGGGCGAGAAGGGCGAAAAGGGTGAGCAGGGAGACACCGGCCCGCAGGGAGACACAGGCCCACAGGGAAAACAGGGCATTCAGGGGCCGCAGGGCGACCCCGGCCCCAAGGGAGACCCGGGAGAACAGGGGCCAAAGGGCGACACCGGGCCGCAGGGGCCGAAAGGCGACCCGGGAGGCGTGCCGACGAACCATGCCAGCGCAGACACGACCTATGGACAGGGCGACGCGGCAAACTTTGGGCATGTGAAGCTGACGGACACCATCAATTCCGCCCTCGCAGAGGCACAGAAGGCAGAGAACGGGGTGGCGGCCTCTGGGTATGGGGTGTTTCAGCTGGTGAATCAACTGAATAAGCGGATGCCATATAAGGCTTCCTTTGATTTTACCAATGACCCGGCGAGGCTGCCGAAGTATGATGCAGTGCAGAACGCTTACTGGAATTACCGGGTGATCCTCGGCTTCATCATATGGACGGACAATTATTCTTACACGGCCATCTGTGCGGGCGAGGTGCCATACGGCGGAGCCTCGTATGCCTTTGACGTACCGGAGCTGAACAAGCGGATTTACCTGAAGAACGACGACACGGCGGACATAGTGGACATGCCCGACTTTATCACCGAGCAGGGGACGAGCGGCATTTGGACATACCGCAAATGGAACAGCGGCATGGCGGAGTGCTGGGGGGGCACGGCACAAACGACCGTCGCCTGTACCGGTACATGGGGCAGTGTGTATGTGAGCCAGCCGACGGTGAACATTGCCGCGCCGGTGGACTATCCGTTTACCTTTGTGAGTGTGCCGACGGTGCAGGCAACGCCGGTGATCAAGACCGGGAACTTCTGGCTGGCGACCAACAGCGGAAGCGGAGGCACAACGACAAAATCGCCCGGTTTTCAGCCGGTGCGCGGCGGCAGCGGGAACGCCATTGGCCACGTTGACCTGTACGTGCGCGGAAAATGGAAATAAAAAAGCCCCTGACGGGGCGGAAAGAGGGAGCATATGAAGATTTGCATTGACCCGGGGCACAAGGCGGATTACAATAAGGGGATTCGCCCGGCGTACTATGAAGGCAACATGACCCTTGACCTTGCGAAACGGTTGAAGGCGGCGCTGGAGGAGTACGACGGGGCAACGGTGGTGCTGACCCGCACGGACGGCAGCGACCTTGCGCTGGACAAACGCGGGGCCATGGCGAAGGGCTGCGACGTGTTTTTGAGCCTGCACTCGGATGCGGCGGGGAAAGCCTCCACCAGAGGGGTGACGGTGATCCGTTCGCTGCGAAGGCCGAAAAGCGCCGCTTTCGGCGCAGTGCTTGCGGCGGCGGTAAAGAGTGCCATGGGCTGCCCTTTGAGCCCGTACGCGGGCGCGCAGGCCGGTGTATGGACGCGCACTTACCCGATGACGAAGGCAACGGATTATTACGCCGTCATCCGTGCGGCGGCAAAGACTGATTGCCCGAACATTTTTCTGGTGGAGCACAGCTTTCACACCAACATGACGGACTGCACATTTCTGGACACGGCCAGCTGCCGCCAGAAGCTGGCGGAAAAGGAAGCGGAGTGCATTGCGGCGCAGTTTGGCCTGAAAAAGAAGGCGGACAAGGTGCTGCTGTACACGTTTACGACCAACCCCATGACTGGCGGCGATGCGGTGAAATACCGGGAGGCGCTGCGCAAGCTGCAGACCGAAACGGGCGTAGCCTTCCGGGAGGTGGCGGAGTGACAGAGACCTTTTCGCGGCTGGTGTGGGCGGTGCTGCCCAGCCTGCTGGTGGCGCTGTACATGGCGCAGTATAACCGCAAGCAGAAGAAAAAGGAAATGAACGAGCAGGAGGAACGGGAGGCCCAGCGCAAGGGAGACCTGATAAAGCTGGACCTGCTGGTGGCCTCGGCAACGCTTTCGTACGCCTGCGCCGTGGCCATGAAGCGCGGCTATGCCAACGGCGAGGTGGAGGAGGGCGTAAAGAACTACACCAAGGCAATTGGAAATTTCAGAGAGTATGAGCGCGAACAGTTGGCGCGGAAAGGGTAACACATGGACATGAACGAGATTTTGACGCAGTTTGTCAAGCCGGAGCTGCTGGTGCTGGTACCGGTGCTGTATTTTATTGGGCTTGGCTGGAAGAAAAGCGGCTGGAGGGACAAGCACATTCCCTTTGTGCTGGCGGGTGCAGGCGTGTTTCTGGCGGCCTGCTGGGTGCTGGCGACCAGTGACCTTGCCGGATGGCAAAGCGCGCTGCTGGCGGTATTTACGGCCGTGGTGCAGGGCATTCTGTGCGCAGGCGGCGCGGTGCTGGTGAACCAGAGCATCAAGCAGGCGAAAAAGGAGGACTGACATGCCCCTGAAATGGAACGCGCTGACGGACGCGGGCACCGGCGGCGGAGGGAACCCGAACACCGGCACGGTGCAAAAACGCCCCAAAACCCTGACGGCGGCCAAGGCGGCCGCACAGGGGTACGCGGCGCCAAGGACGAGAACGAGTTATTCGGCACAGTATTCCAGCGGCGGGAGGAGCTACCCCGACTTAACGGCCCTGCTGCGCAAAAGCTATGAGGCCAGCCTTGCCAACAACCAGCTGCAGTACGACAACACCATGAAGGCGGCGCAGGCGGCGTATGACAGCGGGGCAAAGCAGGTGAACAGCGCGGCGGACAACGCCCTGCGGGAGGCATACATCAGCAAGATGATCGCCCAGCGGGATATGCCGCAGCAGCTGACGGCCAACGGCATGAGCGGAGGGCTGGCGGAAAGCACGGCAGCCAAGCTGGCCAACAACTATGCCAACAACCGCGCAGGCGTGGAGACCGGCAGGCTGGACAGCTTGGGCACGCTGGGGGATACCCTTTTGCAGAGCCAGTACAGCGCAGCCAACCAGCTGGCGGAACGCAATGCGGCCGACGCGCAGAATTATTATGAACAGCTGGCGCAGCAGTATGCGGCCATGGCGCAGAACAGCGGCCGCACGGCAACCGCCGCGACGACGCAGACGACGACCGCCGACCCGGAGACGGCATACGGCCAGCAGCTGGCGGCCATTTATTCGGGCGCGGTGGACTATGACACGCTGGCGCAGAACTATCTGACGCTGTACCAGCGGTTTGGACAGCAGAAGGCTGACGAGCTGCTGAAGATCGCGAACAACCAGTAACAAAAAAAGAAACAGCCCCCGCACAGTTTGGCGCTGCATGGGGGCTGTTTCTGAAAGGAGGTGTTTGTCTAAAAGCAAAAGGAGAATATCAAAATGAATTAACATACACATTATACCATTATCGGGATAAAATGTCAAGCTTTTAAGGAGTGGAACATGGCGAGCAGACAGGCATTGATCGACGCTTATTTGAAGCAGCTGGACAGCGAGGCGGCCGCACAGCGGGCACAGCAGAGCTTTTCGCCCATTGTGGGCAGAAGCCAGAAGAAGATTTCGGGGGCAGTTACCGGGACGAACACGGGCACGGCCAGCCATGTGGCCGACATGCCGGTAATCACCCTGCCGAAAAGCCGGGCGATGGTTTCGGCTGCGCAGGATGCCACGGGGGCGGCGTATGCGCCCATTGTGAAAGCGCAGGAGCAGACGCAGGACACGGTGCAGAACACCCCGACGCAAAGGAAAACGGCCGATGCAGGGACGCTGCGGGGCGCGCTGGCCGGGGTGACCGGCGGAAACACCGGAAAGAAAAAGGCGACGGCCGAGATCAGCGACAAATGGCGCAGGGAGCGCGCAGAGGGCGTGAAAAGCGGGCGGCTGACCGAGGCGAACCCGGCGGAGTGGTCATCCGACAGCGAGGCGAGAAAAAAGGCGACCTCCACCGCGCAGGGGAGCACCTACGGGGAGGCGCTTTCCGGTGCGCAGGCAGCGGCGCGCATAAAGCTGAACAGGGCGCAGGAGGCCATGGACAAGGCGCAGGCGGAGTATGAGGCGCACCAAAAGGAATTTGGAGCGAAGTATACCACCCTGAACGAACGGTACGCCCACAGCATGGAGAATGTGCAGGCGGAGAAGAAACTGGCACAGGCGCGGGACCAGCTGCAGGCGGCGCAGTGGAGCCTTGACAACATCAAAAAGCAGGGGGAAGAAAACGCATATCGGCAGCAGGTGCAGGCGGTGCGCAGCGACCCGAACCGGGCGCAGACGCAGGCGGAGGCAAACGCAAAGCTGCTGGCGGCGAAAAAGGGAATGCAAGGCGGGGCTTCTGCGTGGGGCATGGGCTTTGGCGGCAGCGACCCGACCCCGGAGATGACACGGGCGCGGCTGGAAAACGCCGCCCTGCAGCCGGAGTATGACCCGCTGGTGCCCCGGCAGGGCACGGAGGTGCTGCCCGCAGAGTATTATGATCCGGTGACGGTGCAGAAGGGCAGCACGGCCGAAAAGAACCCGCTGACGGACTTTGCGGGCTTCTGGCTGGATATTTCCGGGCACAACCAGCAGAACACCATTGCGGCGAAAACCGGCAAGCTGGACGAGCAGGGGAAAGCATTTATTGCCGCGCTGAACGACGACCAGAAAGCATATATCAACTATCTGTACGGGCAGTACAACACCAAAACGGCGGAAAAGGAAGCGGCAAGGTACATTGCGGAGCTGGCGGCGACCAAGGCGGCGACGACCAAGAATAAGAATGTTGGCGACGATGTATCGGATGCGTTCACCGCGCTGATGGGCAATGTGATCGCCGCGCCGCAATACGCCGTGGACACGTTGGCGCAGGGCTGGAAGAACGCCTATTTTGGCACGAACGACGCCACACCGCTGAACAGCAGCAGCAGCCGGATGATGCGCGAGGTGCAGGGGGCCAACGAGGGCTTTGTAAACAGCGCGGACAGCGACTTTGGGCGCTTTGTGCGAGGGACGGGGCTTTCCATCGGGCAGAACCTGCTGAACCGCGCCCTGTTCGGCGCTGCGGGCCTGCCCATGATGGCGGTGCAGGCGGGAGCCGGAGACGCTTACAGCGCCGCACAGGCGGGTGCTACGGGCGCGGAGCAGCTGGGCAAGGGCCTGCAGAGCGGCCTGACGGAATACCTGACGGAAAAGATCAGCTGGGGCAAGCTGGACGACATTATTCAGTCGCCGAATATGCACACGGCGAAGGAAGCCATTGCCAAGATCGGTGCGCAGATGGCGACCGAGGGCGGCGAGGAAGTGGTGAGCGAGGCCGTGGGCCTGCTGTATGACTGGATGGCCATGGGCGACAAGGGCGACCTGAAAAAAGAGCTGAACGCCTATAAAGAGGAGCACGGCGGGCAGGGCAAGGCCGCGGCCGATGTGGCCGTGCAGATATTGGGGCAGCTGGGCGAGGCGGGACTTGGCGGAGTCGTGAGCGGCGGCCTGATGGGCGGCGGAGCGATGGCGGCAAACCAAGTGGCAAATGCCGTGCGCAGCGTTGGGGCGCAGACGGACTTCACGCAAGGGAATGCGGGCGGGATGATCACCGGCGAAAACCTGCAGGTGAACACGGCAGGCCCGCGCAGCCCGTACATGGCCAGCCAGCAGTATGTGCCGGGCGAGGGATACACCAGCGAGGGATACACGGCTGTAGAGGATGCGGCGCTGCAGGCCCTTGCAAACGACCGGGGAAGCGCGCAGTTTGAGCGCCGGACGGCACAGCAG
>ERZ1034678.908-NODE-908-length-15549-cov-42.988770_pt1 | contig 15549 bp, 14 predicted proteins | sample MGYA00520640_ERZ1034678 | MGnify/ENA primary metagenome ERZ1034678 (study PRJEB33766, sample SAMN09781767) | gut metagenome | biome: gut microbiome | host: Homo sapiens | place: Madagascar | study: EMG produced TPA metagenomics assembly of the PRJNA485056 data...
CGAACTTTGACTTACTGTTTAATTGTTTCTTGCCTTGTACCATAATTTGAATAATCTAAAATCATAGTGCAAAGGTACGAAACTTTATCCAGACACACTATACGGCTTTCACCGAATACTTACGTTACGAGTCATGATAGCTTCCATAAAATATCATAATAGATATTTTACTTTTCCTACGACGCTATTAAGATCGTGAGGACGTGATGACATTTTTTTATTCTTATTTGCATCAAAGCGATAAGTATCCATCAAGCCATCTTCACGCATTTTTTCAAATACTCGAATTTTATCTATTCCCTTACTCTCCAGATGTATCATCAAGATATCACCAGTTTTTATATCTTTTTTCTCAGTGTCATTCTTGAATTTATACACCAATAGTTCACTGCCGTTCACGATGCCCTTTGGCTCTAGACAATTACCTTTTACAACTACCTTTATATAGTCCTTTGCAGGTATTAAATGCCCATTAGCATCCAAAACAGCCTGATATTTCTCACGATGTGACATGACTTTCAAGTCATCAGGCTTCACACAATTGGTGTCACCTGCTTCCACACAAGCTACATAAGTAGTCTTCTTACCTATGCAATACAATGCCAAAGCAACAATCATCAATAATATAAAAATCAGCTCCATATTAAAATTCCTTTTTAACGTTACGGACATTATTTTCTTCAATCAAGCTTTCTTTCTTCAACCATGTCAAAGCAACTATAAACAAGGCATGAAGAATATATAGCAGACATGGACTTCTGAACCACCATACATAATTGACAGCATCCTTACTTACTTGCATGGTAGAAATACTATACAAAAGAACTGGAAACATAATAGCTCCCAAAATTCCGCCAACAATTTTGTTTGTAAAAACCTTGTTTGCATTCATTTAGTCAAAGACCAACATACACAACAATCCCAAATTCACCACTAATGCCAACACCTTAGATTGTGAAATTTGATATACAATATCAAACTGTTTGTCTATCCTAAGAGCATTGCAAAATAGTTCTGTATAGGTAAATAGGGACAAGAGTAACACCCAACCTAAAGCAACAAGCCAAGCTTGGTGTTTATATATCCAAATATTCACTTGTTCCATTACTATTCTTCTTTTTAGTTCACAAAAATACATTTTTCCCTGCAAACTACCAAACATCTTTTATTATTTTAACGCAAAAAGGGGGCACAATACGGCTTTCACCGAATACTTACAGAACAAAGGTACTATATTGCTGCAATAGATTCAACTATTTCTAGTTAACCCTGTTCTTCTGTTCCAAGGCTTTTTTTCTCCACTAGATGATAATACGCCACTATTACTTCCCTTATCTGCGTATTAGCACACCTTCTTGCCTCATTAGCAAGTAAATCCATGATGCAATATGTGAAAGTAGCCATGATACAAACACCGAGAATAAATACTATAATATTCTCTGCCCAGCTGTATATCACTTTACCACTCCAGTCACTTTGCCACTGATTGAAAACCTCAAACCAACTTCTCCACATGGTAAAATGCTTGATTAGTAAACTCACAAACAACAACAAGACGGGCAGCATCAATCCCTCATATATCGCTCTCAACACCCAAAAACGAGAAATATACACAAACCGATTTCGACAATCCTCATCTTGAGAGTTGTCCAATCTCATCCACATATACGAAAAAGCAACTTTCTTATTTTCCTCTATCAGTTTTGTAATCAACTCATCTTTGAATGTAAAATGTGTCGCAGCCTCAGAAAACATAAATTCAAAATCGGCATCTTTATCCCTTTCACAAAAATGCTTCATCAGCCAATAGCGAATTTGCTTACCCGCTATCCAACTTATCATCCCCAACACATATGCGATAACAATACATACTATCACGGATAATGTTACTTGCTCCTTATGAAACACAAAATCTTTAAAGCCAGAAAAAGTATATATCAAAACACCCAACATAGTCGTACCAGAAATCAAGTACGACATATCAAAGATGTTTAATGCACCAGTAACTGTGTCAAATTGCTTTTGAATATTCATATCAATTCGTTTTTTTATTCTACTTTAAGAAAAACAGATACATCATCAAATAAGTCTGCATCCAGCTTCATGTCATTCTTACATATAATCTCAAGCTTGATTTTTGTCTGTATTAAAGGATTATTTACGGAATAAAGATATTCATTCAAAGCCCTCAACTCCTGAACTAGCCATTCATGCTTTTTCATCATCCAACGACATATCAGGGTACATTTGTCATTCTCACACTGAATGCCATTAACATTTTCAGGCCCATCCATTATATTTATCTCTATCCTTCCCTCTTTCAAACGACATTTACATCCTTCGCATTTTTCTGTATTTTTGATGGTTGTTAAATACTTTACATTTAAATACAACCTGACTATGAGAATCTCCGTTATGGGTTTATCATATAAAGGCATATAGATATTCTGCTCTATAAAATTACCTTTTTCATCCAAACAAGGAGTTTCATAATCTGCATCAAACTCGAGCTTATCGGTAATTAGATGCGAAATCCAGTGGAATCTTGAAATACCAGCCATGAAGCTTATGTTCTGGCGCAACAAATGATAATTGACTCTATCGTTGGCAACATCAAAAAGATCAGCCAAACGAATCAGTATCATTAAATATTTCAGACTTACCGTATCTCTTTTGGCCCTAGACTTCAATCCATACACATCCTTATAATCCCAACAATGACTTTCAGAAACCTTAGCAACAAAAGAAACAAGTGTAGGTTCCAAATAACTCAACAAAGAATGAGCCTTAGACAGGATAAAGTCAGCACTTTCCGTGTGATGCCTTACTCTGGTTCTATCACTAAAAAAATCATATACAGCTTCAAATACCTCTACCAGATGATTGCCTGCTTCTTTAAAATGAACATTTCTTTTTCTCTTTTTCTCTATCTTATCATTATGTACAGGATTATCCTCGCCCAACTTGAAGAACTCGTCAACAGCATTTTGCATTTTTAGAATTTGCTCTGATACAAAGTCAAAAGTATTGCTATTGGCAGAACCTAAAATATATAAGTCAGGATGAATCACCATACTAATATCATGCAAGTAACATGATAAAAACAAGATATAGTAATCAATTGGCTTTAGCACGAAATAATCTATGGTTCTTACAATGTGTACCGCATTATTGACTAGCGTCACAGCATGCTCTTCATTGTGCAAGGTATAAGAGTTCAAGAATTTTGAGCCATTATACCACAAGCCCTTAGTGATTCGATGAGTCTGAATCAAGCTATCTATCCAATCAGGATCCTTAACGAAGAAGATGAATGTACCCAACACCCCTAAAAGCGACATATCAACATTCATCTGATTAGAAATATCTTCATTGTTGATATTCTTCACGAATGCAACGAAGTCGTCGAAATCAAAATGTGGGTTTCTCAACCTCAACAAGATGCGCAACTCTGTATAACATAATTTCTTTGAGTTGGATTTTACAAACGAATAATCGTCAGAACATCTGACACCTATCGATTCAGAATAATAAGCATTTAATATTTTACGTCGGAAATCAGGAGAGTTCTTATCTACGAATAATGTATATTGCTCTATTCCCAAAACAGAATAATCTTTAAAATCCTTCTGTTCATACAGATTCTCCAAGTTACTTATATTTTCCAGGAACTCTTTAAATTTCTCAAATTGAGTAGCCTGCTTCAAATCCCTATTTCCTCTATAGTTTCCATTCATCCCCCGTTTCAGCGAAGCATATTTATCTAAATAAAGCTCCTTCATCGCTAGAGAATTCTCTACATCCTTACGATAATACAGATTCTTTGTTTCGCTTTTTCGAGTACATAAAGATTCAAAATTCCTAACTACTTTTCCAATTTCATCCGCATTTGATGATGAAAGTTTTTCTATAAGTAACCGATATTTCGACTGAAAGATTTCCTCTTCAGTTGCTTCAAGAAAATCCTTTAACGCATTTAGACTTTCTTTATCATTTTCTTTTTTATATTTATTTTCTTCATCTTTTATCTTTTGAATAAAATCCTCCATCATTTTTTCTCCAGAATTTGACTCAGTTTTCAATCTGAAGAGATTTACACGATAAAGGAAGTATTTTTTGTATCGTTTCAGCCATTTGAGTCTTGAAATATCCTTCTCTTTCATCTGACTCTTTCTTGCCTTCGAATCATTCTCTTTCTTTTTAAGTCTTTGAATTTCTGCATCAACCACCATTTTGATTGCACAAAGTTTTTTGAATGAAATAGAATCATCTATATCATCTAAACTCCAAAACATGCCACCGGCATTAGATATTTCCCTAGGTATATTCTCAATACCTTCTAGATGGTTATCAGCATCATCTATATAACTACATGAGCTTTTTCCTTCTTTATGAAAATGCACCTTATATATTAAGTTTTCCTGGAATTTCTTACAGTTTGCTGGCAGGAAATTATAAACATCACAGTCTTCGTCATCATTAGCATCAAAAAGACCTTCTAATGATTTATTGAGCTGTGCTATCCTTTTATAAAATTCACTCTTGTCCAGTTCTGACTTTATATAAATTACAGAGTCATCTACATAAAAATAAGCATCTCCTTCGAATATTTCTTTCCTCATCATTTCCTTTCTAACAGCCAGCATGCAGAGATTACCAAAGAAATATGACTGAGGCAAACCTTGTGGAATGCCACAATTCATATAGAAGTCACTTATATTCTCTGTCTTATCTATATAATATTCATCTGCCCATGATTCGAGGTAAGCCTTATCAATATCAAAATAAAGTAACTTCGCAATCGCAACTTTTAAAGTTTCAATATCACCATTACCACCCTTACCATTATTTTCACTACCGAAAGTAGCGGAAAGCTTATTTACTATCAGATTATATAGATATTTAGGGGAAACCGTTGGAAAGAAATTTTGTATGTCAAGACATACCTCTGTCAAATAGCGATGGCTATTCTGATAGGTACGACAATGCTGCACAACATCATCAGAAAAAGACTTATATTGATTCTTCCAGTTTTTAAACAAGAATTTCACATCAGTGCTAGGCAGATTGCCATAGAAATTATGTGGAATCAGCTTAGATAATTCAGAAAGGTGACGTATCCCATCTGAATCATCATACATCAATTTTGCCAAAATGCAAACCATGCAGATCATATCTATCAAACGGGCAGAATGCATCGGTCGATAAATCAAACGATTCTCTTCAACCTTCTTCATCTTGAAATATACAGATATGCCAAAAAGAACTTTCTTCTCAGTATCCAAAATTTCATTAAGTCGCTTCTCGCAAGCCTGTATCACTTCCAGAATTAGCTTTGAATTATATTTGTCACCCAAAGCATAGAATAGTTCAAGGTCATTTTTTGCTATGATATTATCACTTGTTCCTATTACAGGATTCACACAATCTAGAAGACCTTTCTCAAAGACATAAGATTCCAAACTGTAAATAGCATTATAAATATTTTCATAACTTACAATACTATCTTTCAAGCTATTCTTCTTACGGTTATCGATTTTTGAAACAATACTATTCATGAAAATACCCTTTCCATATTTTTTTAAGTTTGTCTATAAAGACAAGTATAGGCTGTTGCTGAACGTCATCCTGTTCTTCATCCACAAACTTACAATACATAGAAAACAACATCAGTTTGTCCTTTCTCACCGCAATTGTAAAACCATCCTTTACATGAAGAAGATGATCAAACTTACTCCATTCCAAAGTCATTTTGGGACGAGCATATTCATTAAAAGATAAGACGAACAGGTCATTAAATATAAATTCTGCCTTTTTATACTCAGCGTCTAGCTCTTGTAATTGATTAACAGCTTCTACAATGTTAGTAAAAAAGAAAAACAAATCAACCAGTTTCTCCTGATAGCCAATAGTTTGTTTTCTTAAATAGCTCCAAGTATTACCAAATTGAGAATTACATGATACAAAGTATGCAAATCCAAAAAGCGGCTCATCTTGAGTTACTATCAATTTTACAATTTGTTTCACATCCCGCTTTTTGTCAACATTATCTACAAGAAGATTCAAAAAGAAGTTCAGAACCTTTAATTGATGCTTTTTATTACGAATAGAACTATCCTTTTCAAAAGAATCACTATGCGCATTTTCTTTCGTTGTCTCCTCAAGTATTTCATCTTCCTCTTCTTCAAGCTGTTTTTGAATATCAAGCTTAAACAAAAAAGCAGAATAAGCTGGAATCTTGTTTTTATTATTCTTTTCCTGTGACATAATTATTCTTATAATATTCACTATAGTCACTTACCTCTAGCGGCAGTTTTTCACATCTCAAAAAAACACAGAGATTAATAAAGAAACGCTGAAGCTGTTCATAAGCCTTTCGCCCGGCATCATCATTGTCTGGATACATGTGCAGGCGAAACTTGTCCAACATCATCAAATCCAGTTTTGGCAAAATAGTAGAACTCGGAATTGCTAAAGCCTTTTTACCCGCAGACAACAATGCCAGGCAATCTGTAATACCTTCGCTGATATACAAATCATCCCCTCTTTCCAGAGTATTTAGAACCGGTAAATTATAAAGTCTAGTTTTCTGAGACGAAACAAACTGGAAACGAGGCACTTTCTTGTCTGCAGCCCCTAAATATCGTGTTTGCAGTCCCACTAAATTACAATCTACGTCATAATATGGAATTATCAAACACGGAGTAAATATACTAAGATATAGTGTTTGGGATATAAATCCACTTTTTATTAACGTTTCTTGCGGAAACGAATCTTTCAATTGCTTTAGAAGTTCCCAAGGCTCATCTAGAGACACGATGTTCAAAGACTTAATGACTGTAGGATTCAATTTTCTTTCATCAAACAAGAATTTTTTTCCTGTAGCAGTCAGATTACAATGATTAAGAATATACTGTGCAACCTCGGTAACAAATATTTTTTCGTTCTCTACAGGTTTCTTTATTATTCGTTTTGGTATAACCAGAGTTTTTGATCTTCTAGGCACATATTCCAAATAAATCCCAAACTGACTGCATAACCATTCGCATGCTTTGACAAAACTCAAATTTAATTCGGTCTCAACAAATTTGATAGCATTGCCACTATTGTGGCAAGCAAAGCAATACCAACGATTACGGTTCTCCCCAAAGAACCCCATACTAGGATGATGATCATCATGTGCAATACACAATGCTCTATGATACTTCACTACAATTCCTAATTTTTCAGCAACCTCTTCACAGGAAAGTTCATTTAGCTTTTCAATTACACTTTTAGGAATATAAACCATAATTCAAAAAAAGATAATAAAGTTTGTATGTAAACCACCAATATAGTACCCCCACTATTTATCAGCGGTGTTCTGGACTTTGGTCATTCTCTTGTAGGAAGACTCGTTCGATGTAGAACAAAGCATTGATTAATATCAAGAGCATTTCCGGGTCACCTGCATTCTCATTGTAATATTTTTTACTATTCAAACAATTTCTTTACTGCATTTCTGAACTTATCCAAAATGACAAGACACATATTTTTATTAGTTTCCTGTTCTCTATTTAAATCAGTTTCCGTATTTGAAGGCATATTTTCTTTATTCTCCACAAAATGATAATACGCTACTATCACTTCCCTTATCTGTGTATTGGCACATCTTCTAGCTTCTCTTGCCAAGAGTTTCACGATAATATATGAAGTAAATGTCATTACGACAACTCCGAGGATACTAACTATGATATTCTCTCCCCAAGAGAGAATTATTTTCCCAGTCCAGCCACACTGCCATTGACTTAATGCCTCACACCAACCTTTCCACACAGGGAAATACTTGACTAATATCGTTGCTGCTAGAATAAAGACGGGTAGAATCAATCCTTCATATATAGCTCTCAGTACCCATGAACGAGAAGCAAATACAAATCTGCTTCGGCAGTCTTCATCCTGCGATTTGTCCAACCTCATCCACATATAGGAATAGGCAATATTTTTATCATCTTCCATCAGTTTCTTAATAGTTTCATCTTGGAAGTTAAAGCACTGGGCTGTTTCTTGAAATTTGAATTTAAAATCCTCATCATTCGTTTTCTTATCCCCAAAGTGCTTCATCATCCAATATCGGAACTGCTTACCTGCTATCCAACTAATCATTCCTAACACGTATGCTACAACAATACATATTATTATAGATACCGTTACCTGATCTTTATGAAACACAAAACCTTTCAAGCCTGGAAACGCATATACCAACACCCCCAACATGGTTGCACCAGATACCAAGTACGACATATCAAAGATGTTCAATGCTCCTGTTACTGTATCAAATTGCTTTTGAAAGTTCATATATTAATCACCAAATTAATTGTTTTCATTTTGGGGTACAGACATACCACATCGTCTTTTTACTTCAATAAAGCAGATAGCACCCTATTTGTTGACGCATATATATTGCTTTTATGGCTTATAAAAAATATCTACAAAATCATAAGTAGCAACATCATCACCAATTTTTCCAATATTGGCTTGAATCCTCTTAGAATCATCTGAAATTTTAGCATTCTCCAACAATTCCTCAATACTAACATTCCAAGCTTTTGCCAAAGTTCTCTGAAATAGTTTTGTTATTGAGCCAATATCATCTAGCTTCTCATTTGGCCATTTAATAGAATAATCAAAGAAATGAGCATTACATAAAACAGAAACCATACCAGACTTTCCCCAAAAGACATTGTCACCTGCAGTAAAAGCCCTTTTTTCATTTCTTCGTTTAAATTCTAAAGAGATTGACGATGAAGACAAATATATACACTCCTGAAGGTTTTTCGTCCGAACGAGACTAATCAATTCAGGACAAGATAAATATCCATCTTTTGACTCAAAACATTTCAAATCACGCGTATCACCACCTAGCTGACAAACAACGCCTGCACAATCTGTTCTAATTTTATCACTAAGACTAGAATTAACAAGCAATTCTGCTTGGCTTGTAGCCCATTCTGCAATTTTAACATCAGAAACTATAGGCATACCATAATTTCTAGATGCATTCAAACTATATCCCTTTACTATACCTACCAAACCTCTAATTACACCTGCATTCAATCCCCCAATCGTAATCACTCCATTACTTAAACTCGATTGATTATAGATGTAATATTCTTCATCAAGAAACAAAGCGATTCTAGCAATAGGAATACCAGAATCATCGTTAACAACACGCATATTTTCTGCCAACAAATCTATAGTTCTTTTTTGTTGTTCGTTCATTATCTTACATCTCGAACGCCCATATATTCGATACAGGAGCTCTTTAGAATCCATATTTAACCAATCATCACGCTTTATTGTAGGAGTATGATTGCCATCAACAAAAACATCACAGTCAAGACTTGGGCATAATTGCTCTACTATCTCTGAAAGCGAGATTGGTTTTTCTAACTCATGATCATACAAAATAGCCTTTTTCTTCTTTTCATCTAACCAAACACGAATAGTGGTTCCACCATCCTTTATGAATTCATCCGCATATGCAGGTCTTAATATCGGGCGTTTTCCTACGCCATGTGTAAAATCTAGAACATTAGTTTGTTCACGTCCAAGAATATATTTTTTGGAAATAACCTGTACTTTACAACCCAACATAAATACAGAAAAAAAGCCAATACCATATTTACCTGTAGAATGATACCCTTTTGACTCTAAAAAAGGGAATTCCTTATGCATTAAAGAACTACCCCAAAAAGACTGTCCAAAATCAAGCAAGGCTTTCGTCATTACAACAGAAGACATACCTATGCCATTATCTGACACTTCCAGGTATTGTCCGTTTTCATCAGAATCAATTTTTATTCGAATTTTTCCATCAAAGAAATCATCATCATCCATAGTTCTTCTTGCCCGAATTGCATCAGAAGCATTCTGAATCATTTCACGGAGAGGAACACGATAATCATTTCCATATAATTCCTTACCTCCTAAAGTTGCGACCAGTTTAGGAACATTAGAAACATTTATTGTTGTATCTACAGGTTGCCATCCATCTACTTTTATTGATTCTATGAGCCTTGTAGGCGAGTCTATATATGCAACACCTTTAACTTTAAAAGTAATCTTTCCTAAATCCATTAATAAGGAATCGACACTTTTCAGTTCATTATCTATCATACGTAAAGTATCATAGCATAGCCACCAACTATCACTTTCCTCAATACCAAAAGGAGACTTTGATGTAAACAACAATCTATTTCCTTTAATTGTCGGTTGATTCAACTTGCTTTGAAACATCCAATGTTCTTTTGAAGTACCAACTGGTTTTCTTAAAGCAGCCAAAAATTTTGGCGCTCTTCTGTCATCAACATTTATAGCATCAACGACCCTAATGATACATCCCAACTTCACAGGATCAATGATCCATGACGCCGGTAAGAATCCAGGTGCACCTTTTGGATCCAATCCCAACATATGTACCATTTCGTCTAATGAAGCACCATGTGAAGATGCGATTTTACCGATTATGTCACCATAAGAATCTCTAAGATCAGAATCCTCCAATAAAAAAACAGAGTTGTTATCTAATCCAGTCCATTTCGTAAGAGCTAATTTTTCAGCTTTCAGTGTATGTAATTCTCTTAAAGCTACCTCTGTAGCCCATTTATCCAACAAATCAATGTCTGAAGTTTCTCCATATTTCTTTTGAAAGGAACTGAATGTATCTTTCCATAAGGCAGTTTTCTTTAATTCATCTATTCCCTCATTATAAGCAACAATACCCATTCCTAAATCATGAATCAAAAAAGCTGCACCTAAAACAAATCCCTCCGCTGGATTTATAACAGCGTTGTCTGCCAAAACCGTAGAGGCTATCCCCCATAAAGCATCCGAATGCTCTATATCATGAACCGTAAAATCTGGTAAACTACGATTAATTTCAGATGCGAGGAGTCGAGCTTTTCCTCTTAAGGAATTGTATGCATTACGTAAAAAATCAATTTGATCCTGACAACCATCTTGACTATTTTTTAAACCCTACGTTTTCTGCCACAATATCGTCAATTCATATTTTTCCATAACTATCAATTAATTATTATTCGGCATTGTCTCGTATTATCAATATGCATCCGAGGCTTCCACCTACCAACCAACATAAGTAGAAATTATACTTTAATTTAATTATATCATTTACAATGAGAATAAATTGGGATTACATCCCTAGGCCTTATTTATCAAACATTTTCAAACTGAAGTTTGCAAAACCGAAGAAGCGCCTAACTATCTATGAGTGTCGGTACTGATGCGCCAGCCGACAAATAATCGCAACTCTGTTGCGTAAGCACCCCCAGCCGGTCCTTTAGGGCACAGGCTCCGCTGGCTGACCAAAACCCTGGCGGCGCTATAGCAGAGCCAGCTACATCCTCTCGTCCCTGAAGGAAGAGAGGCTTGGTGAGAAAGGTGGAGCTCTCCTTGCAGGAGAGACGGAGAGGTAGAAAAAGCTCCTTTTGGCAAAAGGGAGACATCGGGATTCGAAAGCCCTTTTTAAAGGGGCATTGGAATTCCCGAATCTACTTCATGAACTTCGCTTGAATGAATTGTGGCACCTTCCATGCCATTTTCATCAGCTTTGTCAATGCCACAGGCTTGAAGCCATAGCCAGAATAAACCCTGATGTCCTCATCCCACATTTTCTTTCGCTTGGCAGAATCGGTACTCATACCACCCATGCGCATTCTCGTTACGAACTCCGGGAAATACGCAACCTTCAGATGGCAGTTATACAGATAGTTCACCAGGAGGTTGGTATCAGCAGCAATCTTGTAGCTCTCATCATAGAGACCGCATTTCATCATCACCTCACGCTTGATATAGCAGGTAGGATGCAATGGCAGCCAGCCACATCTCACCTTCCAGCGAGCATACTTGCCTCCAATCCATTTTCTCACCACCTTTATTAGTATTCTGCTCATACACAAAGATACCATCGGCATAGAGGAAATTGCAATCCGTCTCCTCCATCTTCTTCACAACGTGTGATACCGTATCCTTGGCAAACATAAAGTCATCCGAATGGCAAAGTGCAATCACGTCACCAGTCACCAGTCGCCATCCGAATACCCTTGTTGATAGCCTCATACATACCATGGTCTGGCTCAGAGATAAACTTCACCTCATCCTCATGACCTGCGATAGCCTCACGGATAATCTGAGCAGACTGGTCCTTAGAAGCACCATCCACGATGATATATTCGATGTCAGGATAATCCTGCGCCAACACACTCTCCACTGCACCGCGAATCGTCTTCTCACGGTTGTAACAACTAGTTATAATCGATACTTTCATTTTGCTTTAAAGATTTTCATAATATATAATCAACATACGACAATCATCCTTTGAATAATAAGTGACATCGTTTTGACCTATATATTTTTTCAATTTCATCAACTTCTGTCCTTTATCTTTATTCTTTAGACTAGAATACAAACAATGATAATGGTATAAAGGTTCAAAATTTCCGATATTATTAGAAGCTAATTGGATATCTATTTGCTGAACTATATTTCCAATCAGCTTAGAATATTCATGAAATTTAGTATATTTAATTGAATGCATAGGACTTAATGTAATATTTGTATAATCCCTTGTATGCTCAATATCCCTTCCAAAAGCATGAGCTATTTCATTCCTCATTTTTCGGATTCTCTCTAATTGTGCTATATTTTTCTCTAAAATATCCGGTACTTCACCAAAAAGAGCTTTCATATGAGATGTTCTAGAGCACCAATCCCCCTTAGTACAATCAATTATAACACTATCTATACTTTCTTTATGTATAGATTGCCCATATTTCAAAAGTTTGATACCATCTATCGAATGGCTACACCCCAACAAAAGTCCAGGATCGGACTCTATACACTCTTTTACGATACTGGCTAAATAAGTCTCAAAATAAGCTGAAATAGCCATTAAGCTATTCAAATATATCCAATTTTTAAACAAATTAAAATCGTCAGACCAATTTTTTAGAGACAAATTTGTATTCGGTATCTGCGGAAAATGTACACAAGCTTTATCAGTAAACAAGGCCCCATCAATCTTCAAATGTGAATAAGTATATTTGGATGCAACCACATATGACGCAACTATATGATGAAGCTCTGAATCATATTTTTTAAATACTCGATATGGCCAACTATGGCTTTTAAGTGGAGCCCATCTATCTAATTCTGGTAAATTCCATTTTCCCATAATTACTAAATATTAATTCCAGACTTTTCTGTTTTTAATTTTTCATGATACTTCTCATGAAAAAGATTATCATTACTTTTAATAGAGCCATTTACATAACCTTGCTTTATAACTAATCTTGTAACCATAATGACTTTAATTAAGATTTTATTTTTCTTTCTCTAATCTTCACCGCAGGATTACCCTGATATATCCCATTCTCCTCCATATCCTTCATAGCCACGCTACCCACGGTTAGTATGGCATTACGATGAACCGTTACACCAGGGCATACTGTTGTCTTTGCTCCTATCCAAGCCCCATCCTCTATTTTAATAGGTGCATTACGATAAGGCATAGAAGATATGGTATTATCATGCCTTGCCTGTTAGAAGCAAGGCACCTTGCGAGATACATACATTACTGCCAATAACAACCTTGTCAAGATTATCCATCCAGCAACTTTCTACTAACCAGCAATCATCACCAACCACCAAGTTTCATGGCGACTTGATAATTACATTATTCTTGATGACTGTGCCCTTACCTATCTTCGCACCAAAAGCACGAAGCAAGGCTATCTTAATTCCCATAAATGGATTCCACGATGCCCTTACAATAAGAGCATTCACGATATACCATAATATAGTCTTTATTGCACCAGCACCTTTATTAAAATCAGAACCATCAAAAGTTCCCAATCTTACATCATTTACAGCCATATTATTATTCATGTTATCCAGCAAACACTTGTTCCATAACATTTTCTTATTTACGTTGTCCACTATCATTTCCCAAACTTCTCACACGCTTCCTTATACGTATCAAGACTTCCGATATCGAATCTTCCTGCTGTCATTTTCCAGGCATGCATCTCCACCTGTTCCACCATATAATGAGCGAGATTTCCAGGAGCATCCTTGCCACAACCATTCTCCACGGAATGTCTTACCTTATCCAAATCCTTCTTCAAGTAGATATAGAATGGTGGAACAGCCCAATGGCTCTTTGGCTCCAGAGGCTTCTCCTCCATATTCAATACCTTGTCGTTATCATCCAACACGATGACACCTGTGCGCTGCAACTTCTCTATACTCGGCTGCTCATGACACATGATGCACGAAGTACCCTTTGCCTTGGCAAAATCCACAAACTCCTGGAAACTGAAGAAGAGGATGTTATCAGCAGCTACCACCAACATATCGTCATCAATCTTCAACTTGTCCATCGCAAAAAGTAAATCACACACGGCACCCAATCTTGTGTCATTCGTCTCCGTACCATCATCCACTATCGTAACAGGCTTCGTATAACTCTGTTTTGATGCCCACTCCTCAAAAATGCCGGCAAACTTATGGTTCGTGATGATGATGTGCTCATCTATCTCCGGAATCTTATCAATATCATCGAGCATTTTTCCCAATATCGTATTCTCACCTATCTTCAACAATGGCTTCGGAAAGTTCTTGGTCAACTCACCCAATCTTGTGGCATATCCTGCCGCTATCACAATATTCTTCATATCCAGTATAATGCTAAAAAGCCCTATAAATTATAAACTGTAAACTATAAACTGTAAACTATAAATTGTAAACTATTCCACGAATCTCGCTCCATCATCCGGCTTCACCCAGAACACCTTGAATGTCTTCTCATACTCAGGGAACTTTTCCAGATATTGACGGGTCAACTCCTTCTCTACATTCTCCTTACAAGCAGGATCCACCAAACCAATGCAAGCCCCTTTGAATCCAGCCCCAGAGAATCTGCCACCATATACGCCCTCCAAACTGCGCATAATCTCATAGATGGCTATCAGCTCTGGCGAACCACACTCATAGTTATGAATAGAAGACTCGCAAGAGGCGAAGCACAATTTTCCAAAAAGTTCCAGATTACCTGTCTCCCAAGCCGTCACACCCTGTCTTACCCTGCGATACTCCGAATAGAAATGCTCGGCTCTGCGGGCAAAGCGGGCAGGCATTCTTTCCTTACATGCCTCATACGACTCCTTAGGAATATCTCTCAGGAAAGTCTTGTTAAACTCCTTCAATGGCTGATTCTGATACGCCAGCACATTCCATGCTGCAGTCTTGCACTCATAAACCCTCAGGTTGTAGTCACTGTTCACCAGACTTCTCGTCAGTCCCGAGAAGAAGATGCCAATCTCGAAATCTTTCATCTCCGGATTTCTTCTGATGATGCGATAATCGTCCGAATCACAATCCAGAAACAGCAGACCATCCTTCTTGCCCAAGGCGATGCATGCCTGATCCAGCAAACCATTGTTCAGTCCGATATACTCTCGCTCCGCCTCCGAAGCAATCTTCACCACT
>ERZ1034678.909-NODE-909-length-15547-cov-40.742125_pt1 | contig 15547 bp, 14 predicted proteins | sample MGYA00520640_ERZ1034678 | MGnify/ENA primary metagenome ERZ1034678 (study PRJEB33766, sample SAMN09781767) | gut metagenome | biome: gut microbiome | host: Homo sapiens | place: Madagascar | study: EMG produced TPA metagenomics assembly of the PRJNA485056 data...
CATCACTTATGTAACCGACCGAAAGGGTCACGATATGCGTTACGCCATCGACTCTAGAAAGTTGCAGAAGGAATTGGGTTGGGAGCCATCTCTCCAGTTTGAGGAGGGAATCGAGGAGACCGTGAAGTGGTATCTCGAGAACCAGGAATGGATGGACAATGTAACCTCTGGTGATTATCAGAAGTATTACGATAATATGTATTCTAACCGATAAAGTCATTTTTTATAAAAACTGTAAATGATTAGTTTGATATGAAAACAGTTTATGACGCAAAAATACTTGGACTTCCAAAGATAGAAGACCCAAGAGGTAATCTGTCTATCATCGAGCAGATGAAACAGATACCATTTGAGATAAAGCGAACTTATTGGATATATGACGTGCCGGGAGGAAAGGATCGTGGCGGGCATGCCTATAAGGAGAATGAAGAGTTTATTGTGGCTCTGTCTGGTAGCTTTGATGTGGAACTCGATGATGGAAAGAATAAGCAGAAGTTTTCCTTGAATCGTTCCTATCATGGTCTCTATGTCCCAAAAGGCATGTGGAGAACAATGACCAACTTCTCTACTAATTCCTTGGCATTGGTTTTATCTTCTACAGAATATGATGAGAATGACTACATCATGGACTATGAGGAGTTTAAGCGATGGACCAAAGATAATACAATCCAGACGGTATCATCTGATGCCAGAACATCTGTTAAGGTTAATGAGGTTGATAGTCAGGGAATGCTCAAGGAAGGTAAAAGTGTGTTTGATTGCTCTCTTTGTGAATTGAATAAAATGCACGACCCTGAGGGTAATCTTACATATATGTATGAGAATGTACACGTACCATTCCCAATCAATCGTGTATTCTATAGCTATGATATACCGGGTGGTGAAGACCGTGGCGCTCATGCCCATAAGGAGTGCCATCAGTTTATCATTGCAGCATCTGGCGCTTTTGAAGTTGTGCTTGATGATGGCATAAACAAGAGAACGGTACAGCTCAACAGACCATTCTGGGGACTTCATGTACCACCAGGAATTTGGGCTTCCGAGCAAGGCTTTTCATCGGGTAGTATTTGCTTAGTCTTAGCATCTCATGGTTATTCTGAGGATGACTACATTCGTAACTATGATGACTTCTTGAATTACGTGAATGAAAAGCAGAATAAAAAATGAGTATAATTACAAAAGGTATTATCCTTGCAGGTGACTCTGGTGATAAACTATATCCTCTTACCATGGGTGTTCCAAAGCAGTTGCTGCCCATATATGATAAGCCTATGATTTTTTATCCCATAAAAACATTGGTGGAAGTGGGGATAACGGACATCCTTATCATTACGAGTCCTAAATATATCTCTGCTTTTATCCAAGCGTTAGGCGATGGATCGGAGTATGGATCGAAGTTCACATATGCCACTCAAACATCTCCTGAAGGAGCCGCACAGGCATTGACCATTGGGGCTCATTTTGTGGGCGATGAACCTGTCTGTATGGTAACAGGTGATTGTGTCATAGAAGGTGAAGGGGTAACAGAAAAACTTCGTAAGGCTTTGCGTGCTGCAAAAAATAGTGGACAAGCAACCATCTTCATATCTCAAGACTACGACCCTAACCAATATGGAGTGGCAATCTTGGATAAAGCAGGGAAGTGTCATTCTGTGGAAGGCAAACCTAGTTCACCACAGCATTATTCTATCACTGGACTTTATGTCTTTCCAAAGGGAGTTGCAGATTACGTAAAGGTTTTGGATAAGTCAGAACGTGGACGTTATGAAGTGACATCGCTTAACCAAGCATATCTAGCAGCGAATAAGTTGCAAGTACAAAAGTTTGGCGAGGACATCTTGTGGTTTGATACCAATACCTTCAATTCTTTGTTGAGGGTAAGTAATTATATGCAATCTAAAGATAAAAAACGATTATAAAAAAAGGAAATATGGTAAAGTTATTAGATTTACAGGCTATCACCATGCAGCATGGTGATGAGTATAAGGCTGCAGCCAATCGTGTTATTGAAAGTGGCTGGTTCTTGCAGGGTAATGAAAACAAGCAGTATGAGAAGGACTATGCTCAATATATTGGTACAGATGAGTGTGTAGCAGTAGCCAACGGTTTGGATGCTCTGCGTTTGATTATCCGTGGATATAAGGAGTTGGGTATTTTCCAGGAAGGTGATGAAATTATTGTTCCTGCTAATACTTATATTGCAACCATTCTTGCTATTACAGAGAATAATTTGACTCCAATCTTGGTTGAACCAACATTTGAACATCTTGAAATTGATATTGACAAGATTGAGGCTGCAATCACTCCTAAGACAAAAGGAGTGATGATAGTACATCTTTATGGTCGTGTAGCTTATAATGACAAGTTAGGTGAGATTTGCAAGAAGCATAATTTGAAGTTGATGGAAGATTGTGCTCAGAGTCAAGGTTGTGCTTGGAAGGGTGTAAAGACAGGTGCCTTGGGTGATGCTGGTGCACATAGTTTCTATCCTGGCAAGAATCTTGGTGCCTTTGGTGATGCTGGTGCGGTGACTACTAGTGACAAGGAACTTGCTTCAGTGATTCGTGCTTTGGCTAATTATGGTAGTCAGAAGAAGTATGTGTTCAAATATACAGGTATTAATAGCCGTATGAGTGAGTTGGATGCTGCTGTGCTTGATGTCAAGTTGAAGTATTTGGATGAGGACAATGCTCAGCGTCAGAAATTGGCAGCTTATTATTATGAGCATATCAACAATTCGTTGATAACATTGCCAGCAAAGATTGATGATGAGAACAATGTATATCACCAGTTCCCTATCTTCTGCGAGCGCCGTGATGAATTGCAGGAGTACTTGAAGGAACAGGGTGTTCAGACTTTGATTCATTATCCAATACCACCACATCATCAGGAGTGTTATGAAAAGGAGCCATGGAATGTTCCTCAGCTCTCGTTGCCAATTTCTGAGAAAATTCACAATCAGGAGTTGTCTATTCCTATGAATCAGGTAATTTCTATGGAAGAGGCCAAGATTGTAGTTGATGCCATTAATAGTTTTAAGTAATGTTACTAGATCAAGCAATATTAGATAAAGTTTCTGCGGAGGCGAAGGAATCACCTCGCCTTCGCATGAACTTCAATTTGCATGAATCCTTGGATTCCAAGGTTCAGCGACTGTTCAATGCGATGGAGCCAGGAACTATTGTTCCTATCCAGAGACACCAAAATACGGCTGAAACCATGTTGTTGGTAAGAGGAAAAATGAATGTTTATTTTCACAATCAAGTGGGCGACATTACAGAAACCTTTGTCTTGTCACCGAAAGATGGTGTATATGGCGTTCATATTCCTAAAGGACAGTGGCATTCAGTTGAAGTATTAGAGAGTGGAACAGTCATGTTTGAGGTAAAAGAGGGACCTTACGCTCCTCTGAGTAATGAAGATATAATAGAACGATAAGTATGAAAATATTATTGTTTGGAGAATATAGTGGATTCTTTAATTGCCTGAAAGATGGATTGGTTGCATTGGGACATGATGTTTTTTTGGCTTCTAATGGAGACTATACTAAAAATTATCCTTCTGATTTCAGATGGGATAGCCATCGCTCTAATAATTGGGGAAAGTTTGCACCTTTCTACAATGTTGCTAACATCATGCTGCATAAAAAGTTGTTTATGGGGTATGATGTGGTTCTCTTGATAGGTCCCAATAATATTAGCCAATATACATGGTTGAACCGTATTCCTTATGATTTTCTAAGGAAACATAATAAAAAGGTTTACTTAAGTGGAGCTGGCATCAGTGCTCATCTATTTGATTATTGGTATAATTCTCATGAAAAGTATAAGAGTTATATGGAAGGTTATTTGGTGCAAAATCCAAATTGCCGTTTCAAAAGTAACAAGCGTCTTTTAGAATGGGAAGATGAATTAATGAACCATATAGACGGATATATTCCTATTTGGTATGAGTATTATGAGCCATTTAAGGATAATGCTTCCTGTCGCAATATTGTTCGTATTCCTATTAATCCAAATCAGTTTGAGTATAAGCCTAATATAGTTAAAGATAAAGTTGTTTTTTATCATGGCTCTCGTAGCGAGTGTAAGGGAACACGCTTTATAAAAGCTGCATTTGAAAAAATGCAAAAACATTTTGGAGACAAAGGGGAATTTGTTTGTGCGGGAATGTTGCCGTTTGATGAATATATGAAACTTGTAGAGCGCACTAACGTTATCGTTGACGATGCCAATAGCTATTCGGTGGCTATGAATGGATTTTTCTCGATGCTTAAAGGTAAGTTGATTATGGGTGGTGCAGAACCTGTCGCCAATAAAATGTATGGGTATGAGAACAATCCTATATTCAATATTTGTCCTGATGTAGATCAAATTTGTGATACAATGATAGATATTCTTAATAGAAAGGATGAAATAGAAATGATTGGTAAGCAAGGACGCATGTTTGTAGAGAAGTATCACGACTACAAACAAATCGCACAACAATATATAGATATATTTTATAAAGATTTAAATGGATAAAAAAATGAAACCAAAAGCAAGAGTTATAGCAATGTATCTTCCACAATATCATCCAATTCCAGAGAATGATGATGTTTGGGGTAAGGGATTTACAGAATGGAATAATGTAGCAAAGGCACGTCCACTTTTTCGTGGACACCATCAACCTAATATACCTGCAGATTTAGGCTTTTACGATCTTCGTTTGCCTGAAACTCGTGAATTGCAGGCGCAATTAGCTCGCGAGGCTGGTGTTGAAGGATTCATGTATTGGCATTATTGGTTTGGTAACGGTAAGCGACTTTTAGAACGTCCTTTTGATGAGGTTCTTGAGAGTGGTAAACCAGATTTTCCTTTTTGTCTAGGCTGGGCAAATCATGATTGGAAAACGAGTACATGGACTACGATGGGTAATTTTCAGAAGAATCATATGATATGTGAGCAGACTTATCCAGGTGATGAAGATTATATTGCACATTTCAATTATTGCCTAAAAGCTTTTAAAGACCATCGTTATATCAAGGTAGATGGTAAACCTTTCTTTTTGTTGTATGATGCAAATTCTTTGCCTGATTGTAAGCATTTCTTTGCCTTATGGAACAAACTCGCGCAAGAAAACGGATTTCCTGGAATTCATTTTGTTGGAATGAATCAGGCAAATGATCCTAACTACGAAAAAGTTTTTAGCCAAGGCTATGATGCTGTTAGCCATGGTAGCGTATGGGATCCGATGCAAAGGATTAAGGGCTATCTCCGGATGGTAATAGAGAAAAAGATAAGAGATAAGATAGATTGGCTTGCTCCAATTGACAAATATAAATATAAGGATTTTATTAAATATACTTTTAATGATACAGATAAATGGGAAAATGTTTACCCAAATATCATTCCTGGATGGGATCGCAGCCCTCGTTCTGGTAAGAAAGCACAAATAGTTTATGGCAGTACTCCCGAATTATGGAAAAAGCATTGTCAAGAGGCTGTTGATTTAGTCCAGAAAAAAGATCCTGAGCATAGAATCATAATTCTTCGTTCATGGAATGAATGGGGAGAAGGTAACTATGTTGAACCTGACACGCGTTGGGGGCATGCTTATTTGGATGCACTTCGAGATGTGTTATTTAATAAATAATGGTTGTTAGATTTTAGAAGGAAGTATTTCCTTTAGGTTGTGAAAGAAAACATTTTGACAAGTAACCATTTGCCATAAATAGTAGTCATTAAGGAATTATCTTTTGAGTAAAAAGTGAAATGTTGATGATTGTTTATTGCTTCTGAATATTTTAGGATGAAAGGTTTTCCAATTTGGCTATAGGAAGCTATATATAATGGGAATAATCCTTATTTTATTCTGTGTTGTGGAGTATTCGATGCAATTTGAAATGGAGAAAATGGTTGCTTGTCATCTTTGCATACTGAAGCCGATTATTATCAAACTTTAATGGGATTATAATGATGCCAATTATTTCTACTCCATTTTTATTTGATTATATTGAATAATAGTATAAATTTTAAAATATGAGTGATTTAAAAGTATTTTTTAAAAACGTCAAATGGTTAATGCGTCAAAGCTTCGGTAAAAGGCTAGGACATTATTATATGGATATGAAATTTCTCAAGAGAAATTGTACATATTTGCCGAAATTTAGACTGAATACGACGTATTCGAGGGGAGCGTTTGTGTTCGTTATAGATCCAAAGTATAAACATCCAGGATTGGCTGATAGATTGAAGGGTATTATTGCATGTTATAATCTAGCAAAGAAAAATGGCTATAATTTTTATATTCTATACAAGCATCCTTTCTGTTTGGAAAAGTATCTCTTGCCTAATCAAATTAACTGGATAAAAGATTTTGATGATTTGAATTATAGTATAGGAAATACTATTTTCTATAATGAAACGTGCTGGCATGCAGATAAGCCATTGAAGAAAGGAAAAGAATATCATTGTTATAACTATACTGGTGATTTACTTCCTAAAGTTTTTAGCGATACAGGCGAAGAATGGGCTTCTCTTTTTAATGAGCTATTTGTTCCTAATGATGAGATAAAGAATCGTATATCTCAGACGGGCTTTAATGATAAAAGCTATGTAGCTGTACATTTTCGATTTGTTAATGCTTTGGAGAATTTTGAGGGGAACTATTATAATGCTCTTTCAACTCAGGAGGAGAAAGATAACCTCATTGAGAGATGCAAGAATGGATTGATGGAAATTAAAAAGAAAAATCCAAACCAAGAAATACTTGTGTTTTCTGATAGCAAGGTCTTTCTGAATTCTATTCAAGATTTACCTGTACGTACATTGGATAGTTCTTCTGTTGGGCATATTAGTTTTACACATAGTGACAATTCGGTTTTGAAAACATTCCTTGATTTATTTATGATATCAAGAGCTTCTAAGGTTTATGTTGTCCATGCTCCTGAATTATATAATAGTTCTTGTTTCGCTTTAGTAGGCGCAAGAATAGGAAACATTGATTTTGAAGAACTCAATATTTGATAGGTGAAGAGGAGAAAAATATGAGGAATAGATTACAAAGAAGACTGCTTTTTGTTAAAATGAAGCGATTATTAATTGAATAAGAAATACGATGAAAATTATATTGGTAAACTATCGCTACTTTATCAGTGGCGGTCCAGAGCGTTATTATTTTAATATCAAGGAAATATTGGAGAAGAACGGACATGAGGTGATTCCTTTCTCTGTAAAGTCAAGCAGAAACTTTCCTAATGACTATGAGAAATATTTCTTGGATATAGTTGATGACGAAGTGTATTTTGCACAGGCAAAGAAGAAAACTCCTAAGATGATTTTGAAGTCATTTACGAGAATGTTCTATTCGCTTGAAGCAAAAAACAAAATGAAACAGTTGATTCGTGATACAAAACCTGATTTGGTATATATCATGCAGATGCACAATAAGATATCTCCGTCTATTGTTGATGCAGCAAGAGAAATGAAGGTGCCAGTGGTGCATCGTATCTCTGACTTTCAATATATGTGTCCTAATGCCTTGTTCTATAATGATAGGATCGGGGTTTGTGAGGATTGCTTGAAAGGAAAGCGTTTCAGTTGTGTGAAATACAAGTGTGTCTTGAATTCTCCTGTATATAGTGGCATCAAGATGATGGCTAAATGGCTTCATGATGTAATGAAGGTACATAAGCGTATTGATGCTTTTATTGTACCATCAGAATTCACATTGGGGAAATTGAATGTGTATGGCATTCCATTGAAGAAGTTGAACCACATTCCTACTTTCTTCAATTTGAAAGAGAAGAATCCTGTGGTTGACTATAAGCCTTTTGTTTTGTTCGTGGGAAGAATTGAGAAACAAAAGGGATTAATGACTTTAGTCAAGGCTTTCGAGGAACTTCCTTACGAACTTAAAATTATTGGTTTCTCAAATGATGGATATGAGGATGAACTTAAAAATTATTTGGGAAGACCAATTAATGGAGACTTGAATGTGGAGGAATCTACTGCTTATGGTAAGAAAGGAAATATTCATTTCTTGGGACGAAAGAACTTTGAAGAAATTGTTCCTTATTTAAAGTCTTGTTTGTGTACTACAGTTCCTAGTGAATGGTATGACAATTTCCCTAATGTCGTTTTGGAAAGTTATGCTTATAAAAAAGCTGTTGTCGCTACAGATTTCGGTTCTTTACAGTATATGGTGGATGAAGGTAAGACAGGTATGAAATTCAAGTATGCAGATCTTGAAGATTTTCGTAAGAAGATTACTTATCTGATGGAACATCCTGAAGAAACTAAGAAAATGGGCGAAAATGGATATAAGTTGATTGAAACAAAGTATTCTCCAGAGACGCATTATAAAGCATTGATGGAGGTCTTTAATCAGACCTTGAAAAATAATATTGAAAAATAGTTTATGATAAAATTAAATAAACAGCCCCCCCTACGACAAAATTACAGGGAAAATTATGCTTCCTTGGATGGTTTGCGAGCCTATGCTGCTATTGGGATTGTACTTATGCATGTAATGGTTAACATGAGTGTAAAACCAACAACAAGCATAATGACAGATAAAGTTATACCATGGTTCTCAAGTTTCACACTGTTGTTCATGATTATTAGTGCATTCAGTATGTGCTGTGGATATTATGAGCGAGTAAAGGAGGGTGCAATAACTCCTGCGAAGTTCTATGCTAAGCGCTATCATCGTACCTGGCCATTCTTCGCCATGATGGTGATGATTAGTTTTGCGATAGAACCATCTTGGAGTACGTTCTGTCAAAGCTTTGCAGATTTGACAATGTGCTTCAATCTCTTGCCTAATCCAAATATTGAGGTGATAGGTGTGGGATGGTTCCTTGGTACAGTGTTTACATTCTATATGCTTTTCCCTTTCTTTACCTGCCTGCTGGATAATAAGAAACGAGGATGGATGGTATTGCTACTGTCGTTGGTATTCTGCTATATAGCTATTGTGTATTTCGGTACTCCTGACTTTGTGGTGAAACCAATAGATAAGGTTAACATCATCTATAGTGCGCCTTTCTTTATCTCTGGTGGTATGATTTACCTCTATCGGCAGGGTATCAAGAGCTGGGTGGAGAAACATCGGATGATAGCTTTGGCATCATGTCTTGTACTTACCATATTAAGATTTGTTGTTGATATCAAAGGGTTGTTTATCTTACCTGACCTTATTGTATTTGCAGCTTGGTTGATTTTCGCAATTGGTTCAAAGGATGTTGTGTTGAACAATAGGATGGCTAAGTATCTGAGTGGTATTAGCATGGAGATTTATCTCTGCCACATGATGTTTTTTAGGGTAGCAAGTATGCTACATCTTGATAAGTTTATTCATAACAATGACATGCTGTATGTAGCTACTTGTATTGTGACATTGATTGGTGCGATATGCTTTTCGCATGTTATCAAATATTATGTTTTTCGTTATTTCGAAAATTCATCAAAGGTAATAGGAAAGGTTCGAATAAGATAATCATAATAAACTTTGTATGTGATTTTTAAACAGTAATATGAGATGCAAAAAAATACTAGAAAGATTGATTGGAACAATTCTACTTACTTGAATTATCCTTTATTGTATATTCAACGCTGGATTCCTTTAAATGCTTGGTATTCTTCTGTTATAGATGGAAAGAAAGATGCAGAAGCTATAAGTAGTTTCAAAGTTGAAACGAACAATAAGTTGTATGATATTATTAAACAATATCTTCAACATGCAAAAGATGACTTCTATGGAATTGAATTCTGTCACCATTTGGTTCAGTTGGATACAATACTCTCTGGCCGTGTTTTTCCAAATATGGAGAACAGAATCGTGCTAGGAGAAACAAAGATAAGGCAAAATGACAAATTTGAATCAACTTTTAAGGATAAGGGTATCTCATATAAATTACAAAGAGATGCAGACAATTATCCCAAAAAGTCTATTCTGCTAATCGTTCAAGACTTAAAGACAAATAAAGTTAAGCATAGTCTTGTTATTAATAAATACGATCTTAATTTGTTAGGTCAAGAATTAGAAAAAGCAAAAGTGGCAAAGACTGAACAAAAGGTTATTCGACGATTGTTCAAAGAAATAGAACCTACTGTTACTGTAGATGTAAAAGATCTGAAAGATGGTTCTATAAAAATAGGCAAAGTTAAATTTACCTCTCATCTTAATTATCTTTGTTCAGCTATTATTGATGTTTTGTATGAATTAAGATGTAAGGCTGTTCATGGTGAAATTGAGCTGGATAAAACATCTGAAGAAATTTATGAACATGCATTTTTTATGTTAGAGTGTATCTTGAGAAAATTAATATGATTATGGACGAATTGGTAAAAAATAAAATAGAAGGTCATGGACGACCTTTGAAAGAAGTGATGGCAAATAAATATGTTATCGATTATTTCCAACGTGAGTATAAATGGGAGAAAAAACATATAGAACAATTGCTTTATGACTTGAACTATGTCTTTTTGGAGTGCTACCATGTTGGAGATACCATAGATACAGTCCTCAATTCATACAAGTCTTATTTCATGGGACCTTATATCGTATGTGAAGATAAAAGTGCTAAATCTCTTATTGATGGACAGCAGAGACTAACTTCCTTAACTCTGTTGTTTATATATATAATGAAATTAAATTCAGATACAGAGGATACTTTGATGGAATTCGTTTGTAAAAAATTATATGGGCGAACTTCGTTTAATTTGCAGGTGAAAGATAGATATCCTGTTATGGAGTATCTTTTAAATAAGCGTAATTTAGATGAATTGGTGTTGGATACTACAGGTCAGAATCTATTAGATAGATATTCTGATATAGAAGATTTGTTCCCAGAAAACTTAAAGAATCCGGAAATTTTGAATCTCTTTGTTTGCTGGCTTTGTGAAAAAGTAACATTTGTAGAAATATTGGCATATTCGGATGAAAATGCATATTCTATCTTTGAAACGATGAATGATAGAGGATGTAACTTGACATCGGTAGAAATGCTCAAAAGTTTTCTTTTATCTAAATTGCAAAATGAAAAACAGCGGTTGGAGTGTAATGAGATTTGGAAGAGATCTATAGGTATCTTGGTCTCTTATGATAGGGATGCAGACTCTGAATTTATGCGAGCTTGGTTGAGAGGTCGGTACATTTCGTATTCTAAAGAGAGTAATGACTTTGATGTTATTGGTACGACCTTTCACCGTTGGGTTAAGTCTAATGTAAAAAAGATGGGGTTGAAGACTTCTAAGGATATTTATACATTGATTTGTATAGAAATGCCTTTTTATGCTGAAGTCTTTAATAAAATAAGAATGGCTGAAAAGAATATGCAAGATGATTTTTATGAATTAAATGCACAGTCTACTTATGGTCTTGCACCATCATTGACTTATCCTCTATATTTTGCTGCTATTAATATTACTGATGCTAAAGAGGAAATTGATAGCAAAATTAAGATGCTGTCAAGGACAACAGATAGTTTTGTTGCAAGACGCTTGCTTGATGGAAAGACTATAGCCCAAGCTTCTATTAGAGGCTTTTTGCAGGATTTTATTTCAAAAGTAAGAGGGTGTTCTTACCAAGAATTATGTTTAATAACGAAGTCTTTTATAGAAAGGTATGCAGATAAGATAATGCCTGTAAATGCAGATTCTGTATATACAAATAAATTGGTACGTTATATGCATTATCGAGTAAATTTATATTTAAACCGCTTGCAAAATAAAGAGTATTTACTAACTTACAACGATTGCCGTAGTTATCGACTTTATGGATTAGATGGAAGTTTTCCTGTTATTGAAAAAGGCAATAATACAAGACCTGTCTATGATATTTGTTTGGGTGATCAAAAGAATTTGAATTCAAATTTGTATAAGAAGATTATTTATGGAGTAAATGTAGATTCTTTAGAACTTCCATTTGAGCTACGAAAATTAATAAAAAAGAAAGGTGTTACTAAATATGATATATTCAACTGGCTATTGTGTGAAATTTGGAAAATGTAATCTTATATCTTCCGCTTTGTAGAGAACATATTTGTTTTTATGAAAACAATGAAGATTTTATTAGCAAATAAGTTTTATTACCATCGTGGCGGTGATTGTATTTATATGCTCAATCAGGAAAAGCAACAGAAGGCTCACGGGAATAAGGTGGCGGTATTTGTCATGGGCTATCTAAAGAATCTGAATACACCATGGAAGAAATTCTTTCCAAAGAATATGAGCAAATTGATGGCTTTTACCCGTCTAGTTGGTGATGTGGAGGATTTGAAGGACAAAATAGAAAAGATGTTTGCGCATGACTTTGATTATCAAGCCATCGAAAAAGATGCCATCGAAAGATATTCTTCCGAGGCTTATTATCATAAATTAATGGAATATTATAAATAAGTATATTATTATGTCAGAAAAGAAATTAAATGGTACTGTCATTGTAACTTATCGTTGCAATGCGCGTTGTTCAATGTGTAATCGTTACAAGGCTCCTTCTAAGCCTGAGGAGGAAATCTCTATTGAGACTATCAAGAAACTTCCTAAGATGTATTTTACAAACATCACGGGTGGTGAGCCTTTCATCCGTACGGACTTGAAGAACATCGTACGTGAACTCTATAAGAAGAGCGACCGTATCGTGATCTCTACCAACGGCTTCTTCACCGACCGTATCATCGACCTGGCGAAGGAGTTCCCTCAGATTGGTATCCGTATCTCTATCGAGGGATTGGAGAAAACCAACAATGAAATCCGTGGCTTGAACAATGGTTTCAATCGTGGCTATACTACCTTGAAGAAGCTCTGCGAGATGGGATTGAAGGATGTGGGCTTCGGTATGACCGTTCAGGACAAGAATGCTCCAGACCTCGTGCCTCTCTATGAGTTGAGTAACAAGATGGGTATGGAGTTTGCTACCGCATCACTCCATAACTCTTTCTACTTTGTTGAGGCTAAGAACATCATCCACGACCGTCCGATGGTGGCTAAGAACTTCGAGAACCTGGTGAACGAGCTATTGAAGTCTAACTCTCCTAAGAAGTGGTTCCGTGCTTACTTCAACCATGGACTCATCAACTATATCTATGGTCAGAAGCGTCTCTTGCCTTGCGATATGAGTTTCGATACCTTCTTCATCGACCCATACGGTGATGTAATGCCATGTAATGGTACCAAGGACAAGGAGGTGATGGGTAACCTGAACCGCCAGACTTGGGATGAGCTTTGGAGTTCTCCAGAGGCTGAGCAGGTTCGTAAGAAGGTGAGACATTGCGACAGAAACTGCTGGATGATCGGTTCTGTTTCTCCTGCCATGCACAAGTATATCAAGACTCCTGCCCTGTGGGTGGCTAAGCACAAGCTGAAGAGCCTGCTCGGTATGAAGTACTCTATGTATGAGAACCCTATCTGCTGCGAGTATCGTGATGGTAAGGTGACCAAGGAACAGCTTGACAAGCTTTCTACCTGCGATATGAATGCCGTGGTTAATAATGGTCTTTCTGCCGATTCAAAGGAGGCTTTGAAGGGTAAGCGTGGCGAGGACATCGTGAACGCTGATGTGGCTAGCCAGGGTTATGAGGCTACCAAGAAGGAAACTGATAGAAATATTGAAATCAAGTAATCACTTGATTCTCTTATGATTGATAAGAAGCCATAGTGCAGAGAGCATCGACATCAAGATGATGCCGAAGTACTGTATGGCTTCTTTGATATAGTTTGAAATCTTATTCATGCCTGCAAAGGTAATACTTTTATTTTGAAAATCTCTAGTTTTTATGAAAATAGTTGTAACAGGTACTCGTGGTATCCCGAATATCATGGGTGGCGTGGAGACGCATTGTGAGGAATTGTTCCCTAGAATGGTGGAGCGTGGTTATGATGTAACGTTGATTCGTCGCTCGAACTATGTGAAGGATGACTTACATGAATGGAAGGGAGTGAAACTGGTAACGATTCCTTCGCCTAAGAAGAAGAGTTTCGAGGCCATCATCCATACTTTCCGTGCCATCAATGAGGCGAAGAAGTTGGGGGCGGATGTATTGCATATCCATGCCATCGGTCCTGCCTTGCTGGTGCCATACGCCAAATTGCTGGGCATGAAGGTGGTGTTTACGCATCATGGTCCTGACTATGACAGGGACAAGTGGGGATTTGCAGCCAAGACAATCCTGAAGATGGGTGAGCGTATGGGCTGCATGTTTGCCGATGATGTCATCGTCATCTCGAACGTCATCAAGAACCTCATTGCCCGTAAATATGGAAGGACTAAGAATGTACACCTTATATATAATGGTGTCTCTGAGCCTGAAATCTGCGACTATCCTGAATATTTCAAGGAACTGGGGATAGAGAAGGGTAAGTATATCCTAGGAATGTGCAGATTTGTGCCTGAGAAGAACCTGCATCATCTGGTGGAAGCGTATAGACAGTTGATAGTTAAGAATAAAAAGTTAATAGAGCAAGGCTACAAGCTGGTGCTGGCTGGTGATACGGACTTCGAGGATGAGTATTCGTTGGGATTGAAGCAGATGGCAAGGGAGATTGGTGTGGTGCTTACTGGCTTTATCAAAGGCAGAAAGCTTCATTCTCTGTTGACGAATTGCCGTTGCTATTGTCTTCCATCTTCGCACGAAGGTTTGCCGATTGCCCTGTTGGAGGCGATGAGCTATGGGGTAAAGGTAGTAGTGAGTGATATTCCTGCGAATCTAGAGGTTGGCTTGCCAAAGGATGATTACTTCCATTGTGGCAACGTGGATGAACTTTCAAAGAAGCTCGGAAAGATTATCGAGGCCCCATTGCAGCATGTGGATTACGACATGAGCAAGTATGATTGGGACCAGATTGCTAATGAAGTAGGAGGGGTGTATCAAGGGTTGAAGAAATGATGGTTGTATCAAAGCAACTTCAGATTTTCTTTGATTTCTTGCGATTCTGCATTGGTTCTGCCAAGGAAATACCAGTTTCCTTGAAGGAGGCGGATTGGAAGGAGCTATACCGTATCGCCCAAAAGCAATGCCTGGTGGGTGTTCTCTTTGATGGTATCAAGAAGCTACCTACTGAACATGTAGGGATGGAGAAGGAGTTGCTACTCCATTGGATGGCGGAAAGCCAAATGTTGGAGAAAGCGAATGTTCGGTTGAACGATGCTGCCATCCAGGTTTCTGAGTGGTTCTGGAAGAAGGGATTCAGAACCTGCATTCTGAAAGGGCAGGGGAATGCATTGATGTATCCGAATCCTTATTCCCGGACTCCTGGTGATATTGATATCTGGGTGGAAGGTGGAGATAAACGAGTCATCTCCTTTGTCCGCTCTATCTCGCCTCATGAAAAGGTGTGCTATCACCACATCGAGTTCCCATCGTATAAGGGTGTGGAGGTTGAAGTGCATTATCGCCCTAGCTTCCTGCTGTGCTTCTGGCATAACAGAAAGCTTCAGAAATATTATGAGAGGGTGAAGGAGGAGCAGTTCTCGCATCGGGTGATGTTGGGAGAGCATGGGGAGGTTGCAATTCCGACGGTGGAATTCAATCTCATCTTCCAGTTGACTCATATCTATGCTCATC
>ERZ1034678.911-NODE-911-length-15542-cov-37.452767_pt1 | contig 15542 bp, 17 predicted proteins | sample MGYA00520640_ERZ1034678 | MGnify/ENA primary metagenome ERZ1034678 (study PRJEB33766, sample SAMN09781767) | gut metagenome | biome: gut microbiome | host: Homo sapiens | place: Madagascar | study: EMG produced TPA metagenomics assembly of the PRJNA485056 data...
TTATTATATTATTTATTATAGGGACAGAGAATTTATGATTTTTAATGAAACCAAAACACACGAAATTACAGTTGACGTTGTTATTATGACAATGAAATATGATGCTTTGCACGTATTACTTGTAAAACGTACAACAGAACCGTTCAAAGATAAGTGGGCTATTCCGGGAGGATATGTAAGATTATCTGAAAATCTTGATCAAGCGGCACTTAGAATACTGAAAGAACGTACAAATATCGACAACGTCTATCTTGAGCAACTTTACACTTTTGGAGATCCGCTTCGTCACCCTAATGCAAGGGTTATTACATGCGCTTATTTTGCATTGGTAAGAGCGGAAGATTTCAATATTGTAACTACTCCGGAATTAGGTTGGCATAAGATATCTGATTTACCACCTTTAGCGTTCGACCACAAAGATATTATTGAATATTCTTTGAAACGTACTCGTGAAAGATTGGAACTTTGTCCTGTTGCATATCAATTATTAAATGAAAAATTTACACTAACAGAAATGCAAAAAGCCTATGAACTGATTATGGGCAAAAAACTTGATAAACGTAATTTTAGAAAAAAAGCTCTTGCAACTCAAGGTTTGATTGAACTTGATGAATTTACAAAATCATCTTCTAAACGACCTGCAAGATTATATACTTTTAAAGATATTAAATTAAATTCAAAAAGAGCTCATTTTATTTCTAAAAAAAAGGAGAAAAAATAGATGTTATTAACTTTAGTATGGGCTATTCAAATAATTTCAGCACTATTGCTTATTGTATTAATCCTATTACATTCCCCAAAAGGCGATGGAATTGCCGGTATTGGCGGAGCTTCACATGTTTTCGCATCTCAAAAGAGTGCTGAAAAAGGATTGAACAAACTTACTGGTATTGTTGCTGCAATATTTTTAGTTTGCACATTCCTACTAGGTTTTGGGATAATTAAATAAAAACAAATTTCATCTCCTCAACTTGAGGAGAATATAAAATATCGGATGGAATTTCCATTCTGCCATCATTTATTTATATATATGGAATAATCAAATGAACATACTTGTAACAGGTGCATCTAAAGGTATTGGAAACGCTATCGCACATGAGCTTCAAAATATTGGAGAAGTTTTTGTAACAGGCAGAAATGAAAAGGCATTAATCGAATGTAATGCCAAAGGTTTTTGTGTTTGCGATTTGTCAAAAGATATTACTACTCTTACAGATTTTATAGAAAAAAACAATATTGATGTTTTGATTAATAATGCAGGAGAATATATTTATTCAGATTTGGATAAAATGAATATTAAAGATATCCAAAGACTTTATCAAACAAATTTAATTGCACCTGCATTTCTTGCCTCAAAAGTTATTCCAAATATGAAAAACAAAAAATGGGGAAGAATTATAAATATAGGTTCAATTTCTGGGGTAATGGGAGAAGCTTACGCAAGCATTTATTCTTCATCAAAAGCCGGATTAATAGGATTGACTAAAGCACTAGCTTTGGAATTAGCCGAACACAACATCACTGTAAACACCATAAATCCGGGTTGGGTAGAAACAGAACTTGGCATGGCATCAATTGATGATAGCGAATTTTCTCGAGAAGAAATCGTTGAAACTATTCCACAAAGACGTTTTGTAAAACCGGAAGAAGTTGCAAAACTGTGCAAATATTTAATTTCTGATGACGCAAAAGGCATAACCGGTCAATCCATCAACCTTTGCGCTGGACTAAGCGTAGGAATTTAAAACTCTGCATTTTAATTTGTTAATATTTTTGCATAATAGATACTTATAAGTTCGCAAGTTTTCTGTATACATGCACAAGCAATAAACCACAATAATTTAAAAAGTCGACTTACCAAGACGACTTTTTAAATTATTATAACATTAGTAAATGCAACCTACTTACTTCTAGCAAAAATTACTTAATTATTTTCGCAAGTTTAAAAAACATTTCTCCAACATTTTTTAACACAGGTCTTTCACAACCATTTGCATCTGTTGCTACCGCCATTCCTAATTTTTGAAGACGACCTTTAAACCCTGCGAATGTTCGTTTTACAGGTTTAATTTTATATCCGCCTATAATTTTACCATCTTTTTTACGCACAACAGATTCCAAACCAGTTTTATGGTTTAAAGTATGAGTTGATGAATATTCTTTATTCCAATCTACTCTATTGTATTTAACAGACAGTTTACCATCACTACCTGACTTCTGGGATTTTGTAAATGAAACACCACCATATGAATTACCAACACTTTCTTCTAAATAAGTAATTCCGCCTTTACTATAATAATGAACATTTGTAGCAGATTGGTCCTTACCGGCAGGACTAGTATATCCAATAACAGTATTACTAGGAATAAGAGTTTTAGGGATACCACCATATCGAAGTTTTTGGACTCCATTTTTCTCAGAAGGATATTCAATATAATGGTCAGTTAGTTGTTTTGGAAAACAAATTGGTAAATTTTCGATTGACATAATAAATTTCCTTTCTACAATTAAGTAATTTTCTACACATGTACTTAAAAACTCAAAGCTTGCAAAAATTGACACAGTGCGCCGCATAGCATATGCATAGCATAGAGGCATTATATCTGGGTTTCAGCCTATTTTAAATTTATTTTTACACTTCTTAACAATTCACGTAAGAATCTATTCTTCCGAAAGTTAAAAGCTATAAATCAATCTACTTATAATTTAACTAACACTTTAACTATTTACCACGTTTACGATATCTTGAGCTGTTATCTTTAAACAATCTAAACTTTCACAAGTTGTTTGACGATGAGCCCAAAGACAAGGTTTTATAGGGCAATTGTCATTCGCTTTTATAGCTGTAACCAAGTCAGATTGCGGGATTAGCATCTTATCATCAGTTGGTCCAAAAATTACATAAGTTCTTGTTTTCATTGCAACTCCAACATGCAAAGGTGCAGAATCAGAACATACAAACTTTTCAGCTTGTCCAATCAAAACCGCTAAATCTTTCAAACTCTTAGTTTTACCGTAATAATTTGTAAAATTAGGAGAATTTACATCAACTTTTGCCAATATTCCTTCAATAACCTCTTTATCATCAGGACCTCCGGCTAACATAACGTGTTTTCCCTGCTCTAATAACAAGCTCACCGCATCCGCCCAAACATCAGCTCCGACAGTTTTTATCATCCCCTTATTAACACTCATTTTACTAACTCCAGGATGAATAAGGACTGTATTTGAAATTTTTTCCTGCGATGTAACATTAATTTCCGGCAACTCTGTTTTATGTTCCGTAATCGGCGAAATTAAATCATGGTACATTGCACAAGCATACTGTTTTTTATTCAAAGGAACTACCTTTGTCAACAGAATTTGACTTAATTTTCCTGTGTCATAACCATACCTTTTTTTTATTCCGGTCATAGCCAATAAAATACTAATAAGCTTATTTCCACCTGACGAAACAACCATATCAAAATGACCTTTTTGTGCAAGAAAAACAAGTTTTAATAACTCAAAATATTTGTTTTTTCCTTTTACATCAATCAAAAACAAGTCATCAATAACATCTGTCAAATCCTTTACGCTCTTACTTCTTGGTTCAAGCGCCAAAGTAATTTTTGAATTTGGAAATTCTTTTTTTAAAGATATAAGTGTTGGCAAGAAAAATATTTCATCACCTATTCCACCAAAGTTTATTGCTAATATATTCATAGAATAATTATATAACAAAAAGATATTTCATGCTATAATGCAGTTATGGTAAACAAAGTTACAACTGCAACCGTAATCGGGCTTGACGCATACAACGTCACTGTAGAAACCGATGTATTAGGAGGTTTGCCCGCTTTTTCTATTGTCGGATTGCCTGATGCTGCAATTAACGAGGCTAGAGATAGGGTTCGCTCGGCAATAAGAAATTCCGGATTTACCTTTCCGGCAAAAAAAGTTGTAATCAACCTTGCTCCAGCGGATCTAAAAAAAGAAGGTTCAAATTTTGACTTACCAATAGCAATAGGTTTACTCATTGAGGAAGAAGTTCTTAATGAAGAAAAATTAAATGGTTTTGCATTTATTGGGGAATTATCTCTTGATGGAAGTTTGAGAGAAGTCACAGGTGTTCTACCTCTAATTTTAGGTTTAAAGAATTTTGGAATAAAAAATATTTTTGTTCCGGCTATAAATGCTCAAGAAGCGGCTCTTGCTGGCGACGTAAACATATTTGGTGCTAATTGTTTAGCTGAAGTCGTAAATCATTTTTCTGACAACCCTATTAAACCAACGATAATTGACATTAACAACTATTTATCAGAAGGTTCAAAACAAGATTTTGTATATGATTTTAAAGATGTAAAAGGTCAACAAAAAGCCAAACGTGCGCTTGAAATTGCGGCAGCAGGCGGTCATAATATGCTTATGATTGGTTCTCCCGGTTCTGGGAAAACCCTTATGGCAAAATGTTTTGCATCAATTTTACCGCCTCTGGAATTATCAGAAGCTTTGGAGCTAACCAAAATCTACAGTATTTCAGGTCTTTTATCATCAAAAGAGCCTCTAATGACCAAACGACCTTTCAGAGCGGTTCACCATACTGCATCAGCAAACGGGATTATCGGAGGAGGAACAATTCCAAAACCCGGAGAAATCACTCTTGCGCATCGAGGTGTTTTATTTCTTGATGAAATGGTTGAATTTCCGAGAAATGTTCTTGAAGTTTTACGTCAACCGCTAGAAGACGGTGAAATCGTAATTTCAAGAGCCAAACATTCAATAAAATATCCTGCAAAATTTATGTTACTCGGAGCTATGAACCCTTGCCCTTGCGGCTATTTAGGCGACAAACAAAAGCAATGCACTTGTTCTGATTTTCAAATAAACCGTTATCAATCAAGACTTTCCGGTCCATTACTAGATAGAATTGATTTGCAAGTAGAAGTTCCAAGATTAACTTCAGAAGAATTGTTGAACACTCAACCGGCAACCGAAACCTCTGAAGATATCCGAAAAAGAGTGGTTAAAGCCAGAAAAATTCAGGCAGAACGCTACAAAAACGACGGAATTTTAACAAATTCAGAATTAACATCAAAACTTATCAAAAAATATTGCCAAATAGACAAACCCTCAGCAGAATTACTAAAAATGGCAGTCGTAAAATACCAACTTTCAGGCAGACGATATGACAGAGTTTTAAAACTTGCTAGAACTATTGCGGATTTAGATTGCTCTGAAAACATTCAACAAACGCATCTTATGCAAGCTTTACAATACAGAATGTTTAATTGCCAGTCAAATTAAAAAATCCTGCAACTAACCCAACAAATGCAGATACTGCAATATAAAACAATGGATCTCTTTTTTCAGTAATACTTGCGATAAACAATCCGACAAGTAAAACCATTCCGCAAGCATTAATATTATTTATAAACATATCAACACCAACGGCTGCCAAAAGTCCACATCCAGCAGGTTTTAGAGTATAAATAACGGATTGAACATATTTATTATGCCTGAATTGATCTAACAATTTTGAAATTATGATAATTAAAATCAATGATGGCAAAATTACAGAAGTTGTCGCTACCAATGCTCCAGAAACACCACCTGTCATAAAACCTGCAAATGTCGCAACATTCACCCCAACAGGACCTGGAGTAATTGAAGATACTGCAATCATATCCGCCAATTGTTTTGTTGTGTACCATTTTTGAACATCAGCAATATGATACAAAAACGGCAAAGTTGCATACCCGCCACCAAACGAGAACAAACCGATATGGAAAAATTCTAAAAATAATTTTATATACGTAATCATTTTTCCTTATCTCCAAACTCTATTTTCTTCTGTATAGGCAACCATAACCCGATAAAAATTGCCAATATAATCAAAGCTGCCGGAGGAGCTTTAAAACACCCTGAAAGCATGAATGTTAAAAAGAAAATCCAACAAGTAAATTTGTCAACAACACTTTTTCTCCACATTTCTTTAACGGCAAGAAAAATCAGAATTAAAACGGCAACTCCAACTCCCCAAAAGATACTTTGAATAAATTGCATTTTTACAACTTGTTCCAATATTCTTGCAATAATAATAATTGAAACAAAAGCCGGAAGAACAATTCCGATAGTGGCAGTAATTGCGCCTAATGTTCCTCTCAACCTATAACCCGTGAAAATCGCAGTGTTAGCCGCTATAATTCCAGGAACACTTTGACTAAGCGCATAATATTCACACAACTCATCATCATCAATCCAATGTTTTTTCTCGACAAGTTCAGATTGCAAAAGCGGTAAAATAACATACCCTCCGCCAAGCAACAAAGTTCCAACTTTAAAAAACGTCTTGAATATTTGATAAAGTGTCTTTTCCATAAAACTATTATATACTAAACAAAAACCAATATAAATAATTCAAAAAAGTCGGCTTTTCAAGCCGACTTATAAAATTTACTATTATGAATTTAATGTGGCTTTTAGTCTTGCCATAGCTCTTGCAACTGCAGCTTCCGCTCGTTTTGCATCAATTTCAGCTTCACTGTCTTCCAGCCTTGCTTTAGCACGACTTAAAGCCTCTTTTGCTCTGGCGACATCAATCTCATCTCCACGTTCAGCCGTCGTTGTAAGAATTAGTGCTTCATCGTCTTTAAACTGCAAAACTCCGCCCATTGTAGTAAAATATATAGACTTATTTGCTTTGATAGCCTTAGTTACACCAATGTCCAAAGCCGCCATAACAGGTACGTGGTTTTTCAAAATACCGATTTCACCATCAGTAGTTTTTGTGTACAATTCATCTATATCTTCATCAAATACAACTCGTTCGTGTGTAATTATTTTTAAGTGCATAGCATTTCCTTCATATAGCTGAGGTGAAAAGTAAACAGTTAATTTTAACTATTCACCTTTCACTACTCACTATTCACCTATTTCAACGTTTTTGCCTTTTCAATAGCTTCTTCAATAGTACCAACCATATAGAAAGCTTGTTCCGGCAAATCGTCATGTTTACCTTCAATAATTTCTTTAAAGCCTCTGATTGTATCCTCAAGTTTTACGTATTTACCTTGAATACCAGAGAACTGTTCTGCAACAAAGAACGGTTGTGACAAGAATTTTTGGATTTTTCTTGCTCTGTTAACTGTTTCTTTATCTTCTTCTGACAATTCATCCATACCCAAAATCGCAATAATATCTTGCAATTCTTTGTATTTTTGAAGAATTTCAAGAACACGTCTTGTAGTATTGTAATGTTCTTCTCCAATAATATTCGGATCAAGAACTCTTGAAGAAGATTCCAAAGGATCTACTGCCGGATAAATACCCAAAGATGCAATCTGTCTTGACAATACAGTTGACGCATCAAGGTGAGAGAATGTAGTAGCCGGAGCAGGGTCTGTCAAGTCATCAGCCGGTACGTAAATTGCTTGAACTGATGTAATAGAACCATCTTTTGTAGATGTAATTCTTTCTTGTAATTCTCCCATTTCATTAGCCAATGTCGGTTGATAACCTACAGCTGACGGCATACGACCTAACAAAGCTGATACTTCTGAACCTGCTTGAGTAAACCTAAAAATATTATCTACAAAAAGCAGTACATCTTGTTTTGAAAAATCTCTGAAATATTCAGCAGCAGTCAAAGCAGAAAGACCAACTCTCATTCTGGCTCCAGGTGGTTCGTTCATCTGACCATAAATCAGGGCTACTTTGTCAATTACGCCAGATTCTTTCATCTCGTTCCAAAGGTCATTACCTTCACGAGTTCTTTCTCCAACACCACCAAATACTGATACGCCAGAGTGTTCCATCGCAATGTTATGAATAAGTTCCATAATCAAAACGGTTTTACCTACACCGGCACCACCGAACAACCCAATTTTACCACCTTTTTGGTAAGGTTGAAGTAAGTCAATAGCCTTAATACCGGTTTCTAAAATCTCAATATTTGTATTTTGGTCTACCAATTTTGGAGATTCTCTGTGAATTGGCAAATATGTATCTGTTTCGATTGGTCCCATTTTATCAACAGGTTCACCTGTTACATTCAAAATTCTACCTAAAATAGGTTTTCCAACCGGAATTTTGATAGGTTCATTTGTATTGAATACTTTCATGCCCCTTTTCAAACCATCAGTAGATGACATTGCAACAGTTCTAACCTTATTTCCGCCAAGCATTTGTTGAACTTCAGCAACAACGCAAGAACCATCATCTTTGCTGATATGAAGGGCTGTATAAATTTCCGGCAACTCACCTTGTTGAAATTCAACGTCAATAACCGGACCGATAATTTTTGTAATTAATCCCTCTTGTTTCGTTAATGTTTCCATTTCCTCTCTCCTTTTCGATAAAATAATTATAATACAAGAAAAAATTTTTGACAATTAATGCAAATATAATATATACTATCATTATGAATATTTTACAAAAAATTGTATATTACTTTTTAGAAAAACAAGAGAAAGCTTTAACAAAAAGACTAAGCAGACATTTAAGAACATCAAGTTCAAATTCGACATCAAAAACAGTTGTATCAAAAGGCGTTACTATGACCTTGAACGCAGAAACCGAAAGAAACAAAGACTTAGTTCTAAAAAATGTTTCTGACATTATAAAAGGTTGTAACTCAGATATATCAAAACTTTTAGCCTTTATAGAAAGCAAGGGTACTAAAGTTATCAGACTTGAAAATGCAGACAAAATTCTTTCAGTAATCAAAGAAGAAGAAGGACTAATCACTCCACTGGAAGGAATTGAGGCACTCTACATAAATACTGTAACTCACTCTGGCTTCTCACTCAAATCAAAACCAATGTTTGTAATGCGCAACGGACAAATTGATCCATATTATATGGCACATCAATTCTACAAATGGTATGCCCTTCAAATGAAACTTCCGGGCTTTGATTTTATGTCACAAAAGATTTTTAAAATCTATTTAAACTCTGATGGCGCAATACTTTCTAACCTTACACTTGATGAAATGACTGGCTTGAAAGAAGCTATTGCCAGAGATCAAGAAGCAACAACTTTCGCACTAGATTTAGCTAAACAGAAAGAAGGCTCAAAAAAGGTTCTTGAAAAAATGCAAGATGGCGGAGCTAACGTCTAAGAATAGTTTTCAATATTTTTAAAGAAACAACCTTTCCGAAATATTCAGAAAGGCTGTTTCTCGTTATAGTAAAGACTTATCAACATGTTTATTATTTATATTGTAAGTTTTGGGGTGGGGTAATGTCGACATTAGAAAGCAAGGTTTCCGAAACTATCCCATGAAAGCAATATGTTTCGGGCTTTTGCTTGCTCTGTCGTAGTCAGGTGAAAATAGTATATTATAAGTCTTGCGAAGCTTTGCTCCAAAAGCTTTTAACATGTTCGGATTTTGAACCATATCAGCTTTTTGAGTACGATTTAGATCGTTTTCAAAGTTTATTTTCGCATTTGGATTTTGTAGTGATAAAATCGCTACATTCGGGGTTATATTATTAAGATTGCCTTCTCCAAAAGAGATAGGTTTTACTGTGTTCAATTTTACTGGATTAATTGTAATCATTTTGTTCCTCCTTTCGAGGTTTTTGTTATTAAGTGTTTGTTTAACACTTCATCTAACACTTTTACTATAAACCATATCGTTTTATTTGTCAACCCCTATGATAAAGTTTTGTTAAGTGTGACTAAAAAGCAGTATTTTCAATAGTTTTCCTATAAAGTGGCAAACTTACACTTATTCAATATGTTTATATTTTTTATCTTTAAATAAACTATTTTGCATGCTCATTATTGTATAATTTTATATTATCCTATTGATTTTTGCATATTCCCTACTTGGGCAATTGTAAAAATAACACTTATTCCGTTTAATATAATTATTAAATCTTTTTCATACTTCCAGCTATTCTTAATTCCAATGAGCCTGTTTTTCACAGGCTCTTTTTCTTTTTTTACCCTCTGCAACAATATTGGTTCATACTTCATACATTGGTATTATGTTTTGCCGCTTAACCCGCCCTTTGTGACAATACCTTTCCATACTTCATATATTGGTAGAATGTTTTACGCACGTAGCCCTAAAAACCTTTTCCTCGCCACTTGGGGAGAGGGCAGAATTTGTTAATGAACAAAGTGAATTTACAAATTCGGGAGAGGGGTTTAATTAACACTGATAGCTTGGAGGTCGACTTTACGAAGCCGACGACGTAATCTCATTATTTTCAACAAATATACAAACAATTTATAATTACTAGCAAAAAAAATTTTTAGGTATTTTAAATATTTAGGAGGTATAACAATGAAAGTAAGTCCAATTTCCGCAAACACATACACTGAACGATTCAAATTAAAAGCACTAAAAGCTCCGAAAAGAGGGCAAGAAAACCCAATTATAGAAAATGGAATAACTAAAAAAGCTATTGAAATAATGAAAAACCTCAGTGAAATAATTGAAAACGACTGGGCTAAAATAAAGAAAAGCGGAAATCTTTTAGACTCTCCTCAATACCTTGTTGCAGACAAAAAGGGGAATTTTGTCACTATAAAGCCCGTATATCAGAGCCAAACAAAAAAATACATTCTAATGGAAGTAGAAAACGACAAAACAATTGACAGAGTTCTATTTAATCGAAGAAAGCCATACGAATACACATTTGACCATGCAGTAATAACACCATACGGTTCTGCTTCAGGAAAAACTTACAATTCTACCAAAGAGCATGACAAAATCGTTGAAGATCGAGTAAATTCATACATTGAAAACTTTGGCAAAAAAGCTATTAAACAAGCAGAAGAAAGAAATTTGAGAACATAATTGTACCTAACATTCCTTAAACATTAGGTAAATCACCTTTTACTTCTGCAATTTCATTACTTTCAAGTTCAAAAACTTTATGCAAAGCTTTTACAGCTTGTTGTGCATCACACTTATCCACAAGACAACTAATTTTGATTTCACTTGTAGAAATCATCCTAATATTAATATTTTGCTCAGCCAGAGTTTCAAACATTGCAGATGCAACACCAGGTCTGTCAATCATACCTGCTCCAACAATTGAAACTTTTGCAATATTTTCATCAACCTGAATATCGCCTGTAGCACCAATTTCAGACTTCAAAGCCTCTAATGCCTCGACAGTTTTGTTCAAGTCAACAGAATCAATTGTAAAAGCAATATCGTTTGTGTTAGAAACTTTTCTTGCATAAGATTGGATAATCATATCTACAGAAATATTTTCTTTTGCAAGTCTACTAAAAATTTTCGCTGCAACACCTGGTTTGTCAGGAACATCACAAACTACAATCCTTGTTTGAGATAAATCCGCAGCAACACCAGTAACAGGTTTGTATATTTCCATTTTTTCCACTCCTAAAATTAAAGTTCCTAAATTGTCTAATTTAAAACTACTTCTAACACGCATTGGCACATTAAACTGTTTCGCAGTTTCTACACTTCTCGGATGTAAAACATTTGCACCAGCATGAGCCAATTCCAACATTTCCTCATAAGAAATTTCATCTAATCTTGAAGCATTTGGAACAACTCTCGGATCAGTAGTATAAACACCTTCAACATCGGTGTAAATATCACATCTTTCAGCATTCAATGCGGCTGCAAGTGCAACTGCAGAAGTATCAGAACCTCCTCTACCTAAAGTGGTGATTTCGCCATCTTCAGTAACACCCTGAAAGCCCGCAACAACAATAATTTTACCTTCTTTTAAATTTTCTTTTAATTTTTCAGTTTTAATATCTACAATCCGAGCTTTTGAATGAACATTTTCAGTCATAATCCCAACTTGCATAGCATTGAAACTTACCGCATCATAACCTTGAGCCTGAATAGCCATAGCTAAAAGCGCAATGGAAACACCTTCTCCGGTAGAAAGTAACATATCCATTTCCCTGCCTGACGGAGTTGCACAAAGCTCCTTTGCCATCTTAACAAGATAATCTGTTGTATGCCCCATAGCTGAAACTACAACTACGACATCATTTCCATTTTGTTTTTCTTTAATTACAATTTTCGCTACGTTCTTTATTTTTTCGGTATCAGCAACAGATGTGCCACCAAATTTTTGGACAATAATTTTTCTCAAGGTTTATTCGCTTTCTGAAGAATCCGCCAAAAGCCTTTCTAACTCAAGCTTTTGTTCAGGGTACTCAAACTTTTCGGGTGCAATTTTTTCAATCGAATTTGCAAACGAAATTGTTTCTTTTACATTATATTCGCAAACGTTATCTTTGACAAGTATATAGCTTACATAAAACATTAAATTTAACATTACTACATTTTCTGGCTCTGTTTTCAAAGCTTTTCGCAATTTTCGCTGCGCTTCCGCAAATTCATTTCTTTGAATTAAATATCTGGCATAATCCTCAAAAGCTTTTATATAATGAGGATTTAGGCGAATTGCACTTTCGTAACAATCTTTAACTTTTGTATCATTATTTTGAGCTTCATAGCATTTTGCCATGTAATAAGAACCCAAAAAGTTTTCATCTTCTGCCCTAAAATAATCTAAAGCAAACTGATATTCACCCCGCTCATAAGCAACAATTGCAGAAACTTTTGGAGCAAGCCTATCTTTCGGTGCTTTTTCTAATACTTTGTCAATCAAATTTTGAGCTTCGTCAACTTCCTTTTTCTCAGCACAACAAAGAGCCAAAAACGATTGAATTTCAACGCTTTCTCTATCCATTTCAAAAGCTTTTAACAACTTAGATTTTGCATCATCAAGTTTATTAAACTTTTCAAAACTTTTTCCCCACTCAAAATACAAAGCAGGGTTTCCTAAGCCTAATTTTTCTGCATCAGCAAAAGAATTATACATATTTTCAAAATCAAATTTTTCAGTATAAAGCTGTCCTAAAAGAACATAAGCTGGCATCATCTTTTCATTATAACCAATAGATTTTTTCGCATAATGAATTGCACTATCCAAATCATCTCTCAAAGCCTTTAATCTAGCATATTCAAATGTATTATTAGCATTCGGGCAAACATTTGCCAAAAAAGATAATTTCATATCTGCTTTGTCGTACATTCCAAGTTTGATATCCATTACTGCACAAAGGAAAACCGCCGAAAAATTATACTTATTATATTTAATAGCCTCAATAAATTTTGCTTGCGCTTCAGCAAATTTTCCTTGTTTCATCAAGGCCATGCCCCAACCTGTAAAAGTGTCGGTATTATTGGTTTGAACTTTATTGGAATTTTCAAAAGCCTTCACTGCATTTTCAAATTTTCCGATTGAAACCAAAGCAAACCCCAATCGTTGCCAAATCACTTTATCTTGCGGATTTAGTTCTGCCGAAAGTTGATATGCCTCAACGCACTTATCCAATTTCAATTGTTTTTCATAGACAGCACCAAGATATTTATATACAAGCGCATCTTTTTGAGGAAGTTCCAAAGCCTGTAACAAAATCTTTTCCGCTTCATCAAAACTTCCTTTTTCAATCAAAACTTTTGCTCGGTTAACGAACGTATAAGTCGGCAATGACTGGATAACAGTTTCTTTCCTGTAATTATCAATCGAGCAGTTCAAACTTTTAATCTTTTCAATAACTTTTTCTAACCAACCAAACAATCTGCCACCTCTCTAAAAGCGCCACTTCCTGCAACATTTTCAGTTATTTGAATACCATCCACAGCCTTAATTTTGTCAACGGCATGCGGAACAGTAATTTTATATTTCGCAAAATTTAAACATTCCAAATCATTTGTATCATCACCAATATAAACAAATTCATCTTTTGTTAAACTATATTTTTCAACAATATTTTTCAAAACATCAATTTTTATACGAATATTTTGGTGAACTTCTTCTATTTGAAATTTTTTTGCCAAAATTTCAATTGCAGCATTACCTTCACCCGAAACTATTCCCATCATATAGTTATTTTTTCTCAAAATTGAAAATCCCATAACATCTTTAAAATTCAATTTACGAGAAATTTTTCCATCATCTGCAATATAAACGCAATTATCAGTAACAATCCCGTCAAAATCTGTTATAACCATTTTTATTGTTTTTGGTAATTTAAGCATATACAAAACGCCCCTTATCTGTTATAATTGTACCATAAAAGAGAAGGGGAAAAACACATGCTCTGGTATTTATTAAATTTAAGCATCATTTTGGTTTTTATCATATTGTTTTTAATCACAAGACAAACAAACAAACGCTGGTCAAAAATCAACGACTATTTGGGCATGGTCACAAACACTGTGAACTCGGTTCGTTACGGGAATTTGTCAACAAAAATTGAAGAAATTAATCATCCGACATATCAAAACGTAACGGATAGTATCAACCGAATGGTAGAAACTCTTAACGATAGAGAAAAAATGATTGTAGAATACCAAAACGAATTAATGCGCCAGAACAAATTACTTGAATCTGTTATTAACTCTTTGTCTGACGGGATTTTAATAATCAATGACAAACATAATATTTTACGAGCGACACCACAAATTATTGAATGGTTTGGCTCAAAAGGACAAGACATTATTGGCACTAATATATTTGAATATATTCAAATAATTGATGACACACCTATTGAACGTGTCAAAAATAAAGATGTTTTTATCAAACACACTCCGACAAATAATTTTATTATGCACTCAATAAAACTTTCGCTAGATGATGACAAAAAGCGTTACGTAATCCTTATAAAAGACGTTACGACAGAAAGAGAAATCGAAACTTTAAAAGAGGATTTTGTTGCAACATTAACCCATGACTTGAAAGTCCCAATCGTTGCAGAATCAAATATAATCAACTTTTTACTAAACGGCACTTTTGGAGAAATTAGCGACAAACAAGAAGTTGCGCTTCTTAATATGAAAAAATCTAACCAAGAACTTGTTGAGCTTGTACAAATCATCCTTGAAACTTACAAAATTAAAGAAACCGGCATAAAATTATTAAAAGAAAATATTATGCTTAACAATTTTATTACAAACATTGTAGTAAGCACTCAACCAATTGCGAACAGTTCAAAAATAACTATTCATTTCACACCATCAAGAGATATCAAGGTAACTGCAGACCCAATGCAATTGGAAAGAGTTATAAAAAATTTGATATCCAATGCAATTTCGCATAGCAATACAAAAGACAGAATTGACATAAAAACAGGTGAAATTCCAGGATATATAACTATTTCAGTAATTGATTACGGACAGGGAATTCCACCTAAAGAAGTTAAATTAATATTTAATAAATATTATTCTGCTGCGAAAAAATTCCGTAAAATCGGGACAGGATTAGGATTATATTTATCACAACAAATTATAAAATCTCATGGAGGAGAAATTACCGTAAATAGTGTCGAAAATGTCAGAACAGAATTTTGCATTAAATTACCGTTGTAGGTAAGCGGACTAGATGCAAAAAGGCATAAAGGCAAAGTCTATATCAGAAAAGGCAATAAGACAATAGGACTATAAAGTATTTAGCGATAAGGACTTTTCACGTTTCACTTCTCACTTTTCACCAAAAACAGTAAGGCGGGGTATCAACCCCGCCAACATATTAACTAGAAAAATTTTA
>ERZ1034678.916-NODE-916-length-15527-cov-5.153245_pt1 | contig 15527 bp, 20 predicted proteins | sample MGYA00520640_ERZ1034678 | MGnify/ENA primary metagenome ERZ1034678 (study PRJEB33766, sample SAMN09781767) | gut metagenome | biome: gut microbiome | host: Homo sapiens | place: Madagascar | study: EMG produced TPA metagenomics assembly of the PRJNA485056 data set...
GCACAGGAGCATGGGTAACTACGGCGGTGAACTTATGTGTTAACAGGTGGTCATGTACGGATGAAGACGGCAATGAGACAGATTGCGACTTCGATGAATGCAAGTTGCAAGACTACTTGACAGAATTAAGAGTTGGATAAAAATGAAAGAACGAATAAGAGAGGTTGGCGGGTTCAACGATTGGCGTGGTTGCATGGGACTGTATTTTACACAGAGACAGCTTCGACCACTGAAAAAATACGGAATCATTGAGGCAACGACATTAAAGGAAGCGTATAACATCATTAATAATAAAGAGTTATGATACCAATACCACAATCAAACGCAAGGGAGCAAGCGGAGAACGAGCTTGCACAATGGATTCTTGACAATACCAAGGACAGGAAAAGCGTACAGATATTGCAACGCACAGAGGGCTGTTGCGCTGGCAACTGGTGCGGCAATTCGCCGTATGGGGATTGGCACAAAGCTACTTTTGAGGCTGTTGATGCCGTAATCAGGGAGTTCCGCAAACAAGGATGGATGGTAACGCAAAGGTGTTCTTTGAGATACCCTACCGCATACATAACATTTGAAAGGTAATCAAAAATGAAAAGAGAATACACGCTCGTAAGAGTTAATGGTAATGCTTTTGCCATTATGGGATATGTTGTTCGTGCCATGAAACTCGAACACAAGTCAAAAGACGAAATCGACGCATATATAAGAGATGCGAGATCCTCGGATTATACACATTTGATTGCCGTGTCTGTGGACATGTGCGAGGAGTTAAATAACAGACAGCCATGAAAAACATTTATCACATTCACCAGTCCTCCAATTCCTATTGTGATAACCATTGGACTGATACCGATTACTACCTTTGCGATAGCGAAGAGGAGTATCAAGAATTACTGCAAGAATACCGAAAGAAAAGGGAAGACGTGGAACAACGTTATCAAGCCAACAAGGATAGCTATTCCGCCAGATGGTGTTACTACAACTTCATCTTTCACCAAGAAGGCGAAATACACGCCGATGAATATTATTATGCGCACGAATGGTGCGGCAAGGAGTTCGATGCCTATGGTTTCGGTTGGCACGAGAATCTGGAGAGGAGCTCACATTACAAGTATTTTCTGAAGCCTGGCTCTGTAACTAACGAAAGCGTTAGCTCAGCCGTTGGCAAGTTCACGGGATATGGAAGTTAAGACAAGAACATGGTACATACAGGAGCAGGAAAAAGTTTCTTTATCGAAACAAGTAAGGAAATGCCTTACTACATTAAGACATCAACAGGTTGCGAGATTTACAGCAATGACAGGCGATTGCGCATTGTTGCTTCAAAGGTCAAGATTGCCAACGACGAACAACGCTACAACATTGCCTACTTCGTGCGCTCTGGCGAACACTGGGAAAAAGGCAGTAATGGTCTCTATGTAGATAGCTTGGAGAGGTATATTTCCGATTTAAAGAACTCACCCTCTTTTACCAAGGCAACAACAGAGATGTGAAGAGAGTTAAGTAGGCAACAACGAATAAAAAAAATCTAAAAATTGATTGTTAGGAAAATATTGCTTACCTTTGTAAACAATTAACACAGGGCACGATATGTTAGGAGCAATTATAGGAGATATTGTAGGCTCAAAGTATGAGTTCAACAATACGCTCGATTATAACTTTGAGATGTTCAGCGATGGATGCAACTTTACCGACGACACCATTTGTACAGTGGCCATAGCCGATGCCATACTGAACAAGCGAAGCTATCAAGAAAGCCTGCACGACTGGTGCCGCCGCTACCCTAACCCCAAGGGAGCATACGGCGGAAGATTCGCAGGGTGGGTTCATTCGGCTTGCCCTCAACCATATAACAGTTGGGGCAACGGTGCTGCCATGAGAGTAAGCCCGATAGGTTGGGCTTTTAATGAGCCACATACCATTATTCGAGAGGCGGTGAATAGTGCCAAAGTATCACACGACCATGTGGAGGGGTTAATCGGCGCATCCGCCGTCGCAATGGCAATGTATGAAGCAAAACTGTTTTCAACGGCAAAGAAAGCAAAGCCGTACATATCATCAATCGCAAGATGGTATTATGGGGATGACTTCAAGATGGGGCTACCTCGACAAGGGGTATTCGATGAGACTTGCCAAGGGTGCGTACCCCTTGCGTTATACATCATATTGGAGAGCGACGACTTCGAGGATGCCATCCGAAAGTCTATATCATACGGAGGCGACAGCGATACGCTTGGAGCGATTGTTGGTTCCATAGCAGAACCATTATTCGGCATTCCCCCATACCTGAAAGAAAAGGCTATCAGTTACCTGCCGTCTGAAATGGTGACTGTCGTGACTAATTTTGAAAAGAAATATGGCAGCAAGTGAAAAAGAACTAATGAGCCACTGCCGATATTACCGAGGTGGCAACAACCCAAATACTGATGGCGATATGGCTTGGTTTTGGGATATGGAAAGGGTGTATGTAAAGCATGGCGGCGTATTCAAGGGCGAAGAAGATTATTACAAGCGTATCAAAGGCAAGGAGTACAAGGGCATTCCCCACACCTTGCTAATGGTAATGTTCACCTCTTGGGGCAAGAAGGTTTATGATGTCAAGGCTGAAATTGATAAGTTTTACAGTCTTGTTGATGAATACCTTTTCATTCCTAATGACCATTTCCCTGAAGATAAGATTCCCAATAATCTATAACAAAGGAGGCATACCATTTCGGCACGCCTTTCCCATTTTCAATATCCTATATTACTATCTTTAATATATGACAAGTCTTTTAGTTCTTGCGCAATAACTTCACAGTCAATATAAGTCTTACTCCCCTCTTGGTACACCTTTGTTATCCTCATTCGTGTTCCTCGCTGGAATAAAGCCTCTTGCTCCGAACTATACGAAGTGAAACGCTCTATTCCATCCCAGTTTCTTTCTGCGCCACAGCCAAAAGCCGAAATAGGCTCAATATATGCTGCTTTCGTTCCTTTTGGCGCATAGATATTAAGGATAACGTCCTTAGAACTAAACCCTTCTCCTTTACGACTCGCTGTTGACATAAAACCGCCTTCTTGCATCTCCATACCTACGAGGTCTTGCAAGTTGTTAGGCATAGAACCTCCTGCAAATTTTATTCGTGACTCAATAACAGAAAGCCCATCGTCTCCACGAGTGAACCACATATCCGTAGGTAGCTCATTTTTTTCAATGTAACTTGTAATGTTGTTTACCTTGTCTATGAATCTTGCTTTAGACTGTTGATTATAGTATGTCCTGCCTTGCAAAGGCTCATTTACGTCACGGTAATGAGACGTGTATTCAAACACATAGTCTTTTTCTGTCTCTGTTGCCGCTATCCACTGTCTCCCTGCCGTATCGACAAGGGCCTTATCTGCCACTTCTCCCATCCCTGTATCCCACACGGCAGCATCTTTACGAGCTGGTGAAAAAGCGTTTGTATCAAATTGTACGTTTTTCGCATTTCGCTTAGATTTTGCATTAATAAGGGATTCTTTCTCCGCTTTCGCATCAGCATATAGTTTCTCGGCAAGGTTCTTGTCATGTGCATTAATTGCATTTTCAAGGTCATAGACCATTTTGTGGTAAACCTTGCTTTGTGTCTTGTAGCTCTTAACTTCGGCAAACATAGAATTAAGATTCGCCCAGTCAATGGCATCTTGAACCTCGCTAAGCTTCTTAAAGTAAGCGGCCTGTGATACCTGCCATGTGGCATATTTTTGTTGCACTCCATGCATATTGCCGCCCAAGAAGTCCTCTGCCTCGAATTTTAGCTTACTCGCTTGCTTTTCAAGCGGAAGCCCTTGCCACTGGGCAAGCTTGTTATCCACGGCATCGTAGACACCGTGTAGCTCTTTTGATGAGAATTGCTTGTGCCACTTATTCACGTCTGGGATGAGCTTGGAGAGCGAAGCCTCGTCCAACTGTATCGCATTAATTTGTTTAGCAAGCGTTTTCGCAGCCTCCCTTGCCTTCGCATAGTCAGCCGCCTGTAATAATGCCTGGACGTAAGAAAAGTCCGTCTCGCCGTATTGCTGAGCGGTTTTCAGCACATTCATTGCTACCTTACGGTCAGTCCACAAGAGCTTCGTCTCATAGCCTTGCTTGAAGCGGTTGAATACCTGCATCACTTCCTTGCTGTTCTTCTTGTCAGCTATTGCGTAGCGAATCGCGAAGTATCGCTTGCGAAGAGCGTCGCTTTTAATGTTCATAATAGACTGCCCAGGAAGAATGCCTTTCGCCATGCCATAATAGTAATTTCGACGATAATTATTCCATCGAGACTGTATCTTGTGAATCTGCTCCTGCGTGCGTTGGATGTGGCGAGCCTTTGCTTTCTCCAATATATCATCCTTGCGAGAAATCGCGTTTAAGCCCATTTGCGCGCGATTTTCGGTGCTTAAAAGCCCTGCCCAGTACTTTGTGTTATCTCGCAAATGCCACGCCAATTTTTCGCTCTTACCAGCGGCAACGATGGCATCGGTATTGTCCCTTATATATTGCTTAAACTCGTCGGGTACGTCTGTAACGGCAAAGGGCGAGACATAATTACTCATGTCCTCACCTGCCATAAGTCGTTTGTAAAATTGTTTTTTTTCATCGCCTTGCAAAGTAATAGGGTCGCTCGTGCATCGGCATTGAGGGTGCCAGTTCAGCCAAACAAAATCCTTTGGGTATCTGCCTTGAAGTTCATCGCATATATCATGGTGCTTCTCTGGGTCATGCTCTGGAGAGACGTGAATCCACTGCCCTATGACAAACGGTTCTTTCCGCCACCTCTCGTTGTGCGCTTTAAGGTATGCGGCGTTTATCTCCGTCCTCGCCACTCGCAACGCATTCTTGCGTGCCGAACGATACACACCCGTGCCGACCGCCTCCAATGGCTCGTCAACAAAACGAACCTTACCGTTAATCACCTTACGCTTGTACCATTTGATAACATCCTTTTTCGTGCCGTTCTTTAGCACCTTGACAGTGTGATAACGCCGATACATCATGTCGGGATTATTGAGGTACTGCCTTAACTTGGAGCCTATCTGTTCTGCCGATTCGCCAGCCTTAATTCCATCGGCAAGCACATTAGACATTGCCATTTCAAATTCCCCCTTGCTTTGTTGACAATAGTTCCATACAGTCTGCGCGAGGTTCAGCCCTTCCTTGGAATGTAGTCTATTCGCGATAAAAGTCTTGGCCGCCGTTGCCCTTGCCACTTTAAGGGCGTCATTCGATAATAACGTAAAGGTACCAAGGTCTTCTTTGTCGTGGTTGTAAGCCAGGGTCACTCCGTCTGTAATCCCACTCTCGTAGCAAAGCAAGCTATTTTGAAAATAGTCATTAAATATGCCGTTTAGCCTTGCCTTCAACTCGGGGAAATTATCGAAGTTAAAGAGCACATCTCCATCAAGCACACTTTCGTCATAACCAAGATACAACAGCTTCTTGATATAGTCGCTATACAACCTGCCCAACCGCTTATTGTAGACGGCAAATAGCAAGTTTAACTGCTCCTTTTTCTTTTTAGACGTTAAAGCCATTACTTCGATTTCCTGGTCGATTTAAAGAATTTCTCATTTGTGACCATTAGTATCTTAACAGGTACGGTATTCTTGCCATTAATCTTTGCAGCCGCAGCTCTGTGATTTCCGTCGACCAAGATAACCTTATTTGTGCCAGAAATACCGAAGCCCACTATGCCGTCGTAATTCTCTTTCGACATATATTTTGCGACCTGTTCTTTATTGAGATAGTTCTGAACAGAAATTAGTTTATCCACATCCGCATTGACAGTATAACCGTTTTTTTGGATTGCACTAACAACTTTGTCGTGGTTTATGTCATATAAATCTTTTGAGTTTGTTATTTGCTTTTCTATTTTAAGAAAATCGGTATGCTCTGTAATATTCTTTAATTTAATAAAGACCTTTTCATTAGAAAAACCATCTGCATACAAGCTGTCTATCTTCTTAATCTGGTTACTTAGTGACCCTTTTGATGGGTACTTTGCTCTTGTGCCACCACTATTTTTTGCCATAACTATTCCTTTCTGTTATTCTCAATTGACTGTTGCGCTGTCGCCGAGCCTCTTTCCGTTCCAAGCATTGCCGCCTGTTGTAGTAATTCATTCTGTTGCTCCTCTTGCATTTCCTTTTCCACGCTGTCAGCATCATCGTTGAGCGGATTAAGCTCAATACTACGTCGTTGTGATGTAGAAGGCTTACCACCGTTGCTTTGAGTGATAAGTTGCATTAGTTCCATATTATTTTTCGGGATATAAGGCTCAAACACAGGCTCGAAGTCAATATCCTCAGCAACGCTTTCGTCTATACCTTTTACATAAGCACCTGTATTGCAGATGCCATTGGCCACGATATTGCTCCTGCGTGTGAACATCTCCCCATAAAGCTCCGTTTTATTGCCAACTTTCAAAAATGGGTCAGTGAACATTAAGCGAATGGCCGCGCCACTGGTGTTATTGCCCAATGTCTTCATATTCTCAAATGAAATATCAGGCGTTTGTGTGAAGGAGAAGATAATATTAAACAGATAAGCAATCTCGCCCTTCACCGACTCTGGCGAGTGGTCCCAAGACAGGACGCTCATGTGCGTTTCCTTGCCGCCTTGGAATACCGCGCCCTGCTCGCCTTTCTCGGCGAAGCCTTCCAAACGCCCTTGTATGAAGTATTTAGGCGTGCCGAAATAGTCGTTAGTATCACCCCAATTGGAGATGCACTCCTCCGCACGGTCTGCCGCCCACTGAACGTCTGCCCACTCTGATTTGTACTGGTGATAATACACAACAGGTATCTTCGTAAAGCCGTGGGCCTTTACATCAACAAGCGTCCATCCTGAGCCATTGTTGATATACTTATACACATAACGGTCGGTGTATACATCAAAATGAAGTTCAGAATTGCCTTGCTCATCAAAAATATAGTATTCGCGCCCAAAGCCATCCATGCGATGCCAGTCGTTGAAGTGCGGATATAGCTTGTCGCCATTGGCAGGAGAAAGCAACTGCACACGTATCTCGCCGCCAAGTCGTCCGTTATCGTCCGTGGTCATGTACCACAACTCCGCTGCCTCACACTGTGAGGAAACGGTGCGAACGAGTTGCTTGTCAAAATACTTCATCTTGTTATCGTGATAGCAATGCATGATGGCATCATAAAGCAATTGTTGCTTTCCGTCAAGCGACTTCACATCCACACCATGCGAATTAGCCTTATATGTCACGGCATTGGTAAGCAAGAAACCGACAAGCCTCTCTACGATAATCTGCTGTATGGGCAGAGCTATCCTTACCCTGTCAACTAACACCGTCTTGTAGATTACCTGTCCCGTGATGGGGTCTTTTTGGTCGGTGGGGACTTTTATTCGCTTTTTTTTACGCTTATCGATGTCAAACACGTCATGCTTGTATGGATCCCATTGGCGCATGAGCGTTTCAAAGTTGTCATGCAGTGGCAATTTGCGAGCTGTAAGCAATGTATGCACGGTGTTGGCATCATTGCCCGAGAGTATTTCAGTTATATTCCTCATTTTTTGTGGCTTTGCCACAAAGTTATGAAACCAACGATACTTTTACGAAATATTCTTAGTTCCTGTGTAAACACCCCAAAAAAAAGAAATTGGATATGTTAAAATTCAAATGGACTGACACAATAATAACTTGCGCTATCTTTGCAGTTACAAAACACAACACAAATAAACCACAATTGCCAAATTTATGAAAGGTTGTTTTTTATCCCTTGCCGTGCTAATCTTTGGGTTCTTCGCAGTGCTCGCAATTGCAAGAAGCGAGAACGCAGCAGAGACGGAAAAACTGGCGAATATGCCATTGTATGAAAATGTCGAGTATGTTCAAGTTGCCGCTGGCGATTTGATACAGCAAAGACTTAAAGACCCTGATAGCTACAAGTTTGTGGATATGCAAGAGCAGCCGTCAACAAAACAAGGTGAAAAACTGTTCGTTGTTACATACAGAGCCAAGAATGGCTTTGGTGGTTATAATGTCGGCGAGGCTTTATTCTCTTGCGATAAAGACAATCTGACTTTACTATCTATAAAAGGACGATGATATAGTCCTTGACTACCTTTTCCCAATATGCCAATGGTTGCACCCGGGGCAGAGGTAGGCAGAATAGCCTCGTAGTCGCCTCCTTGCGATATACCTTTGTGCATCCTCCTCGCATGGGAACGTTTGCTTGGCAGTACCCTTGCGGTTGTAGTGGGAGCGTTTGCGATGCTCACATGGTTGCTTGTCATATATTCGTTTCATAGGCTCAGAGGATTCCGAGGATTTCAGACGCGGACATACCGCTGCCGTATGCCCCCAATACCTTCTCAAGTACAACATACCTGCAACCATCTATTATATGGTTATACATATCAATCGGCACGTTTAGCCATTTGCCGTCCTTGTCTTGCCGCCAAGTATAGTTATTAAATTCCTTCTTTGCGTTTACGGAACGATTAGTTATATGTATAGTATATTCCAACATTTTCATAATGCCAGCCTGAATAGAACCAGGAAATTTCTTAACAGGTTTTATATCAATGCCAGCATTGTATATTTCGTCAACTAAGCGAGGGTCGGCAGATTCGGAGATGATTTCAGTATTTTCTTTATCCTCCTTCAATATTCTAATTATATCAGAAGAAAGCATGTGCGTTTGGTAGCAAGCTTCGTCTATGTAAATATCTTTGCCATAAATATATACGTCCACGATTGCAGTCGGGTCTGACGCATAGCCAAAGTCCATCCCTCGATAATGGTGTCTTCGCGCTTCTACTGGTATATAGTCGTCAATGACCACGTTTTTAAATATCAAGCCCTCAACCATTGAGCGCAATCCCAGACCATAGATACGCCAAAGGCTCGGATTCTTCCATCTAAGGCTCTCAATCTCAGCGATAACCTTTGGTTCAAGGAAAGGGTTATCCTTGTAAGTGGAAATGAACCAATAAGTGCTTTTTTCCTCATTTACCTGATTAATCCAATGGTCTTCCGAGAAGGAAGGGTTGTAGTCAAGGATAGAGAACTCCGTTGTACGCATCTGTAGCTGCTGCCATTCGATAAAAGAAAGCTCATTCGCCTCATTTACGAAAAGCACCTTACGCTTAGAACCACGCACCTTCTGCTCATTGTCGGTGGAGAAGAACTCAATCCAAGAGCCGTTAGGAAAAGAGTAAACGAACTCTGATTTATTCATGCACTTATCATTCCACCAACCAAAGTTGAGCATTATATCCTTGAAGTCACGATAGACAGTTCGCTTGATGGAAGGCATACCAGCACGAATGATGGAAACAGTCGTTCCAGCATGGTTAAAGCAAAGCATACATAGGAACTGCACAACCGAGTAGGTTTTGGCAGAGCGTGAGCTTCCTTGAAGAGAGCAAGTTGTAAAACCTGCTTCCTTCGCTGCTCTTACCCTCATGTAGTTCTTTGCAAAAAATACGTGTGGCATCCTTTCTATTTTATACCTCCTTATTTTTATCTGGTTGCGCATCCTTGCGCTCTTTCTCTTTTTGTATCTCCGCAAGGACCTTGTTGTATTCTTCACTATTTGATACGAAATGCACCTGCAATGGGTCTTGCTTGATTTGCTCACCCTTGCTCGTGAGGTCTATGCGCTGTATCTTGCCGTAAGCTCGGTCGACAACACGCTCGAGTATATCCATTCCCTTCTTGTCAAGTATGCCCTTGGCGACGATGCGCTGCATCATAGGGCGTGACTTATCGTTCAGCACCGCTTTCAGCTCTTCCTCTGGCAATGTCGCAATATACAGAAATGACTCTGCAATAATCTGAGAAGATGGCACTTCGTAGCCTTTCGCCTTCATTTCCTCAATGAACAGCGACATCGTCTTGGGTCTTGGCGGTTTACCTCTCGGATTACCCGACTGCCCCTTTTTGAATGTTCCTTTTTTGAGGTTCTCAAGTTGTTTTGCTCGTTGTACCTCATTATGTGACAATGGCATGATATTACATATTTAATACGTTGAACATACGTTGCATATGGCTTTTATTCCAAAAGACCTCATTTTCATGTATTTCTCAGTCAGTGTATTTTGTTGTTATGGGAATTATTTATAACTTTGTTGTGTTTATCTTTTCGGGTAACTCGGTATGCGAGAGCTCGATTCCGGCACTTGTTGCAGATGAACCCAAGTTAGGGCAGCATATCTGCCGCTAACTATTTAATCTGGCTGACTTTTCTTTTCTAATGTCCTGGCTACGAACGTGTCAGAACAATCCCCACTCTGCGAATTTCTCGGAACCACCAACCTTGTTGATATAGTTTCGTGCAATCTCGACAATCTCCGAGTAAGGCTTCCCATCAATCTCTGTATCACCAATGGCACAGAATAACTCCACAGGCTTGCCTGTTTTTTGAGCTTTCAAGAAAGCGTAGATGTTGACGGAAACATCAGCTTTGCTTAGGTCCTTGCCCTGCACTCCACCGCCCGAAACAGATTGAGCCATATCAGAGCCAAGTTTGCGGTTTGTAGCACCTGCGTCAACGTCTGTTCCACCTGTCCAATCTCCAAGAGGATTGATAACAGCATTTGGATAGAGCTTCTTTAAGTCCTCAGTCTTGGCGTTACTTTGACAGATAATCAATTTACCGTCAGCTAATACATACTTGCCATCTGAAGGATAACGCTCATAGATGTCGTGGGCTATTTTGCTGAGGGTACGCTCCTCCTCTGTGAGTGGAACGCCTCGGAAAATACCATTGTCGCCACAACGAATAGCTCCGTCTTGGTTGCTTGCAAGGATAGGGTCTTGAGCTACCATAACGAGAGATACTTTCAAGTCTGTTCGCTTAGTGATACGCCAAACAATAGCCTCAGCCTCAGCGTCTGAAATGTTCACGCTACTCTCAATGATGATGTTTACTACACCATGTCCGAGCAGTACTTCAACTGCTATTTTCGGATTCTCTTCTTTCTTGTACGCAAGGTCAACGATAGCACCAGCAATGCGGTCTGCCACCTTGTCGGGGTGTTGCGGGTTTACTTTTTCTATCATTTCTTTTAGTTTAACTTTTTATTTTATATTTGGCAATGTTAAAGTTTCGTGGGAATATAATTTCATCTTCTGCGCCTCCTATTACAAGACAGTGAGTACCCTTGGGAATGCGGTACGCATACATGTGCTTAGAACCGTACATTCCCGAAGAAAAGTGCTCTGCTACGGTTGCCATACGGGAGGTGCTTGTGTATCCTTTATTTGTTGCAGTCGGTTTATTCTGTGTACCACGAAACACTGTTACGTCCTTAGAAAGAGTTGTCCTTTGTATTATCTTGTCAAGCTGTTGTTTTACGGCCTCTTCTTTTTTGTCATGAGGTCTGTTGCTGCGCAATTTTTCGTTAATGCTTTCAAAGCCCCATCTTTGATATTCTGCCACAGCGTTCTTTTCGTCTTCGTTTTTGAGCTTAGTAGGCATCATTGAATATTGTTTTTGCTCCTCGTCGTAAACTTTATCAAAGACTTCTCTATACCTATTTTGGTTCTTCTCGGACCATCCTTCCTTTTGGACCATATTTAATAAAGCTAACACATTTGTACCAATGTGAGATTTGACGTTTCCACGCTTGTACCTTTTAGGTATTCGTGTCGAGCCACTTCCTTTACTCATTTTCGTTTTCCTTTATTTTTTCGGCCTTTTTGCCTGTGTAGGTTTCCCAACGGTTGATGATAACATCGCAATAATGTGGGTCAAGCTCCATTGAGAAACCCTTGCGGTTGAGTTGTTCGCACGCCATGATTGTTGTACCGCTACCACCGAAGCTGTCGTATACATTCCAACCCTCTTGTGAAGAGTTTTGTATTAGATATGCAAACAGGGGTATTGGCTTCATTGTTGGATGTTCCACGCTTTTCTTTGGACGCGCAAACTCGAGTACCGTGGTTTGCTTGCGGTCGGAGAACCAATGATGACTTGCCCCTTTCTTCCAACCATACAAACACGGTTCGTGCCGCCATTGGTAGTCCTGTCTGCCTAACACCATAGAGTCCTTTGCCCATATAAGATTCTCACGCAATTCAAGGTCAACAGTATTAATAAGTGCCTTGCGGAACCAATATGAATATCCGTCGCTGTGGAAAATATAGAACGATGCTCCTTTTTCCATGTTGGCGTTTGCAGCATTAAAGGCGTTTGTCAAGAACTGCTCGAACTTGTCGTTATCCATTTTGTCATTCAAGACAACAAGCCCGTCTTTACGATGGCCTTCAGTTGCACTGTTGTCGTATCCATAGGCTACATTATAAGGAGGGTCGGTTAGGTAGAGTTGTATCTGCTGACCATCAAGAAGCAATGCCACTTGCGCGGCATCCGTTGAGTCGCCGCACATAAGGCGATGTTGCCCTAACTGCCAAATGTCTCCAAGTTTGCACTTAGTCTCAATTTCATGCTCATTCTCATCATAGTTGTCATCTTCTGTTTCTTTGCGCTCTGACATCTGTTCGACAGGTTCTGTGTCGGTTAAAAAGGAGCAATCCACTCCCCAATCTTGCAACTCATCGACTTTCCAGTCGCCGTTAGCAAGCTCATCCCAATCCCAGTTACCTGCTTGTACGTTGTCCTTGATAGCATACTCCTTGATTTTCTGAATTGGGGTATCGGTCTTCAAGACGAAACAAGGCAGCTTATCGAAGTTCGTATTTCCACCGATGCGTAACTCGTTAGCCACTCTGAGGCGCATATTACCGCAGATGGTGACGTATGTACCATCCTCCAAGCCATAAACCATCAAAGGCTTGTACTCTAAGAACTCTGGGCTATCGGCGAGTGACTTGACGAGATTGTCGTGCTCGCTCTCCTTTAAGTAGCGAGGGTTCTTTGGAACGCCATCAATCTGCCCCTCATTATAGAGGAGCTTTGTAATGTCAATCATTTCACGAAAACCCAGCTTTACAAGAAGCTCATCCTTTGCGATGTATGGGTTCTGAGATATTTTCTTTTCTTTTGACATAACTTTTCGTGTTTAATAATTATTTTCCCTTAATCCGTTCACATCCATCAGTCATTCTAAAGTCCTCCTTTTGCCTACTAAAAGGAGTTAACTTATCAATTTGTTCTTGAATAGAAAAATCCTCATTGAAGAAAGCAATGCCCTCGTGTATCTTCTTTATCGCCTGTATCTTCTTTTTAGTAGTCACAACAGGGTTTATATATATGCAGCCATGCTGTTGGGCAAAACGCCTACAGCTATTGCCTCCACCATATATGACGAACAACGGCTTCTCCCCCTCTGCCCAGTCCTCAGCAATGGATAGCTCAAAGGCGAGGTTACTGAGGCGGTCAGAATAGCCACGAGTAGCGAATGCACGCCACCCACGAGGCACTCCTATCATGTTAAGTTGATAATATTTCTGTGCTACGTTCAGGTCAACGAATATGCCTATGCCTCGTTGTTGCATTGCTCGCCCAATCCAACGTTTCTTATAAAGAGCTTGCATTCCAAATGCTATTGGCATCTCGTTGAAAAGCGAGAAATTTGGTTCTACAATATTACTTGGGTGATGTCGCAAAATCTTATCTGGGTGTTCATACACCACACGGAAGCGATAATCATCCGTGTAGAAATGTAGCGTACCTTGCCCGTTAAGATTGAAAGTTCTGGCCTGTTCACCGAAGCATAAGAAAGGAATATCACAAGTTTGCGCTTGCATATTCAAATCCAATGTCGGGATTTCCAAGTCGTTGTCGCATGGAAATAGCTGGTCTGGTATTAAGGGAGTGTAGCTGTCATTCATATCGTTGAATTTTGTCGTTAATCGCCGTGTATAACATCGTGACGTATTTATCCCTGCTGTCCAAATAGCCGCCATACCTATTAGCTTGATTTATCACGTTCCCTCGCGAACGCCCAAGCCTCTCTCCAGCTAAGGTAGGGTGTATTCCGTCTCTCCTCGCCATAAAGCAAAAAATTCCCCTAAGGCTATTGAGAAGAACAGTCTTCTTACGCGAGCACAATTGTTCAGGTGAGATTCCCCCAACCTCACAAACGGCTTGTTCAATAGTTGCTAAGCTATGCTCCATTTTTAATTCTATTAATAACCGCCACAAAATTAACAATAAACTATCAATAAACAAGGGTTGAACCCTTAAAATATATTAAATCCTAAATTTTATTCTTAGTATATTTTTTTCATCTGAACAGTTTTTATTAACTTTGCAATGTGTTTAAGAGAAATGACTATTAGTCAGACACCTCGATACACCACCAAACAAGAAACAGGTCAAGTCTTGTGAGGCGCATAACTTAGGATTTACGTGAGGTCGGAAGACCTACTAAATACGGAGCGGCAGAAAAACTTGACCTTTTCTGTCGCTTTTGCTTTTTGGTAAGATGCAAATAAGAAAGAAGATATTGGATAAAATGTATCGCAATCCCGAGTTAAGGAAGGCAATTGCATTCTCCCTCTATATGAAGTCGAGGGTAGTATCTTCTTCCGTCCCACATTTTACTATCAATAAATTACACGAGATAAGTGGCGTAAGCGCAACAACTATTAAAAAAAGATTGCGCATACTCAGACAACATAATATGGTTTCTTTCACAGGTAAAGGAGGCCATTGTATTGTCTTCAATTCTTTAAGAAGTCACACTTCTCATAGGAATATCTGTATTAAAGATATTGACTTTATCGCAGACCATTGCTCACATAAAAACACAAATGCTCAAAATGTAAAATTCATAGATGATATATTAACGGCATTACTTATAATTGAAATCCAAAATCACAAGAATTTCGCAAGGCAAATGATTCAGCAGTCGGAGCAACCTAAAGGCTTGAATGAACTAAAGATAGCTAAGAAAGCTTGCAATCTTTTTGGCTACAGCGATAAATTCTCGGACAATGGCATTTCTTACAAGTATATGGCTCAAAAAATAGGATGTGGTCTTCAAAAAGCATTTGATATTGTTAAGTTCGCCACAAAGGAACAGATTTTAGTCAAGTTTAGAAACGTGCAAAAATTTTATTTCCCTGGCGCAAAATTTATCAAAGAAGAATTACTTAGAATATACACATATATAAAAGGTAACACTGCCTATAAAGTTAGTGCTAATCGCTATCAACTCTGCGATGGTATGGTATTTATTTAGATTATGAAAAAGTAAGATTATAAAAATGGCAAAAATAAAAAATATGGTAACGAAAACAACTATCGCCGAGACCCTTAAAGAGGTCATGGCAAAAAAGGACATCAAGCTCACGGTTGCGGAGAGCAACCTCTGTGTGACTACGGTCTTCCAGGCCGTCAAGAACGCTCTCGTCAACGCTGGCGAGGTACGCATCGACGGCTTCGGAACGTTCAAGAGCGTTGATAAGCCAGAGCGTACTGGTAGGAACCCTCGGACGGGTGAGTCTATCACAATAGCAGCGCACAAAGATGTCGTGTTCAAAGCAGCAAAAGCCTTGAAGATTACTGTGAACAACAAGTAGACGTTATTTATTTAGTTCATTTTTTATTTTTAATGTTATATTTTTCATTCCACC
>ERZ1034678.918-NODE-918-length-15500-cov-53.289673_pt1 | contig 15500 bp, 7 predicted proteins | sample MGYA00520640_ERZ1034678 | MGnify/ENA primary metagenome ERZ1034678 (study PRJEB33766, sample SAMN09781767) | gut metagenome | biome: gut microbiome | host: Homo sapiens | place: Madagascar | study: EMG produced TPA metagenomics assembly of the PRJNA485056 data set...
AGACCAAGGAAGTGAAAATCGGTAAGAAGAGAGAGTTCAAACTCTCATTGGAAGATGACAACGCTATCGGCGAAGTCGTAGTCGTAGGTTATGGTCAGCAGAAGAAGGCATCTGTCGTGGGTTCTATTGCACAGACCACAGGTGAGGTGCTGGAACGTGCTGCCGGTGTCAGCGACATTGGTGCTGCCTTGACGGGTAACCTTCCTGGTGTGGTAACTGTTCAGGGCAATGGTATGCCTGGTGAGGAGGAGCCACAGATCATCATTCGTGGTGCTAGTTCTTGGAACAACAGTGACCCTCTCGTCCTAGTCGATGGTATCGAGCGTCCTATGAGTAGTGTAGACATTGGTTCTGTAGAGAGCATCTCCGTATTGAAGGATGCATCTGCCACTGCCGTTTATGGTGTGAAGGGTGCCAATGGTGTCATCTTGATTACTACCAAGCGTGGTAAGGAAGGCAAGGCTAAGATTGATGTAGGCTTCAACGCTACATTGAAGGCTCCTTCTAAGTTGCCTAACAAGTATGATTCATACGATGCCTTGATGTTCCGCAACAGGGCAGTGGAGCATGAGTTGGGTGTTTCTCCTGAATCTTGGTCTTACATCCGTCCTCAATCATTTATTGAGAACTATCGTAACCAGACCACACAAGAGCAGCGCGAGCGTTATGCTAACGTGGATTGGCAGGATGCCCTCTTCAAGAAGAGCGCCATGTCATATAATGCCAATGTCAATGTGAGCGGTGGTACAAGCTTCGTGAAGTATTTTGCTTCTGCCGACTTTGTACACGAGGGTGACCTCTTCCGTGAGTATGATAACGGACGTAACTATAACTCTGGCTATGGATACAACCGTATCAATGTGCGCAGTAACTTGGACTTCTCTATCACTAGAACTACTACATTAAAGGTAAATGTATCTGGTTCTAATGGTGTGCGCAAGGCTCCTTGGAGCAACATGAGCAATAGCGAGTGGCAGATAGGACAGCAGTGGGCTGGTGCTTATAACATCGCTCCAGATGTATTCTTGCCTCAGTATAGCGATGGCTCTTGGGGTTATTATCCAAATGCGTCTAACGTAAGTAACTCTGCTCAGAACCTCGCCATCGGTGGTACAGCGCAGGCTACTACTACTCGTATCAATACCGACTTTACCTTGGAGCAGAAACTCGACTTCATCACCAAGGGCTTGAACTTGCGTGGTACCGTTTCTTGGGACAACGTATTTGTTGAGACTAGCCGTGGTATCAATGACTTGAACAATACTGCTCAGACCAAGTATATTGATCCAGAGACTGGCAATATAACATATGGTCAGGTATATGAGTCAAACAATAAGTTCGACTGGAAACAGGGCGTTAACTGGAGTACTTCAGGTGGTTCGGTTGATAACAACCAGACTGTTCGCAATCTTTACTATCAGTTGCAGCTCAACTGGGCTCGCAAGTTCGGACAGCATGATGTTACAGCCATGGGCTTGTTCTCTCGTCAGGAGAATGCACGTGGTAGTGTGATGCCTACATACCGTGAGGACTGGGCGTTCCGTGCTACTTATAGCTATGCTGGTCGTTACAACATCGAGTATAACGGTGCTTACAACGGATCAGAAAAGTTTAGCAAGGACAATCGCTTCGCCTTCTTCAATTCTGGAGCTATCGGTTGGACCATCACTGAGGAGAACTTTATGAAGAATCTTCGTGACAAGCACATCATCGATATGTTGAAGTTCCGTGCATCTTATGGTGAAATTGGTGATGACAATCTTGGTCCTGATCCATTCGACTCTACTCGTCGTTGGCTTTATATGAGTCAGTGGGCATACGGAGGCAACACAGTGATGGATCTTGACCATACCAAGAGTATCTACACATGGTATCGCCAGAACACATTGGGTAATAAAGATGTGAAGTGGGAGACTGTGAAGAAGACCAACTTCGGTGTCGACTATGGTTTCTTGGGTGGTTTGATTACCGGTTCGCTCGATTTCTTCTGCGACCGTCGTAACGACATTTTGATCTTTGGTGATAACCGCTCCATCCCATCTTACTTTGGTACTACAGCTCCTACTATCAATAAGGGTAAGGTTCGTACCAGTGGTTACGAGTTGGAGTTGAAGCTCAACAAGAAATTTGCCAATGGCATCCGCCTCTGGGGTAACTTCAATATGACCCATGCCAAGAACAAGGTGCTCTTGAAGGATGACGCTCAGCTCACTCCTAACTATCAGAAGGAGGCAGGCTACTCTATGGGTCAGTATCACTCATACATTGATCGTGGCTTTATCAACGACATCGATGACTTGATAGGTTCTCCAGCTCATGAGTCTAACGACAACCACCGCTTGGTAGGCGATTACTACATCGTAGACTTCAACGGTGATGGTGTGGTAGATAGCAAGGACTCAGCTCCAGTAGGTTATAGCTCAAACCCTCAGAATACATACAATGCTACTATCGGTATCGAGTATAAGGGTTTCTCTGCTTTCGCTCAGTTCTATGGTGTAACCAATGTAACTCGTGACGTAACCTTGACAAGCTTCGGTAATAAGTTGGACAATGTTTATGACACTGGTACTTGGTGGGACAAGAATGAGTCTTCTCCAGAATCTATCATTCCTCGTTGGGGTGCTACCCAGTCTGATTACAGCAATGGTACTCAGTTCCTCTATGATGGTTCATACATCCGTCTGAAGAACGTAGAGATTGCTTATACTTGGACCAAGGGATGGATCAAGGCTCTCGGTATGAACTACCTCAAGGTATACTTGAATGGTAACAACCTCTGGCTTTGGACTCGTATGCCTGATGACCGTGAGGCTAACCTCGGTGGTGGCGGTTTCCTTGGAGCATATCCTACAGTACGCCGCTTCAACTTAGGTGTTAAATTCTCATTGTAATATTAAAATGAACATTCAAATGAAAAATAAGATAAAGAATTTTTTGTTGATGGGATGCGTCTCGCTGGCTCTCGGCACCTCGCTCAACTCTTGTCAGGACTATCTTGACAAGGAGGCCGATTCTACAGTCTCAGAAAATGACGCATTTGTAAACTTCCGTAACTTTCAGGGTTACGTAGAGGAGATTTACAACTGTATCCCTGATAAGGAAAAATGTAACTGGTGTCCTTCTTGGAACTGGGGTGATGATGAAATCTTCAACCCAGAGGCTGATGGCCGTATGACACACCAGGTAGACTTGGGCAACTTCCGTGCTTGGCAGACCACTGGTAACTGGCTTTACAAGAATGGCAGCAGCCCTACATCTACAGATAAGTTCAGCCACTCACTTTGGCCACATGCTTGGTATTGCATTCGTAAGGCTAACCAGGGCTTGGCTAATCTCGATAAGTTGGTAGCTAGCAAGGCAGAGAAAGACCTCATTGCTGGTCAGCTTTACTTCTTCCGTGCATGGTGGCACACTGAGTTGATGCAGTACTTTGGTGGTTTGCCATACATTGATACCTATTTGGATCTCAATTCAGAGCTCAATTTGCCTCGTCTCTCTTATCAGGAGTGTGCAGAGAAGGCTGCTGCTGATTATCGCAAGGCTGCCGATCTGTTGCCTATCAACTGGGACAATGAGTATGATGGTGCTGCCACACAGGGCAAGAACGACCTTCGTATCAACAAGATCATGGCACTCGGTTATCTGGGCAAGACTTATCTCTGGGCTGCCAGCCCATTGATGAAGGATGGCGCACAGGTAGGAGCTAGCAAGAATGGCAAGACATACGACTATGATGAGGAGTTTGCCAAGAAGGCAGCTGAGGTCTTCGGTGAGTTGCTCACATTGGTTGAGGGTGGCCAGACACAGTATGGGTTGGCTGAGTTCAACTATAAGGACATCTACAATCATGAGCGTTCTGCCGATGCTACCTCTTGCTTCTCTGATATCTTCTATACCAAGAAGCAGAACTGGAAAATGCCTGGATCTATTGAGGCTATCTTCCGTGGTCCATCTTCAGACTTCAACGGCTCTAACTGGAATACCTCTAAAGTGTTTGGTCCTAAGGTTGACAAAGTGGTTGGACATGACAATGTGATTCATCAGCCTACAGCTAACTTGATAGCTGCTTACGGTATGGCTAATGGTGAGCCCGCTTACATCGTAGAGAATGGCAAGTTGGTTCCTAACACAGCAGGTGGTTTCGATCCTACTCATCCATATAAGAACCGTGACCCACGCTTCTATCACGACATCGTGTTTGATGGCTTCAAGTATCTGAATGGTACTCCTGGTCAGTGGGCTAACTTGCAGTACTGCCAGTTGTATACAGGTGGCAATATGCGTCCAGTGGCTAATGCCAGCCGTACAGGTTACTTCATCCAGAAGTTGGTGCCTCATACATGTAATGAGGTGGATCGCGACTACGATTGGGGTTCAGCATTCCACTGTTACTTGCCATACATGCGTTTGGCTGACATCTATCTGATGTATGCTGAGGCTTGTGCTGCGTTTGGTGGTGCTTCTGGCAAGGCTACTAACTTTAGCAAGACTGCTGAGGATGCCATCAATACCCTTCGTGATCGTTGTGGCGCTGGTCATGTGGCTCCAGAGTATGTAGCTGATGCACATAAGTTCATGGACGAGGTTCGCCGTGAGCGTGAGGTGGAACTTGCTTTCGAGGGCTTCCGTTTCAACGACTTGCAGCGCTGGTTGCTCCTGACCGAGGCTCCTTACAATGTAAAGTACTCTGATGAGTTTGACCGTGTGGAGAGTGCCGATTTCTACAAGGATAATGACCCAGCTGATGCTCAGGTGGCTAACTTCCACCAGGAAGAGATTTTGACTCGTCACTTCACAGCCAAGCACTATTGGTTCCCATTGCCTATCAAGGATGTTTATCTCTATCAAGAGCTTAATCAGAATCCTGGTTGGTAAAATAACATTATATAGTAATACTAAAATAAGAATGATAGTATGAATTCAAAATTCAAATCATATAATTCAAAGTTCCTGTTGGCAGGTCTTGTGTCATTGGCTCCTATGGCTGCCGATGCCAAAACTGCTGCTGAGAACGAAACCGATACCGTTGCTGCCGACAAGGAGATGGTCAATGTGGCTTATCGCAAGGTAGCCAAGGGTGACATCTTGGGCGGCGTTTCGGTAGTCGATGTAGAGGGATTGATGAAGAAAAACTACCACACTTATAGCCTTGACAACATGCAGGGCTACGTGGGTGGTTGGAATGGCAACTCTCTTTGGGGCATGGATGCTGACAATGCTGGATACTTGGTATTGGTAGATGGTGTGCCTCGTGAGGCAACCAACGTGATGCCTAGCGAGATAGACCAGATTACATTCCTCAAGGGCGCACAGGCTGTAGTGCTCTATGGTAGCAAGGCAGCCAAGGGTGCTGTGCTCATCACCACTAAGCGTGGCAAGAACGATGGCTTGAAGGTTGAGGTGCAGGCTAACGCTGGTCTCAATGTGGCTAAGTCATTCCCAGAGTATCTGGGCTCTGCTGAGTATATGACTCTCTACAACGAGGCTCGTGCCAATGACGGTTTGACTCCTCTCTACTCTGCTGAGGATATCTACAATCATGGCTTGGGTGCCAACCCATATCGTTATCCTAATCTCGATATGTACTCTTCTGACTATCTTCGCAAGATGAATAGTCGCTACGAGGCAACTGCTGAGATTAGTGGTGGTGGTAAGCGTGCTCACTTCTATAGCAACATCAACTATTATCGTCAGGGCGACTTCCTGAAGTTTGGTGAGGCTAAGAACAATAACATTCAGCGTTTCAGTGTACGTGGTAATGTAGATGTCAACATCACAGATGACATCAAGGCTTGGGTCAACTCCAATGCCACATTCTATGATTCACATTCTGCTATTGGTAATTATTGGAATGCAGCTGCTACTTGGCGTCCTAACTTCCCACAGAATGCTAGCCCATTGATCTCTACAGACATGATAGCTCCTAATGCCAAAGCTGCTTGGGACTTGATGAGTGTGGCTAAGCTGGTGGATGGCAAGTACTTCTTGGCTGGTACACAGGCTAACTCTTCTAACATCTTCGCAGATTACTATGCTGCTGGTAAGAGCAAGTATACTAGCCGCCAGTTCCAGTTTGATACAGGTGTTAACATCAATTTGCACAAGTTGTTGCAGGGCTTGTCTTTCGAGACTCGTTTCGCAGTAGACTATGCTACCTCTTACACCACATCTTTCAATAATAGCTATGCCATCTATATCCCAACATGGTCAAACATCGACGGCAAGGATATGATCGTAGCTTTGAAGAAGGAAGGTGAGGATAAGAAGTCTGGTGTACAGAACATCGCTAATAGTGTGGACAATCAGACCATGCTCTTCTCTGCTCAGTTCAATTACGCCAATACATTTAATAAGGTACATAACCTCTCTGCGATGTTGATTGCCTCTGGCTATCAGCAGTCTAAGTCAGGTGAGTATCACAAGACATCAAGTGCTAATCTTGCCTTGGATGCATCTTATGATTACGCCAAGACCTATTATGCAGACTTCGGCTTGGCAGCTATCCACTCTGCACAGTTGGCTCCAGGTCATCGTGTAGGCTTCTCTCCTTCACTTTCATTGGGTTGGAGACTCAAGAATGAAAACTTCTTGAAGAACAGCAAGGTGGTAGACGATATGATGATCAGTGTATCTGGTAGCATCATCAACGAGGATATTGACTTGGCAGTGAATGGCAACAGATACTATCTCTATGACACCAACTGGCAGACAGCTGATGGTTATGGATGGTATGATGGTTCTGCTGGCAAGTACACATTCTCTAAGCGTTCTGCCAACAAGGATCTCGACTTCATCAAGCGTAAGGAACTTTCTGTCAACTTCAAGACTTCCTTGTGGCAGCAGATGGTAACATTGGATGCTAGCTTCTTCGTTAACTCGATGGAGGGTTATCTGATTTCTACTCCAACGTTCTATCCTTCTCACTTGAACACAGGCTATCCTGATGCTTCATTCATGCCTGTGCTCAACTTTAACAATAGTCGCCGCATCGGTTTCGACTTCGCAGCTAACTTCAATAAGAAGGTGGGTGATGTAGACTTGCAGCTCGGCGTAACAGGTACTTATTATAACACCAAGGCTACCAAGCGTGATGAGATGAACGCATGGAGCTATCAGAACCGTGAGGGCAAGGCTCTCGATGGTATCTGGGGTTATAAGTTTGCTGGCTTCTTCCAGAGTGAGGAAGAAATCAAGAAATCTCCAGACCAGAGCCGTCTGGGTAGTGACGTAAAGCCTGGCGATATGAAGTATGTGGATGTAAACGGTGATGGCAAAATCGACTCTTACGACCAGGTGTTCCTGGGCAAGGGCGGTTGGTATGGCTCACCATTCACATTGGGCGTAAACCTCACTGCTAAGTGGAAGAACTTCACATTCTTCGCCCTCGGTACTGGCAACTTCGGTGCTTATGGCTTGAAGAACAATTCTTACTGGTGGGTAAAGGGTGACGGCAAGTACTCAGCTGTGGTTCGCAATCGCTGGACTGAGGCAACCAAGGAGACTGCTACTTATCCACGTCTTACCACACTCTCTGGTAGCAACAACTATCAGACATCAGACTTCTGGATGTACAGCACAGACGCTTTCCGCTTGGCTAAGGTTCAGATTACTTACGACCTGCCTAGCACGCTCTTCCAGAAGACTTGGGTTAAGGGCTTGTCTGCTTATGTAAGCGGTGCCAACTTGCTCACTATCTCTAAGAACCGTGAGATATTGGAGATGAACATAGGTAGTGCTCCTCAGACACGCTATTATAATATAGGTGTGAAGGCTACATTCTAATCATTATTAAATGTATACAGAAATGAAAATTAATAAGTTATTTATATTAGCTGCATTGTCACTCTCGTTGGTGTCTTGCTCAGATCTCTTTGAGCCTGCACAGGAAAACAACCGTAGCTTGGATGAGATTTACGAAGAGCCTACTTATGCTCAGGGACTTCTCGGCTATGCTTATGCCATGCTTCCTTATAATACCAAGAGTGTAACTGATGTGGCAACCGATGATGCTGTAAGCAATGATTTGTCTAACAGCTATCTGAAAATGGCTACTGGTTCTTGGGCAGCCAATAATGACCCTATGAGCAAGTGGACTGGCTGTCGTGCTAGCATCCAGTACTTGAACATCTTCCTTCAGGAGGTGGACAAGGTAGATTGGGCTAAGGACAAGGGTGCGCAGCAGATGTTCTGTGAGAGCCGTAAGGGTGAGGCTTATGCCTTGAGAGCTCTCAATATGTATTATCTCTTGATGAACCATGGTGGTTGGACTGAGGATGGACAGCTTCTAGGTGTGCCAAACTTGACAAAGCCTGAGGATACTTCTTCTGATTTCAACCAGCCACGTTCCACATTCCAGGCTTGCTTGGATCAAATCTATAGCGACTTGGATCAGGCTGAGCAGTTGTTGCCTTTGGATTACAATGATTTGACCAAGTCAGATCCTGTGCCAGAAAAGTACACTGCTATGGGCGTGGGCAACTTTCAGGACTATAACCGTGTATTGGGTTCTCTGATGCGTGGTCGTGTGAGCGGTCGTATCGCCAAGGCTATCCGCGCACAGGTTTCTCTGCTGGCAGCCAGTCCTGCTTTTGCAGCTGGTACCAATGTGGATTATAAGCGTGCTGCTGATGATGCAGCCAGCTTGCTCGATTTGATAGGTGGTGTAAGCGGCTTGTCTGAAACTGGTAATTCTTGGTATGCTCAGACTAATGAGATTAATAATTTGCAGTCTGGTGAATGTCCTAAGGAAATCATCTGGCGTGGTAATAAGACTAATGGTGCAGATGATTGGGACCTCGGTTTGAACCAGGAGGCTGATAACTTCCCTCCATCTCTCTATGGTAAGGGACGTATCAATCCTACCCAGAACTTGGTGGATGCTTTCCCTGCTGCCAATGGTTATCCTATCACAGATGAGCGCAGTGAGTATGATGACTTGGATCCTTATAGTAATCGTGATCCACGCTTGGATCTCTACATTATCTATAATGGCTGCAAGTATAAGAGTGCAACCATCAATACCGACATCACCACTGCCAACAATGACAATGGACTGAATAAGACCGGTAACTCTACACGTACTGGTTACTATATGAAGAAGCTTCTTCGTGAGGATTGTAATCCTAATCCAAATGCCAAGAACGCACAGTATCACTATCCTGTGTATATCCGCTATACCGAGATCTTCTTGGATTATGCTGAGGCTGCCAATGAGGCTTGGGGACCTAAGGGCAATGGCACACATGCTTATTCTGCATACGATGTGATCAAGGCTATCCGTCATCGTGCAGGCATCACAGATGATTCTTATCTTGATGAGTGCGCTAACGACCAGGCTAAAATGCGTGAGTTGATTCGCAATGAGCGTCGTATTGAGCTCTGCTTCGAGAACAAGCGCTTCAATGACCTCCGCCGCTGGAAGGCTCCTATCAATGAGGCTGTTCATGGCGTGGAGATTTCTACAGAGGCTGGTATTCCACAGTTCAAGGATATCACTGTAGAGGAAAGAAAATACGACGACTATATGTATTACGGTCCTGTGCCACAGACTGAAATCCTCAAGTGGGATCAGCTGAAGCAGAATGCAGGATGGAAAATTACAAACGACTAACATTTTATAATGATGAAAACTATGAAGATGAATAAATATTTCTCAATGGCTGCACTCGGAGCCTTGGCTCTGACTTTTGGCTCTTGTGAGAACGGCACGCCTGAGTTTGACGACTACGAGGGTGGCACATCAGTCTACTTCGCCCACCAAAACGTGGAGCGTGTATTGGTGTTGGGCAATGACGAGACTCGTGACAATACCAAGGACAACGAGCATATTATCAACATCGTGTCTACCATGGGTGGTGCTTACAATGGTAAGGACATCACACTGGATGTGGCTGTAGATAATTCGCTTTGCGACAACCTCTATTTCTCTGATGGCGTATCTCCTGTAAAGCCTATGCCTGCAGAGTATTACACCTTGGCAGGTAACACCATCTCTTATGGTGGCAACTTGCAGGGAAGATTACAGGTGAAGCTCAACGATGCTTTCTTCGCTGATCCTGCCTCTGTAAAGAATACTTATGTCATCCCTCTGATCATCAAAGATCAGAAGGGTGCTGGCAAGATCTTGACGGGTACTCCTTTCCAGGAGGGTGAAACTCCTGCGCTGACCAATAGCGATGCGTGGAAGACATTGCCTAAGAACTATGTACTCTACTGTGTGAAGTATATGAACCCTTGGGCTGGATTCTATCTGCGCCGTGGTACAGATAAGATTACTGAGAATGGTCAGACCACAGAGGAGAAGCGTGAGGGTGCAACTATTGAGAAGGACGAGGTTTGCCAGATTACTACCAAGAGCCTTACAGAGGCTATCTATCCTCTCACAGTCAAGAGAGTTGTGGGCAAGGATGCTGAGGGTAAGGATATCCTCAAGTCTTATACTTGCAACTTGAAGCTTACCTTTGCTAACGATGGTACTTGCACTGTTTCTTCCGAGACAGAGGGCGTAACTGCTACAGGTACAGGTAAGTTTGTGGAGAAGGGCGCTAAGCTGGCTTGGGGCAACAAGGATCGTGACATCCTGTCTCTCCAGTATACCGTAGACTTCGGTGCTGTCAAGGTAGAGACAATCGACCAGTTTGTAGCTCAAACTCGTGGTAACACCAATGGTATTCCTACTTTCGATACTCAGTATATCGTAAAGTAAGCTGCGGTAATTATCAATTAAGTATCATCTAATAATAGGTAGATTATTATGAAATTGAAAAATATTAATTTTGGTTTAGGCTTGGTAGCTCTCTTGGCTTTGTCATCATGTGCTGATGACAAGTTCTCGGAGTACAGAACTGATATGACCAAGAACTTGAAGGAATATCAGTATCTTAACAACTACGAGCCTTTGAAGAAATATGTCGAAGACATGAAGGCTTCTGGCAAGTGCAATCCCGACTTTAAGTTGGGTATTGCACTGGCTGCGCCCGACTTCAACAAACAGGAGCTTGTATATTGCTTGGCTGGTAGCAACTTCGAGGAGATGACAGCAGGCAACGCCATGAAGTATGCTTCTTGTGTTAGAGATGATGGAACTTTTGACTTTAGTACAGTTAAGGATTTCGTTACAAATGCACAGGATGCAGGTTTGACCATCTATGGTCATACGCTTGCTTGGCATTCTCAGCAGAACAAGAAGTATCTTAGTAAACTTATTGCAGATAAGGAGTTACCTCCTTCTTCTAATGTCACACGTTGCTTGGTCATTGAGAATAAAGAGGCTGGTGGTCATTGGGATGCTCAATTATATTTCCCTGCTCAGTTATCTAAAGGGAAAAAGTATGTCTTTAAAATGAATGCAAAAGCTACTGCTCCTTTTGACTTAATTCTATGGGCAGCCCCAGGTGATGCAGATTTAGGCTCGATTTCAGTAGGTACTCAATGGAATGAATATACCGTTGAATTTACTCCGAAAGCCAATTATGAGAACTTTGTTTTTGCTGCAGGTAAACTGGGCGGTAAACTGGACATCAAGTCTTTGAGTCTTTGTGAAGAAGGTTCTACCAATAATTTGATCGTAAATGGTGACATAAAAGGGGACGAAGTTCCTTGTAATAAACCTTATTCCTGGCATAAGGTAACTACAGAAATTCAAGAAGTGGCCGAAAGTCAAGTGGTTGAAATCCCTGTAAGTGTTGGTCATCTTACCTTTGATGATGGTAAGAACCTTGGTGGATGGAATATGGATAATACGCCAAAGATTGTAAATGGTGTTTGTGAGGTTGGTAACAACGCAGCCAAGGCAAACCCCTGGGATGCACAGGTTAACTATGAACCAGGTTTCGCTTTCGAGAATGGTACAACCTATCACTTGAAGATGAAAATCAAGGGTTCTGTAGCTGGTGAATTTGGTGCTGCATTCCAGAATCCTGATGGCTATAAAGGCTGTGGCGACTTCCCTACCATCAAGGTTACAACTGATTGGAAGGAAGTTGATGTGACTACCAAATGTAATGGTGACAATGCCTTGCGCCTGCTGCTGAATATCGGTAAATATGCTGGTACCCTCTTTATTGATGATTTTGAAGTTTACTACACGAAGTCTGCTAATTCCATTCCTCTTACGGATGAAGAGAAGAAGACTCTTCTTACTGATGCAATGGGCAAGTGGATTGATGGTATGATGGAAACTACAGATGGTTATGTTACATCTTGGGATGTTGTGAACGAGGCAATCTCTGGTAAGAAAGGTGCTGATGGATTCAATGAGTTGCAGCATGCAACTAATGCTCCTGCTTCTGATGTAGCCAATAGCTTCTACTGGCAGGATTATCTCGGTGATATCGACTATGTTCGTACAGCCGTAAGAGATGCACGTAAGAGCTTTGCTGAGCACAATGGTGATCCATCTAAGTTGAAGCTCTTTATCAATGACTACAACTTGGAAGGTTACTGGGATCAGCACGCTAAGCTGAAGAGCTTGATCCACTGGATTGGTCTGTGGGAAGATCCTAATGCAGAGGAGCCTGTTGTTATCGATGGTATTGGTACACAGATGCACGTAACATGCTATGGTGATGAAACTAAGCAGGCTAAGCTTAAGAGCGATATCGAAGAGATGTTTAAGTTGCTGGCTAAGACAGGTAAGCTCGTCAAGATTTCTGAGCTTGATATGGCTTATGAGGATGAGGCTGGTACTTCTGTTACCTTCGACAAGATGACTGAGGAGCAGCACAAGCAGATGCGTAGCTTCTATACATTCATCATCCAGAAGTACTTCGAGATTATCCCTATTGATAAGCAGTATGGCATCACTCAGTGGTGTGCTACTGATTCTCCTAAGGATTCAGGTTGGCGTCCAGGTTGCCCTACAGGTCTTTGGGATAGCAACTATCTCCGCAAGCACACTTACGCAGGCTTCGCTGTAGGTCTCGGTGCTCCAGAGTACTGGAATGATGCTAAGTAATATTTGTGGTGTGAGCCTATCCTATGGCTCACGCCATCTAATATAAAGAAACATTAGTTTAGGTTTTATCATATAAAGGATTAACCGAAATGATGTTAGTCGTGATAGGTCGGTTGTGTCGTGAAGACATGACCGACCTTTTTGCTTTGTAACATTTGTCTTGTAATATGTTAAATGTGAGTCAGTAAATGAAAAATAATTCTGATTTTTGAGGTTGTATCACTTCTTTTTTGTATCTTTGCGCTTAAATATCACTATAATGATATATAATGGCTATTTTATGGCTTAATGTTTACTTAAATGATAGTTAAGTATATGAAAGATTTGTATGAATATTCTACTCCGGAACTGGTGAGATTGCTGGGAAATCGCTTTAGGGAATACAGAATGCGATGCAATTTGACACAGAAGGAAGTGGCTGAACTGACAGGCATTGGTATGACTACTATCCACAAGTTTGAGAATGGATGTGCTAGAAACATTTCGCTTTCTACATTGATTCTCTTGCTCAAGGTGGTGGGACAGATCAATGCGCTTGATAACTTAATGCCCGAATTGCCACCATCCCCTTACTTGATGACCAAGGGAGATAAAAAGGTACAAAGAATTAGACACTGATAATAGCGAATGATTTATGGTTAAGACTTTAAAAGTAATCTTGTGGGATGAGGAAGTTGGTAGGTTGTCGTGGGACGACAAAAGGCAAATGTCCTACTTCACTTATAATCCAACTTTTGTGCATAGGGGTATTGATATATCTCCTCTATGGGCATCCATACGCAACAATAGAGGACTTATGCCTATTTGGGGAGAGGAACAGAGAATTTATCAAAAACTTCCTGCTTTCCTGGCTGACTCATTGCCTGATTCTTGGGGCAATCAGTTGTTTGATCTTTGGAGACAGCAGAATCATCTCTCCAATACGGAAATTTCTCCTCTTGATAAGTTGTCATTTATCGGTAGAAGAGGAATGGGTGCTTTGGAGTTTGTCCCAGAGTATGAGAGGAGTAAGAAATCAGAGAGGATTGATGTCAATTCCTTGGTTGCACTTGCTGAACGCATATTTACTGAACGAGAGGAGGCTCTGATTTTACCAGAGGAATCTCTTACTATGCAGTCGCTCTTGACTGTGGGAACTTCTGCTGGTGGCAGGCAGCCTAAGGCTATTATTGCTATCAATTCGGCTGATGGTGAGATAAGAAGTGGACAAATCTCGGATCTTGATGGATATGGTTACTACTTGTTGAAGTTTGGAAATGCTGATTTCAACTCTGCCGAACTAGAAATGACATACTACGAGCTTGCCGTCAAGGCTGGCATCAATATGATGCATTCTGAACTCTTGATGGTTGATGGCAGCAAGCACTTCATGACGCAGAGATTTGATAGAAAAGATGGGAAGAAGCTTCATACTCAAACTTTGGCGGCTATGTATCCTGAGGCAAATAGTTATGAGCAACTTATTTCTGTTTGCAGGTCGCTCCATTTGCCTGAGGCTGATTGTGAAGAGGTTTATAGAAGAATGATATTCAACGTGCTGGCAAACAATACTGATGATCACAACAAAAACTTCTCCTTCATGATGGATAGGATGGGTAATTGGCGGTTATCACCTGCTTATGATCTTACCTATATCCTCAATATGGGTGGAGTGCAGCCCAATCAAGACCACTGTATGTTTATCAGGTCCAAACTGCGTAATATTTCAAAAGAGGATGTCTTGCAATTTGCATTCGATAATGGTATTCGAAAGCCAGAAAGCCTGATTAATGATGTAAAGAATGCTTTGTTGCAATTTAGAACTGTGGCTGTAAAATATGCAGTGGATGAAAAATGGATAGGCAGAGTGGAGTCTACCATCCTTTCTCATCTGAAAGAATGGGGTGAGTATGAAGATGATAAACCGACGTTATCTGTAGAGATTAATGGTCATCAAGTGAGCGATGTACATATAGAGCAAGCCTACAAGGGCAACTTTCATTTGTGTGCAAAGATTGATGGCAGGGAAAAGAAGTTTGTGATAAGCAAAAACAAGAATGAGTTTTCCCGTATAGAGAGTATCGGAATCGCTAATCTTTCAGAGAAACAACTGTTGACTATGGTTGAAAAATTCCTATGTAAGTAAAGAAATAAAAATGGCACGAAAAGGCACTTTTTCTCACTTTTTTTTCGAGAAAAAGTGCGTTTTCGTGCCAAAATCTTTCACATAGGCTCTGGCTGCATAGAGGGAATATTCCATAAATTATGTAAACGCTGCTCAAACGTAATGATGTTGATAAATCTGTATATTTTTCCTCTGTTTTGACCAAACATTTGGGGAATCTGGAACATTTTGGGCAAAAACATTTGGGGAATCTGGAATATTCGTTTATTTGACTTTTCCTGATTTCCTCTTCAAATAGGTTTGATGGTGTATCATTTTCGTTATAATGTTGGCTATCAAACCTATTTGGTGCTTCTCACAAAGTATTTGTTACACCACGCAAGGTCTTTTTCAGCCTTTTCTGTTACTTTTGCGTGCGGAAATGAGAAACATTTCTCG
>ERZ1034678.921-NODE-921-length-15450-cov-8.975901_pt1 | contig 15450 bp, 14 predicted proteins | sample MGYA00520640_ERZ1034678 | MGnify/ENA primary metagenome ERZ1034678 (study PRJEB33766, sample SAMN09781767) | gut metagenome | biome: gut microbiome | host: Homo sapiens | place: Madagascar | study: EMG produced TPA metagenomics assembly of the PRJNA485056 data set...
AATTTAATTTAATTAATATTTGTCTTAGTCATATCAACTGATATCGGTTATTTTTTAAATGTTTTTCTAGAACTTATCTATAGAAGTCAAACTAGTTTTATATCTTCTCAATGATCCATCTTTAGCAAACACAGGATCGAATGGATTTTGAATATCAATTGTATTAGTATCTAATCTTGAAACTAACCATTCATAAAATTCATCTACTGGTTTGCTAGACATAGGCTCAGATAAAATCACCTTTCCATTTTCTATCAACAAGCCGGTCGGAAACGAATAAACAAAAGGCAAGTCATTCAATAAATTCGATGCTTTCTTATAATCCTCATACTTTATTTCAAAGATTAATACACCCGGATGTTCTTTTATATCATTTTCTAATAAAGTACATCTGGGGCAGTTGTTTCCACTGACAAAAAGAATGATATCTTTTTTATCATTTAAAGCTTTAATAAAACAATCAGTATCAATAGATACTCTTCCCACAAGACCTTTTACATTGTAATTTTTCATTGTAATTTTAAGATCCTCGCTGTTTCCATAGCAATCATCAATTCCTCATCAGTAGGAATAACAAACATGGAAACTTTAGATTTATCAGTAGAAATAAGTCCTTCCTTTCCATTCTTCATGATTACATTAGCTTTGTCGTTCAAATCCAATCCCAATGCTTCTTTAGAAATATCGACTAACCCTTTTCTAAAAGAAACACAGTTTTCAAAGATTCCACCTGAAAATACTAAGGCATCGATTCTGCCTAATTCTACATAATATGATCCTATTTGTTTTGCTATCGAATGTAAGAATAAATTCTTAGCTAGAAGTGCTCTCTTATTATTGTCTTCATCGATAGCTTTCTTAATGTCTCTTACATCGTTGCTAATTCCAGATACACCTAATAATCCAGAATGCTTAGTCAAAATATATTCTATTTGACCCGAAGACATCCCAGAAATATCCTCGATATAAGTGACAATAGACGGATCTAAATCACCACATCTAGTTCCCATCATAACACCACCCAAAGGGGTCAAACCCATGGAAGTAGCGATACAAACTCCATTTTTAAATGCGGATAAAGATGCACCATTTCCTACATGCATAGTAATGATGTTTTTATTAGAAAAATCATTATTAAAATAATCTTTTATGCATTTATCATATAGATATTTGTGTGATATTCCGTGTGCGCCATACCTTCTTATGTGATATTTTTCAGTCAAATCATAATCTATAGGATAATATCTCTCATCATCTGGCAAATGACAAAACAAAGTCGTATCAAAAACAGCGACTTCACCAACATTTGGAATCTTCTTTTTAAATTCTCTATAACAAGCTAAGTTTGCTGGGTTGTGCAATGGAGCCAAAGGAACTAAATCTAATATTTTTTGTTCTACATCAGCATTGAATTCTACAGCATCATCAAAATAATCTCCACCTTGAACCACACGATGCCCGATTCCTTTTATTTCACTTAAATCATTAACAACACCTGTAGTAACCATCAAATCAATTATGCAATCCACAGCATCTATAAGAGTCTTTCCACTCATAGGATACACTTGAGCATCTTTGCCTTCGATAGTCACTTTGCATGTCGAATTAGTGCCTAATCTTTCAACAACAAAATAAGCTAATAGCTTTTTTTCAGGCATTAAAAATAATTTGCATTTAATAGAACTAGATCCAGAGTTAACAGACAATATTTTAAAAGACATGCTGTTTAACCTCCAAAGTCAATATATATTTTAAATCAAACCTTATGCTTTTTATAGCTTTAATTGGGAAAAGTCAAACTATTCCATCTCAATTGTTGCAGGTGGTTTAGATGTGTAATCGAAGAAGACTCTACTCACATGGTCCACTTCATCTACAATTCTATCTGCAATTCTAGTCAAAATCGAATAAGGCAAATCAAAAGGCTTAGCAGTCATAAAATCAATTGTTTTGACTGCTCTTATAACAACAGCATAATCATATGATCTACCATCGCCTTGAACACCTACAGTTTTCATATTAGTCAAAGCAGCATAATACTGACTGATTTGTTTATCATAACCCGCATTCTTAATCTCTTCTCTCAAAATATAATCAGCATCCTGAACTATCTTTACTTTTTCAGCTGTTACTTCTCCTATAATTCTTATTCCTAACCCTGGTCCTGGGAAAGGTTGTCTAAAGACTAAAGATTCAGGCAATCCTAAAGACAAACCGGTTCTTCTAACCTCGTCTTTGAACAAGTATCTCAAAGGTTCTACAAGCCCCTTAAATCCAATTTCTTTCGGTAATCCACCGACGTTATGGTGGGATTTGATTTTAGCTGAGTTTCCACCTAAACCCGATTCAACCACATCAGGATAAATTGTTCCTTGAGCTAAATAATCAATTTTGCCTAACTTATCAGCTTCCTTTCTAAATGTCTCTACGAATAACTTTCCAATTATCTTTCTTTTTTCTTCTGGTTCTGTAACACCAGCTAAAGCTTTATAAAAATCATTAGAAGCATCGACATATTTAAAATCTAAATCAAAGTTTTTAAAAGTATCTATTACTTCTTCAACTTCATTTTTTCTCAGCAATCCATGATTTACAAACACACAGGTAAGTCTCTTACCTATCGCCTTAGAAAGTAATGCAGCTGTAACTGAACTATCGACTCCACCAGATAAGCCCAACAAAACTCTTTCATCTGGTTTTACTTTTTCTTTTATTTCTTTAACCTTATCTTCAATAAAGTTCTCCATTGTCCAATTCTTGTCAGCTTTTACTATTTCAAATAAAAAGTTTCTAATTATTTGTTGTCCAAATTCAGTATCGTTTACTTCCGGATGGAATTGAACACCATATATTTTTCTTGTTTCATCACTAGCTATTGCATTAGGACAGTTATCAGTTTCTGCATTTTTAATAAATCCACTAGGAAGTTTTGTGACTGAGTCATTATGAGACATGAAAGATATAAAAGAAGAAGGGATATTCTTCAAGAGCAATGAATCGCTATTGATAACATTTACTTTGGCATTTCCGAATTCACTTTTGTTTAAGCCTTTAACTTCTCCACCTAAATAATATGAAAGAAGTTGGAATCCATAGCATATTCCTAATACCGGAAGCTTAGATTCCAATACTTCTTTAGGAAGAGAAAAAGAGTCAGATTCATAAACACTATGAGGTCCACCAGTCAAGATGATTCCTATTACATTTCCTTGCTTAAGTTTTTCAGGTGCATCTTTATAAGAACAAATTTCAGAATATACTCCCTCGTCTCTAACTCTTCTACAAACCAGCTGATTGTATTGACTTCCATAATCCAAGACTAATATTTCTTTTCTCATAATGTATGACCTCATCCATATAAGATTCTAGCAAATGAATTGAATTATATTTATGAAATGTCTTTCATTTTATCTAAAAAGGCCATGAACACTAATTCATGGCCTTATCTTTTCTTTAAAAAGCAAAATTATTTCTTACTGGTCAAAGGAATCAAAAGCAAAGCAATCACTCCTGATACTATTCCACAGATCCCAGAAATAATGGATCCACTTCCTAGTTTATCAGTAGCTTTGAAACCAATCTTTTCAAGTGTATTTATAGTCTTGTTAACACCGCTCATATCGAGTTGGTCTTTAATCAAAGGCAATAAGCAGAAACACATTATTCCACCAGCTAATAAGCATAAGAATGATAATAGAGGTAAAACATATTTGACCAATCCATTTCTGTTAACCTTAGGAATAAATGAAAGAACTAAATATGTAACCAATAGAACTATTCCTATTACAAATAAGCAAAATATAGCAATCAATCCACCGTTTTGATTTTCTAAATCAACTTCCTTGGAATAATCGTTAACAGCCGGAATACTTCCTTTTAATATAATCGACCCACCCCAAGCTAATGTGAATCCAGATATAGAATATCCAACTGAATAAGTGTTGTTTCCAAATGTATAACTAGATGACCAATCATAGAATGGCATCATCATGCAAACAACAGCACCAACTCCAGCTACAATCGCAAGAAGCACAAATAGAACCATCAATAAAGAAATCTTCTTTTTACTTTTAACCCTTCTTTTACTAGCCATTTTTCTTTCTCCTTTTTAATATCTTTATTATATTAAATCAATGCCAAAAACAATTTCTATACTTATTCAAGATATTAAACATATAGGCACAAACTGGTAATTATCTTCACCGATATATTTAAAAATACAATGAACAAAATTCAGTTTTTTTATAAAAAAGTAGAAAAACAAGAAAAATAAGAGTAAAATACTATGGCTTTCGAGGAGTAGCGTAGCTTGGTTTAACGCGCTTGCTTTGGGAGCAAGAGATCGTGAGTTCAAATCTCTCCTCCTCGACCACTAGAAATTAACAGTTTGATACTCAATAGTATCAAACTTTTTTGTTTACCAAAAATAATTTATTCTCATTTGTCTTATGATATTGAGAGAGGTGATAAATATGCTAAAAATTTACGGAAGTGAGATGTGCCCTGATTGTGTGGCTTGTAAAAAGAATTTTGATTTCTATCATATCGAATACGAATTCATCGACATAAATAAGACTTTGAGAAATCTCAAAGCTTTTCTAAAGCTAAGAGATACTTTACCAGTCTTTGATCGTTGCAAAGAAATAGGCGATATAGGACTCCCAGCTTTAGTCAAAGAAGACGGGACTGTCTTCTTATCGTGGGAGAAATTCTTAGAAGAAAACAATCACAAAGTTCTCGAATTAAAAGAGGAAGATATTAAAGTTTGTTCTTTAGACCACAAAGGTTGCTAATTAGACCAACTAAAATTTTCTCTACCTGCTCCTATTTCAAAATTATATTTAGCTCTCAATCAGTCATCATATACTGAGCTTGAGAAATGACACCATCGATGGCGGAATCTCTATATTCAGGTGGATATCCATATTTCTTAAGGCATTTCTTAATGGCTATCCTCATTTTAGCCCTCGTCGATTCCTTGCTAGACCAATCGGTTGTAGCGTATTGATCAACGATATCTTTCAAATCATGCGCGATAAGTTTAAGAGTTTCATCATCTAATAATTCCTTGGCAGATTTATCCCTAACCAAAGCATCATAAAACGCACGTTCTCTTCCATTAATACCTAATTCCTGAGCTTTTTTCTCGTCTCCAACCAACTCTTGAGCGAACTGAACTAATTTAACAATGGTTTCGTCGGCAATAAATTTCTCATCGCGGTCGTTGTATTCTTCAAGAATCTTCCTTAAGCGCTTTGAATATTCTTGGGATTTCAAATAATTATTCTTTCTACTTTCGGCAATAGCTCTCTCCAAAAGTTCACGGGCAATTTGGACAAAAATCATTGGGGGATTGCTCTTGCGCAGCTCTTCAATTTTCTTTTCACTCAAAAGCTCAATAACATTAACAGAATCATCATGTTGAGTGAGCACTTTAACCTCATCGCCTTGAATGGCATCCGCCAATAAGCCGGCGACATATTTATTCATATCAGCCACGGAAACTATGACTGGGTTAGAGCGAAGTTTAAGAATATAGCTTCTAATTGCTAAATAGTAATAAACGTCATTTTTTTCTTCTTCACTAGCAATGCCTCCACATGCAACAAAGGCATGTTTAATAGAAATCGAAAGGTCATCCATAAAGGAATCCTCTCTCTTTTTCTCTTCCAAAACGAATTGTGCTCCGTCCTGGATAGCTGTAAACCTAGTCAAGGAATCATTTGAAAAGAACTTTGATTTATCAATCTTATAGAACCACTCATTCAAAATATTGAGTTTTTCTATAAGGAGATTGTGAATCTCGTTCTTGACGTCTTGAAGATTGGTTTTTCTATCACGGTCTGTATATTCTGACAATGCAGCTTCCAATGCTTTGCCTAATCCGATGTAATCCACAACCAAGCCAGATGATTTGCCTGGATATACACGATTTACACGAGCAATAGCCTGCATCAAAGCATAAGACTTAAGTCTCTTAATAAAATACATGACATCCAAATCCGGAACGTCGAATCCGGTAAGCCACATATCGACGACGATGGCTATCTTGTATTTGGAATTATCTTTTTTGAATTCTTCACCCAATTCTTTTCTATGAGTCGAATCTCCAAAAGCCATTCTTGCTTCTTCGTCATCTTTGTTCGATTCAGTGACGACCAAAATAGTTTTTTCTTTATATTCTGGCTTAAGTTCAACGATTCTCTTATACAGCTTTAAAGCCCCTTTTCTGGTTTGGCAAACAATCATCGCTTTGCCATGAAGGAAACCCTTCCTTTCCTCATAATGAGCAAGAATATCCCTTGCAAACAAATCGATAACTGAGTCTTGCTCAAGGATGCCAGAAAGCTTAAGCATCTCACGTTTGGATTTTTCAATGGCATCCGGTGTACTTTGCTCCGAATTCTCTATATCATCGTAGTAATGGTCAATTTGAGCCAAAACATCTTCGTTAGTCCATACTTTGGCAAGCCTGGACTCATAATAAAGTTTAACCGTCGAACCATCGATAATAGACTGCGTCATATCATAAACATCGATGATGTCGCCAAAAATGTCAGTCGTTTGTTTTTCTTTGTTTGAAATTGGGGTTCCTGTGAAACCGATAAAGGTGGCGTTTGGCAAGGCATCACGAATATATTTTTCGATTCCGTATTTGAAGACTGGCGAAAGCTCGCCTTCTTCGCTCTTCTCATAATGAATTGTCTCATAGATGCCGTAATGGCTTCTATGGGCCTCGTCTGTCATAACGATAATATTATTTCTATCATTTTCCGGGAGATTTTCCTTATCGAATTTCCCAATTGTAGTGAAAATAATTCCGCCTTGCTTAACCGTTCCTAATTTTCTAACTAAGTCAGCGCGGCTAGTGACAATAACCGGGTCGGTTTTTAAATATTCTCTCGCACTACAAAAAGTCTTATATAGCTGATCATCAAGATCAATACGATCGGTAAGCAAAACAATGGTAGGGACGCCCAAAGAAGTTTCTTGTAGAAGCCTATGAGCCAGCATAACCATGGAGAAGGATTTTCCACTCCCCTGAGTGTGCCAAACAATGCCAGCTTTGCCGTTTCCGACAGGCTTTATGGCTGAATTGATGGATTTGATGGATTTAAGAACGCCAAAATACTGATGGTATTGCGCCATAATTTTGATAGGTTTATCGTTCTTGTCTTCGATGAAGAAGAGGTTGTTTTTTATTACATCCAATAATCTAGCTTTATCAAAAAGGCCTTCGATAAGGACGTCTAATGTCTTAACAAAATTTTTATCATAACCTTTTTCACCTGCGACAGACTTCCACTCAGAAAAACGGTCTTCCTTGGACGTAAGTGTTCCAACTTTTGTATTGACGCCATCGGAGATTACCAAGAATGCGTTATAGTTAAACAAAGTCGGAATATCAAAACGGTAACCACTCTTTTCTGAATCTCCCCCAAGTTGCATATAGGCATGGTGTAATGTTGCATTGGTTCCATTCTCGTCGAATGTCTTCAATTCCATAACGATTAAAGGGATTCCGTTGATATAGACAATTACATCTGGAATGCGGGTGTCATGTCCCTCTCTGAACTTTATTTGATGGGTGACTTGGAAAACATTGTTTTCAGGATGCTCGAAATCAACAAGTTTTATCAAGGGATTTACGGCATAATCCTTATCTTCAATCGTTATGCCTTCAACAAGCATCCTATGGAATTGATAATTCCTTTCAAACAAAGAGGGATTATCGATTCGCTGTATGGTTTTGACGGCTTCTTCAATGATTCTGCGTTCTTTTACTGAATTAATCTTTAACAAGCAGCTTTCCAAAAGCTCCACATTGATGAAATCATCAAGGTTTCTTGTAGAAAACCATTCCGAAGAATCTGGCTCAGCTAGTTCATATCCTTGTTTTTGAAGCAAAGCGATTATGCTTTCTTCCACCACGCTTTCGTAAACCATGCTTATTCCCTCCCTTCTATTTCAAAATCCAATATCCGTATCGCTTCGACCCAGCTCTCTTAATCAAACCCATTTCCTGTAATTTGACCATGCTCTTCTTGATCATCGAGACGCTGAAGCTGGTTGCTTTTGCAAGTTCATCACCTGTCATTCTTGGATTACGTTTCAAAGCCTCCAGAATCGCCTTTTGGCCATCGCTCAATACAAGCGATTCGCTTTGTTTTTCACCGACAAATGCCCATGTGGGCTTAAAAGCGAATGGAATGGTAACCGTTAGATAATTGTCCGATATTTTGAAAGCCCCTTTCCCGTATTTGCTCAAAATGGTCGGAACGCCATGCCCGGTTTGCTCTGCGTATTCGGCCGAATTGAAAATCATCCACAAAGCTTTATTGATTGGATGCGATGTGCCCTCGTAGAACTCATCCAAAGTTAAGCCATAAGGAAGGCCGCCATAAGAAACGATTTCCAATCTATCACTATAGATATAAATAGCAGGTGGAATCATGTCCATCCACAAATTGTGAACGCATGCATTCTTCCATGCTTCTTGAAATGATTCGGTATCAAAAAGGTACAGGTCTCTTTTCCCACTTTTCTTTTCTAGGTCAACGTTTGTCTCATTAAGAGTCTCGACATAGTCCATAGCCTGTTGCAAAGCGAGCAATAAGCACTGGTTCCCAAACTCGGTGCGCTGAGCCATCGATGTTTTGTCTACTCCAGCAAAGCGCACCACTTTTATTGAGATGTTGGACTGATCGGACAGGATGAACGCCATGATGTTGTATTTGCCTTCGCTGTTTTTAAGTCCCTTTGCTTTCACCAAGCTAGAAGTTGAAAGGACGTGATATCCTTTCGAAACCAGTATGGATGCAAATTTCTCGAAAGTAAGGTCCTGTCTAGTCGATTCGATCTCGCTGATGAAATCAAAGCCCGCTCCGGTGAACATCTTCCTCAATGCTTCCCTGGTTATTTTCTTATCCTCGTCAGCGGAGCGAATCAGGTATTGCCCATACGCAGAATAAGGAATGTCACTTCCGGTGGCCTCTACTTTGATGACTTTTAAATTTTCACTTGGGCCATCTAACACCGTAATTGTTGGAATGATGGCCGGTTCAACATTGAAGGATATCGCTTGAGAGATATCCCTAAGAGTTTTGTCGCTCGTCTCCTGCCCAATGGCCTTGCCTTTGTTTGTGATACCAAAATAAAGGATGGCATGCTTGTTCTTATTAAGCATGGAAGCAATCGATTTTATCCCTTCCTTTAATTCTCCCGTCGATTCCTTGAACTCCACCGTTTCGCTTTCTTTACCATAATCCAACATCATTTGTCACCTCTATAATTCGGTATTAGTATACAAAAGTTCAACCTAAAGTTCAATCCAAAGTTCAATTTATAGTTCAGTCTTTAGTTCATTCTAAAGAGCACAAAAGGCATAATTGTCAGTTCATAGTTGACATTATAGGAACCATTGACGATTTGATTGAAAATCTTCAATCTCAAAGTATCAATCTAGTAAAAATCATTTCTCATAAAGTGGCAATCTTTGAAAACAATAATGTCGGCAATAGATTTTCAAATTGTTTTAGGTGCTATAACGGTTTTGCGTTTAAAAGCAGCGACTATACACCTTCAGGTAATTGGAAAGTGATAACTATTAAAAACGTTAATGATGATGGATTCGATTCTACAAGTTCATCAAAAATAGAAATGAAAGACGATTACGTTCCATTCAAATTAAATATAGGCGATATCGTTTTGACAATGACCGGGAATGTTGGAAGAGTTGGTGTTGTTGACGATCACAATTGTCTTTTAAATCAACGCGTCTTGAAAATTATGTGTTGTTCTCCGTCTTATTTATTGGGATATTTGATTACTCACAAAAATGAAATTGTTGCACTAGGGAAGGGCACTGCGCAAAAGAACCTTTCATTACAAGAATTAAAAGATTTATTTATTCATAATTCAGAAAATGAAATTGCGCGATTTGGGAAAGCTAACGACGATCTCTATGCAGAGTTGGTTTTGTTAAAAATGAAGATAAGAAAATTAAGAGATATGAAAAAGGCTTTATTGAGCAAATACTTTTCTTCTAACTAGTTGACACTATAGGAAGCGTCGATAGTCTGATTGAAAACTATGAAGAGAGAATCTCATGTCTCCAGAAGATTTCGTCATATTTATATTTGCAGCTAATTGAACATTCACGAAAAACGTCACACTTAGGAAATTTCATAAAAATAGAAACTGGATCAATGAATTTGGATGAAAACGACCCAAATGGTAGATACCCTTTTTACACAAGGAATATTGGAACGTTTTATTCTAACAAATACACCAATGAAGGAAAGGGCGCTGTCGTTGCAGGGGAAGGAAATTTCACACCTAAGTTTGTAAATGGGAAATTTGGACTACACCAAAGAGCATATTTTATTCAGCCAAACACGACGAAATTAGGCCCGGAAGTTATTTACGAGATAATTCTATCGAATAAGAAATATTTAGAATCCGTAGCAGTTGGAAGCACAGTGAAGTCATTGCGAAGATTTTGCTTTGAACAAATGCCATTTTTTATTGACACTGATTATTTTTACTTAAATCAGAGACTCGAAAGACTATTTGGTGAAATTGAAAATCTTAAGAGAAGGGAGAATGTTTTGCTGAATCAAAAACGCATATTGCTGAACAAATATTTTTAGCCTTTTTGAAATCTAAGTCATTTTTGGTATCTCCTAATATCTTAGGAGGCATTCAAAATGCAAGATTTCAAAGATTTTCTTAAGCATGAGAATCTGTCTAAAAATACGATAGATTCTTATCAATCTTCTGTTGATCTATTCTTTTCTAGATATGAAAAGATCACAAAAGATAACTTACTTTCCTTCAAGGCGTTCCTGGTCGATTCATATAAGGGAAAGACCATAAATCTAAGGCTACAAGGCATAAACAAATACCTCGACTACATTAAAAAGCCAAGCTTGAAGTTGAAATTTGTTAAACTCCAGCAAAAGACATTTCTTGAGAATGTCATTAGTGATGCAGATTACGAATTCCTTAAAAACAAACTCTGGAAAGATAAAAACTACGATTGGTATTTTGTTGTCAGATTTTTAGGAGCGACTGGAGCCAGAGTCTCTGAATTGATTCAATTCAAATATGAGAACGTTACAAGAGGATATATTGATCTATATACGAAGGCAGGAAAGATAAGAAGAATCTTTATTCCTTCTTCATTACAAAAGAAAGCAATTGCTTATTACACGTCTGTGAATAGAACATCAGGTTATCTTTTCTTAAATGCTCAGGGACAACAAATAACTACTCGTGGTCTTTCTCATCAATTAAAGCAATTGGCAAAGAAATACAAAATGAATCTTTCTGTAATATACCCTCATTCCTTTAGGCATCGTTTTGCGAAGAATTTTTTGGAGAAGAACAAAGATATCGCCCTATTGGCTGATTTGATGGGGCACGAATCCATTGAAACAACTAGAATCTACCTAAGAAAAACAAGCGAAGAGCAAAAAGAGGTTGTCGATAAAATCGTCACTTGGTAATCAATGGAAAAACTTCTGAAGCAGGATTTCTTTTTGGATGTTTAAAAGGGAATTTTGCGTTCTTAAATTACAGATTTGATTTAGACAAAAATCGAAAAAATCAATTGTTTTGCCATCTAAATCATCGATTATTTGAAGTTCGCATACGAAAGATTTGTCAGTATGAGGAATAGCAGATCCTGTGGTATTTTTCATTATCTCTTCTTCGAATTTTGATAAGCCAAAATACAAAATCGACGATTTTATTTGCGATGAGGATAGTTTAGCAAGTGTAGAACCCACATAACCTTTATTCCCCGTGAAAACCTTTCCGCTAGAAGCTCCATCCATTACCATCAAGACATCATTTTCATCGCAAGCTAGTCCTTCAGAAGAAAAATGTGTATAAATATTCGATGCTAAATCATCAATTACCAAATATGGTAAACCATCTTCTTTTGACGCAAATTTTGGCTGCTTTCCTTTGATAAATTTTAACTTTTTTCCAATTGCTGATTTGGGGTAAGCCTTATAAAGGAACTCATATTTTTGAGTTGCTAAGCTTTTGATTTTGCTTATTTTTTCTTGGTTAAATTCAATAAGGCTGTCCACACTTCCTATAGTGTCAACTATGTGTTGCTGATCTCCAATTGAAGGTAGGTTTATTTCGTAATCAAGAAGAACGTTTTTATCACCTCTTGGCATTTTGGTTCCCTTGCAAGAAGCGACGTATTTGGCAAAGAATGTCTCCGTAGACAAGGCGTAATAAAGATATTTCGCTAAACAAATTGAGCTATCTGTTCTTATACAAAGCACATCATTAGAACAGCCACCATCCTGTTTGGCGTAAACCATTTTCTTGAAGTATGGCCTAATGTTAGAAAGGAGGATGTCAGCTTTCAGATATTTGGTAACCATGATATGTGGCACATTATTTGATAAAGCAAATCCACCAAACTCTGGAATCATATTCTCTGTCGAAAGATAATTAGAAGGCAAAAGACTGCTACCAGATATTTTGTCGTTGCATAGTTTTGCAAAATTACCCACGCGCATCTTAATACCTCCTAGTGTCAACTATGTGTTGCTGCTGAACAATGTTTGGAAGATCCATTGCGACATTTTCTAAAGAAGTTTTTGAGAGTTCTTTAAATGTCGCGCCACCAGAAATACTCTTCAAAAATTCAATTTTTGTCGAAAGCCAATAAAACAAATATAAAGGCAAAATTCTGCTTTGATTGCAAATCAAAGATTTGAAGCCTTGATTGGTACATAAATCATTCTTGGCAATCGCCAAATATCCAATCGGAGCTCTAGAGGTCAAAAGAATAGTATTTTTAGGAACAAGCGTAGTGGAACAACTTTGATATCCTTCTTTGGTGATATTTCTTTCCCCACTTGAAATATATCTACCTGAAAATGCTGATAAATCCTTTGGTGTTATCCAAGAGATATTTCCATCCCAATAAGAGTTCTCTTTTGTGGAAGGCGTCGAGCCATTCACAACTTCTGCGATATCTTTAATTAAAACTTTATCCATAATTCTTAAATTAAATCACTTATGAAACAAAAACTATCTGAAATAGCCGATATAACTATGGGCCAGTCGCCTTTATCAGGTTGCTACAACTCCGATGGAATAGGAGCCCCTTTTTTGCAGGGGTGCACAACATTTGGAAGAATCCATCCGTCATACGATACCTGGACAACTCAATTTAACAAAAGCGCTAACAAAGACGATGTTTTATTTACAGTTAGAGCTCCTGTCGGCGATGTAAATCTTTGTCAGAGATTTACTGCAATTGGCCGTGGTTTGGCTTCGATTCATGCAACGAAAGTTAGCCCAAAGTATTTATTTTATTTGTTAGAAGGAAATAAGTCGGCTTTCACTTCTGCATCATCCGGTACCATCTATCAATCCATTAATAAAGATAAACTATGCAATGTTGTTTTGAACGTACACGATTCATCAACCCAGCAACACATAGTTGACACTACTTCATCTCTTCAATAAGAATTTGTTTCACTTTGTCTTCTAATTCCTTTCCCTCCTCCATTAATTTGAATAATTCGGCAGATGTCTTCTTAAGCTCCTCCTGAATCTCTTCAGGAGTCATCTTATTAGAATCATCTACGCCAACGTATCTTCCAGGGTTCAAAGAAAAATCTTTTTCTTTGATTTCTTCAATAGAAGCCTTTTTACAGAAGCCAAGTACATCCTTATAGTCTTCATTTTTCTTATAAGCATGGTATGTCTTGGCTACTTTATCGATGTCTTCAGGATCCAATACTCTAAGTTTTCTAGAGATCATTCGACCCATCGAAGAGGCATTAACAAATAAAATATCTGTATCAGTTTTGCCACGATTCAAAACCCAACATTGAACGCTAATACCAGTGTTGGCGAATAATTTATCTGGCAAATCAAGAATGGCATCGACCTTACCAGCTTCCACCATGGCTTTGCGAACGTTTAAATCAACACCGCCACTAGTAGTAGCGCCATTTGGCATAAGAATGGCCGCCAATCCTTTTGGAGCCAGCTTTGCATACATCAATTCAAGCCAAGCATAGTTTGCGTTCTTTTCATCAGGTTTACCAAATATCCACCTTGGATCACCTTCTAATTCTGCTTTCCAATAATCTTTGGAATTATAAGGTGGATTTGCAAGAATATAATCAGCACGTAAATCCTTATGCTTATCATCAGTAAAAGAATCGCCATTGCTTTCGCCCAAATCGCCTTCTATGCCGCGAATAGCAAGATTCATTTTTGCCATCTTCCAGGTACCAGGATTTGATTCCTGACCATAGATAGAGAGGTCATCAACCAGTCCTTGATGTTCTTTTACGAATTTTTCACATTGAACAAACATACCGCCGGACCCACAGCAAGGATCATAAACACGGCCTTTATGAGGTTCAATGATATCAACCATCAATTCAACGATAGACTTTGGAGTAAAGAATTCACCACCCTTTTGCGGCATATATGTAGCGAAAGCTCCAATATAATATTCGTAGACTTGACCGAAAAAATCTCCATCAGCATCTTCCATATGAAGATTTGTGGTAAAGAAATCAACCAATTCGCCTAAAGCCTTTTTGTCTAAGTCGCTCTTTGAATACGTCTTAGGAAGAATGCCTTTTAATTGATTATTATGCTTTTCGAGCAAGATAAATGCTTCATCTATTTTTTGCCCTAATCCAGGGCTTTTAGAATACTTAGCTACGTTATCCCATAAAGCTTCTTTTGGAACAATAAATACGTGATCAGCGATATATTCGTCTTCATCGTTTTCCGACCCTTCCCCTTCTTTAACCAGAGCATTGTATTTGGCCATATATCGATCACTGACATATTTCAGGAAGACCAAGCCCAGAACAACGTTCTTATAATCAGCAGGGTCACATTTATCGCGGAGTTTTTCGGCGGCACCCCACAACACTTTTTCATCAATAGTTGCCATATGCTAATCCTCTACTTTGATTTTATGTTTCTTGCAAAGGCACATAATTTCTCTTTTTGCTTTATAGGCAGGCTGATGATGCCCATTCTACCAACGATTCACGGGCCGCAAAAAAAACATCAAGCAACACAGCCATCTTCACCTGCGATAAGAGAAACTCTTCTCTCAGAGTCTTTATTGCCTTTGAAAAATTCATCACAAATATTATAACAAGTTTATAGAAAGATTTTCTATTTCAAAACAGTTAATTCCATATTTCTACTGCATGCGCGCCATTCAAAAAATTCTAAAATCTGGTTGCATCATCGTCACTCATCTAAAAGCAAGACTCGATTTCGAGCTAATTAAACTATTTCCGACCTTTTCAATTAAAATATACCCTGCTTTTGTCTCTTTTAGGCCGAAAAATGATTTTTCGGGTTGGGTGTATAGTTGCATTGTATCCTGAAAACGCAAAAAATCAGAAACAGTAACTTCACGGAAAAACGGTG
>ERZ1034678.925-NODE-925-length-15407-cov-15.016285_pt1 | contig 15407 bp, 10 predicted proteins | sample MGYA00520640_ERZ1034678 | MGnify/ENA primary metagenome ERZ1034678 (study PRJEB33766, sample SAMN09781767) | gut metagenome | biome: gut microbiome | host: Homo sapiens | place: Madagascar | study: EMG produced TPA metagenomics assembly of the PRJNA485056 data...
AGAGGCAGTCCTGACCGTTCAGCCAGTCAACCATACCGCCAGCCAAAGGCTGAACGACAACAACAGAACCGTTGAAGTCGGTCTTCTTGTTCATATTCCATACAATCCAGTCAACAAATGCGCGAAGGAAGTTGCCCTCACCAAACTGGATAATTTTCTCTGGCATAACGCTCTTTGGAGCAGTACGCTTGTTCAAAGATTTAAGCTCTTTCATGATTTGTTTTGTTGTTTATATTGTTTCTAATTATTTCTGCTGCAAAGGTATAAAAATATCCTTTACGTTATACATTTATGTTGCAAAAATGTTGCGTAAAGGTTTGCGTTGTTACATGGCGAAAATATTAAAACCACCATCCACTACAGCCACAGTACCTGTTACGAATGATGCAGCATCGCTCATCAGATACTGGATAGTGCCGCAGAGTTCTTCTGGTTTACCCATACGTCCGAACGGTGTCTGGCGGATAACATCCTTTCCGCGCTCTGTGTAGGTTCCGTCGGGATTGGTAAGGAGCGCACGGTTCTGCTCAGTGATGAAGAAACCTGGAGCTATGGCATTTACACGGATACCCTCACCAAACTTCTTGGCTGTCTCGTGAGCCATATATGCTGTAAAGTTGGAGATGCCTGCCTTGGCTGCTGCATAACCGCAGACACGGGTCATTGGGCGGAAGGCTGCCATAGAAGAGAAGTTGATGATACTTCCCTTTCCTGCCTCTACCATTGGCTTCAGGAATACCTGTGTAGGTATAACAGTACCTGTGAGGTTCAGATTCAGCACCGTCTGAAACTGCTCTGTCTCCAAGTCAAAGAAAGTCTGGTCGGGGCCAATCGTTGCGCCCTTCATGTTTCCACCGGCAGCATTGAGCAGGGTGTCCACCTTACCATATTTAGCGAGGATATCCTTGCAGTTCTGCTCTACGATCTCCTTGTTCATCACATCGGTCTTGAAGAAAGAAGCCTCACCGCCTGCTTGTTTGATGTCTTTCACAATAGCGTTGCCTACTTCTTCTTTACGTCCCAGGATGGCAACTTTGGCTCCCTCGAGAGCCAAATACTTGGCGATAGTTTTTCCCAATACGCCTGTTCCACCTGTGATGACCACAACATAATCTTTAATGTCGAAAAGATTGCTCATGATTTTTTTGAATTGTTTGAATAATAAATAGTTAATAAAGGTGATGCTACAATCATACTCATTGTCACCTTCGCATCATTTGCAAAATTAGCGCATTTTTATTGAATAAGCAAATATTTAGCTGTGTTTTTTCTCACTACATTTTCTTTTCGTACTTTCTACAACCATTTCGCGTGAGAAACTGGCTTATTTCGTCTTTTTTCTTATTCCTTCCTTCATTTCGTTCTATGTCTACAAAAAAATAACTCAACTTCCACATTTGTGAAAGTTGAGTTAATGATCTATTGTATTGTGGTTTATCGGCCAAAGGCCTATATGTCCTTACTCCATGAACTTAATCATGTCGTCACGTCTTGGTTTGGCCGCTGGTGCTTCGTCAGGATAACCGAGGGCGATGCAGTAAAGAAGCTGAACACAGCATAAGTTGAGTAAATACACTCAACTTTATAATCCACGAGCCTTGAAGATACGTTCCTTGGCATCATTGATCTCTTGGAACTTTTTCTCGGCAGCCCTGCGAACATCCTCGCCAAGTGCAGCTACCTTGTCGGGGTGATGCTTGAGAGCCATCTTGCGATAGGCACTCTTCACCTCATCATTGGTAGCCGATGGCGATATGCCGAGTACACGATAAGCATCGTCGAGACTTGAAGCCGAAGAAGCTCCACTGCGGAGGTTGAGCATCTGGTCAAGTTCGTCAGCACTAAGTCCTAAGTGATAGGTAACCTCTTTCAGCGCTGTGAGTTCCTCAGCTGGCACCTGACCGTCGGCCTGGGCTATCATGACCAGGAAATTGAGCAACTGAAGGCGCTGTTCGTACATCATACTGTTGCGAATCTGCTGACAGCTGTCCTGAATCACGCTGCGATATTGCAATACACCTACACGCTTCTGCTCCTCAAAAAGTTTCAGAAGAATCTGCTCGCCCTGTGTCATGGCTCCCAAACCGAAGTTCTGGCGTAAGAAGCGACGCACGAGCTCCATCTCGGAATGCATCACCTTGCCGTCGGCCTTGATGATGTAAGAGGCAAGAACAAGTAACGAGAACATGAACGAGTTGCGTTGTCCCTCGCTGCTGTTTCTTTCCTGCTGTCCTGTATCCTGGCGGTTTACCTCGTTAAGTCCATGTTCGAAGAGAGAGCCTAAGGCATAGCCTGCCAAGGCTCCCAACGGACCACCTGTGATGAATCCGAGTACACCGCCAATCCATTTTCCTGCTCCCATTGTCGTTTCTGTTTTTGAAAATGATGCTTAGCAACTTAATTAGTTGAAATAATACAAGAAGGTGGCAATACCGGAAAGGGCAGGCTTGCGCTGACCTTCTATCTCGATATCGAACTTGATGCTTGCCTTGCAGATACCACGAAGGTTCTGAATGTCATGAAGGGTTGTCACAAGGCGAACACGTGAGCCGGTGATGACAGGCTGACCGAAACGCATCTCGTCCATGCCATAGTTGACCAACATCTTGATGTTGTGTACTTCTACAATCTGCTGCCACATGTAGGGTAACAAAGAAAGGGTGAGGTAGCCATGAGCGATAGTGCTGTGGTAAGGACTCTCTACTTTTGCACGCTCCACGTCTACATGTATCCACTGTGGGTCGAGTGTAGCATCAGCAAACTTGTTGATACGTTCCTGGTCTACCTGCAACCACTCTGATTCACCTAATCTCTCACCTAAGTGAGATGCAAATTCCTCGTAAGAATTGATAATTAATTTTGCCATACTTTTGAATATATTATTTTTATAGTTTTTTCTTTATTATGAAGTGAAAATCTTGAATATTCTCCTGGAAATTCTCCTTCTTTCCTCATTAGTCTCTTCTGAAAATGTCGCGTGTATAGACTTTCTCATTCACATCATTCAGGACAGGGTCGTAACGGTTGGCGATGATGGCCTGACTCTGTTTCTTGAACTCCTGCAAGTCGTTGACAACACGGCTGCCGAAGAAGGTACTGCCATCCTCGAGGGTTGGCTCATAGACTATCACCTGTGCACCTTTAGCCTTGATGCGCTTCATGACTCCCTGGATACTGCTCTGGCGGAAATTGTCACTGTTGCTCTTCATCGTGAGTCGATACACTCCGATAGTGCAAGGGTGTTCTTTCTGAGGATCATAGCTGCTGTTATCCTTATAGAAATAATATCCAGCCATACTGAGCACTCGGTCGGCGATGAAGTCCTTACGGGTGCGGTTGCTCTCAACAATGGCTTGAATAAGGTTCTCAGGAACATCGGCATAGTTGGCAAGCAACTGTTTGGTGTCCTTAGGCAGACAGTAACCTCCATAGCCAAACGACGGGTTGTTGTAGAAAGAACCGATGCGAGGGTCGAGTCCCACACCATCGATGATCGACTTCGTGTCAAGCCCCTTCATCTCGGCATAAGTGTCCAATTCGTTGAAGAAACTCACACGCAGTGCCAGATATGTGTTGGCAAAGAGCTTGACAGCCTCGGCCTCGGTAAGTCCCATAAACAGGGTGTCAATATCCTGTTTGATAGCTCCTTCCTGCAGGAGTGAGGCAAAAGTATGTGCTGCCTGGTCGAGTCGCTCGTCGCCCTCAGGACGGCCTACGATGATGCGGCTGGGGTAAAGGTTGTCGTACAGCGCCTTGCTCTCACGTAAAAACTCGGGAGCGAAGATAATGTTGTCGCAATGATACTTCTTTCGTACATTCTCCGTGTAACCTACGGGAATGGTGCTCTTGATGACCATGATGGCATCAGGATTGACACGCATCACCAACTCGATAACTTCCTCAACGTGAGTCGTGTCGAAGTAGTTTTTTACAGGATCATAGTTGGTAGGGGTGGCTATAACGATGAAATCGGCATTCTTGTATGCTTCTTCTCCATTGGTTGTCGCCTTGAGATGCAAATCCTTCTCTGCCAAATACTTCTCAATGTAATCGTCTTGTATGGGTGACTGACGATTGTTGATAAGGTCCACCTTTTCTGGCACTACGTCAACAGCCGTCACCTGATGGTGCTGGCTCAGCAGCGTGGCTATGCTCAGACCAACGTAGCCTGTACCAGCTACCGCAATACGAATATTTTTGTTTACTGTTTCCATTGTTATAACTTTTAAAAGTTTTGTCGAAATGTAGCTTACCTTAATTATAAGGTTATGCAAAGGTACATTCTTTTTTAGACTTGACCAAATATAGATGGTAAGAGTTTTCTAAAATCAATAAAAATGACCTACTTCTCTCTTTACACCTTATTAATTATGGCTGAGCTCAACAGACTTTACTTACACAAGGCTGTAAAGGGACAATGCTCACAACGCTGCTTGTCTTCTGTTGCCACAAGTGGAAGAGAGGGATCGCATATCTCGCTGATGAGAGCTTCTATGTGCTGCATGAACTCGTCCTGATATTCGGCCACGTCAAAGATAGGATTACGGCCAAACTTTAGCGTCGGGTCATAATCCTTGCTTCCCGCTTGCTGAATGAAAAGCAATCCCGGACTAACAGGGTCTTTTGTCTTGTTATATCGGCCGTCATTGCCTACAATGATAGAATAAAGCAATGCCTGCAGATAATAATCAGTGTGCAGCGAGAGCTTGGAAGGATCGAATATGGTAGCCACATCAGCAGGGAACCGTGAGGGCATACGTCCTGTCTTATAGTCGATTACGCGAATACGCTCGGCTATATTGTCAAGACCTGGATTACCATTGGCAGCCACAGCATCAAGACGGTCGATGAAACCGCCTAATGTGATGGCTTTATTACCTATAGGAGTATTGAACTTAAAGGTTTGATTCACTTGTTTCTCAAGTCCTAATAGTGTATAGGGGGCCAGCTTTTGGTCTATGCGGAGGAGTTGTTTAAGATAGCTTGTGATAACCTCGCGGTTGATGAGCTGAAGACCGTTGTATTCGGGCATTTTAGATCCGGGCTTCAAGCGGAACAACTGTTCTGCAAAAGCCTGATCTACTAAACTATACAGGCTGTTTTCGTGTTTGAGCGCATAGTCTATCTTCTCCTTGCTGATGATGAGGGGATGAATGAGCTGCTTCTCACCATTAGCATTGGTTTGCAAATCTTCGGGACGGGCAAATTGAAGATAGAACAGTTCGGCAGCACGATGGAAAATCAAACCAAAGTAACGGTTGTCTATCTCATCATCCAACTCTTCTGGTTCTTTCAGTCCAGCCACATATCGGTAGTAGAAACGTTTCTGACATCTCAAGTAAGTGTTCAGGCATGTTGGAGAAATAATCTTTCCATCAATGAGTTGACTAATCATTTCCTCCGTTTTTTCTATTTTCTTTTGGTCGGGAGGAAGTGGAACTTGACCTGATGACAGAGCAGCGGTTTTCACCTGGTGCTTGCTTTCTACCAACAGCTGTAGCATGAAGCGGCTCATTTCGCCAGTATGTCCATCCTCAGTAGAGTTGTTGTATGTAAGGGTGATGTCAGCAGAACGTTGCAGCATGCGATGGAAATAGTAGGAGAAGATAGCCACTTTGTTGTCTACCGTGGTAAGTCCGTAAGCCTTGCGCAACGAATAAGGAATGAACGAAGAGTCGTTGACGCCCTTGGGAAGATTTCCTTCGCTGGCAGAAAGCACGATGATATGATCGAAATCAAGATTGCGTGTTTCGAGAACTCCCATAATCTGAATACCTTCGGCGGGCTCACCATGAAAAGGAATAGTGGTGGTCTGCATGAGTTGCAGCAGGAGGTGCTGTAAGGTAATGATATCTACGATTAGGTCACCCGACTGGATGAGTTCGTGGAGACGGTTGACAAGCGTATAGGTGCGAAAGAGTGATTCCTGAAAGAGTGGGTCGTCAAGCGTACGTGCTTGTGTACCTATGTTCTTCAGCACGTCCAAGAGATACTGTACGAGCGAAAGGTTGAAGTTCTCGCCCGATGACATTTCCTGAAACAGGATTTCAAGTCCCTCGTCCTCTTTTTGGCAAAGCCATTTGCGGGAAGGGAAGAATATCTTCTTGTCATGAAGTTCGCCCATGAGATCGGCATAAGCAGACGAGATGTACTGGGCATAAGGATGGCGAAGCACATAGTTGACATAACGGAGACGATAGCAATCTCTATCCTTGTCATAGCCCAAGGTCTGCAGATCGGTTAGCGTTTGTATCAGACTGTAGAATGGAGTCTGCTGCAAGGGATAGCCTAATGTGATGTTGACACTCTCCACCTCCTCAGGTAAGGAGTGGATGACAGTAGGCAACAGACTCTCGTCTGCAAGCACGATGGCAGTGCTGCGCCCTTGCTTATATCGCTCGTTCTGCATCAGCCAGCTATGTATGTAGCGAGCCTGTATGTTATCGGTAGGAGCGCTAATATAGGTAATATCTTTGGTCGAATCAAAAGAGTCATACAGCTCTGTTTCAGATAAATAATCCAACTCATTACCAAAAGAACTCTTCAACTGCCGGATGTAATATCCGGCCTCGTTGCCATCCTTCATATAGTATTTGTCGAAGTCCCAATAGAAGGCAGCCTTGCCCTCTTTCTGCAATCGTGAGCACAGCTTCTGCTCCACACACTGCATCATATTGAAGCCCACAAAGAGATATTTCTTGTGCCGGAACTCAAGCGATTCGTCTTCCACCACACGCCGATACAAGGCACCCTCGTAGGCAAGGTTCTGTGCCTCAAGGCGCTGATTGAAATTGGTATAGATGTCGTAGAAATGACTCCACAACTGTAGGAAGCGTTTTTTGAGTTCGGTGTTGTGGTCATCAGAGAAATTGCTGAAGAATTTCTTGATGATTTCCTTCTGCTCTTCGGTGAGGTAAGACACGTCATCGAGTTCATGGATGTCACTGAGGTTTGCAAAGAGCTGTCTGGCAGAAGCCATGTTCTTGTCCACATCATCGAAGTCTGCTATTAGCAGTTGCCCCCAGCCGTAAAAGTGGTCGAGTGTCTCTTCGATGCCAGTACACTCGACGAAAGACTTATGAAGATCGCATACCAACTTGATGGGGTCACCCACCTTCAGCGTAGTGTGCTGACGAAAGAGGTCGCTGATGGTGATATAGGTGGGGCTCCACAAAGGATGGGATACCAGACGTGCCAACTGCTCGTTGAGAAACAGCGAGGCACGCTTGTTGGGGAATACGATGGCTATATCGCTCAGATTGTTGCCATATTTCTGTATGATGTCTTGGGCTACGTATGTCAAGAATGATTTCATATTCGTCGTTTTTATAATCTTGATGAAATAGAGTCGTTATGTCTTAGCTTGGGGTGTCAGAATTCCACCTTGACTATCTTGTTGGGATAGACATACCACAGATAGCCTTCTATCAGTGGATGACTGTCATTTCCGTTGTCGGGATTTGCACTTTGGTTGGTCTCCATGCCTTCCAGCAACTGCATGTACTGTCTTACCTGTACGTGATGCTCGTCCTTGGGTTTACCGAACTTGAAGTCCACCACAATGGTCTTTTCACTATCCTTCATCACTCGGTCAGGACGATGTTCCACCACCTTACCATGTTCCACACTCAGGATAGAGCACTCGTTGAAGAGTGTCCAGTGGGGAGAAAACCAATGCGCCACCTGCTGAGACTGCAGACGCTTGCGTATCATTGAATCCAAGTGCTTGCGTGAGAGATTCTCGTCGTAGAGCATTCCGTCTAATTCGAGTTGACGAAGGGCCTGCTCTATGTCGTCGGTGGTACGGATGGAAGAGAAGAGACTGTGCAGAATGGTACCCAACTTGATGTAGTACTTCTGCTGTTCCTCGTCCTCGTCGCCCTTTATGAAATCACGACTCTTGTTACTCTGCCTGAACTGAGGCATAGCAGGATTCACCTTCAGCTGCACAGCGATATTGGTGGCTTGCTGGTAAAAGACATTCTCCGATTTCTCCTTTTTCTTGTCTGTAGCATCAGCCTCCTCAACCTTAAGGGTTCCATATTCAAAAAGAATATCCTCGTCTTGCGAATTGGAAAGCGTTACAGATACATTGCCGCTGCTGAGTGTCTTCTCTACATCTGATAGCACACTTTCTATCAGATAACTACGGAATGTTTCCTTGTCACGATGAGCAATAACGAAGAGTCCACGGCTGGCACGTGTGAAAGCCACATATAGCAGGTTCATGTTGTCTACCATGTTCTGCAGATGCTCGTGGTGGTAATCGTCCTCGTAGATGCTTCCCTTCATCTGTTTGGCGATGAAATCGACAGGAACCAATGGTATTTTGTTGAAAGGAGCCTCGGCTGGCGTACACCACAGGGTACCTTTGGATGTCTCCAACATCCAGTCGCAGAAAGGAATGATAACATAATCAAACTCCAGACCCTTACTCTTGTGAATCGTGACGAGGCGTATGCCATTGAGCGCATCGCTATGTATGCTTTTCTCGTGCAGCGTATTGTCCCATTCCTTGATAAAAGAGTCTATATCGCAACAGTTGTCCTGCAGGTAAGCAGCCATCTGATCGTAGAAGGCGCAGATATAAGCACTCTGACTCTTCATCTCCTCTATGGTATCTAACTGTAGTTCGACAAAGAGGTTTTCCACTAAATCGATAATAGGTTTCTGTAACAGGATATCACGCTGCTCCTCAATCTTTTTCACGATTTCATCGCTACCAAGGAAGGTGAGTGCGAATTTCTGAAGGGTAGCCCTGGAAATAGGATCATCGGGATGAATAAGCACACGTAACGCCGTAACAAGCGAATTGACCGCCTGGGATGCATCCAGACGGAAAGCCTCGTCGGAAACAAGAGGGTAAGGGCAACCATTGTTCATCAGAAATTCTGCCAAATCCTTAATGGTGCGGTTGGTTCTTACGAGGATGGCTATCTGACTGGGCTTTACACCCTGCTCTGTCAGTTGCATGATAGTTGCCATAGTTTCCTTCAGTGTGCGTTCTTTCCATTCTTCCTTGTTCAGGAGTTTAATCTGCACAAAGCCATTGGCAGGCTTGCCCGAAGGCACCCTCTGGGCTACGTCAGAGTATGCAATCTTCAGTTGTTCTGCCTCCTCGGGGGTATTCTCCTTGAGAGACTGATATTCAGTTTCGGCAGCAGCTTTGAAGAATGCATTATTGAAATCGATGATGTTTTTTGCCGAACGATAGTTTGTATCCAAGGTCTTGATATCAAGTCGCTTGTCTCCAAACTGCTCTTGTATATTGTTAAGCAGTCGCCAGTCACCAGAGCGCCAGCGGTAAATGCTCTGCTTTACATCACCCACAATGAGGTTGCCTGCATCCTGATGACTCATGGTTTCATCGAGCAATACTTTGAAGTTCTGCCATTGTATGGTGCTGGTGTCCTGAAACTCGTCTATCATGACATGCTCCAATTGCGTACCTATCTTCTCAAAGATAAAAGGTGAGTCACTGTCCTGCATAAGCGAATGGAGCAGCGTCTGCGTGTCACTGAGCAAAAAACGGTTTGCTTCCTCGTTGAGTGCACGGACTTTCTTCTCTATACTTCCTAAAAGGCGCAACTGGTTGAGGTTGCGCAGGGTGAGGTCTGCACTCTTGTAAAGACGCAACAACTTTGGGCGCTTCTCTTCAGAATAGCGCAATAATGGTGCAAGGGTATTGCATACCAGATCATACTTAGGTGAACCTGGCTGTGCATCTGCCGCACTCATCCAGTTATGCTCGTCCTCCATGGCTGACACAACACGTTTGCCAACGAGTTTTTCATCATCGAAAAGTCCGTCTCTCAATTTGATGAAATAGCTGCAGACACCTGTTTTGCCATACGAGAAATCCGAAACCGTAAGTCCATTCTCGTCGAGTGTGTCAAAGAAGGTGGCTGCTATCTGCGCAAAGTGTTCCTTGGCATCCTGTTTCATTTTCCTGAGCTCGGCAGTGAAGTTCTTGAAAAAGTCTTCCTTTTCCATCACTTCATTGAGCGACTTGGCGGCACTCTTGTAATAATCGCGGAAGATATTTTCACCAAAACTCTTGATTTCACCGATCACGTTCCAACTTTTGTCATCAGCCATATTCGACTTGATATAGTCCATGATCCAGTGCAAAAGCCTGTCGGTCTGCCCCAGATCCTCAATCAGTTGGTCTACAGCCTGTTGCTCCACCAGGTAGTCGTTGAGTCCTATGCGAAGGTTGGCGGTAAGGTCGAGCTCACGTGCCAGGTTACGAAGCACACTCTGGAAGAAAGTATCTATTGTTTCAACGCGAAAGTAGTTGTAGTTGTGAATGAGCAGACTGAGTGCAGTACCGGCATTCTTCTCTATCTGCTTCTGCGTGAGATGGGGCAAAGCTTTCTTTATCTGTTCCAGATAACCCTGCGATTCCTCGAGTCCATGGGCAATACCATATAGCTGGCTGAGGATTCGTGTTTTCATTTCCTCTGTGGCTTTATTTGTGAAAGTCACTGCCAGGATGGTGCGATACGAATGTGGGTTGGCAATGACTAATGTCATATATTCCCTGGCCAGCGTGAAGGTTTTGCCAGAGCCGGCACTTGCCTTGTAAACGGTGAGTTGTGAATTCATATATATTATAATGTAAGAATGTTTGTTTTAAAGAATGTCTATCTGTAAGTATTCGATTCTTCTACCAATTGCGGAAAAGCTCAAAGTCGAACTTGCAGCCTACGCCATAGAACTGGGCATTTTTGAAACCGGCAAAGACTCCGATAGAAAAGAGGCGGGTGCTGAATCCATAGCCCCATTCGGTATAGGGATGCAGCTTTTCTACCAATAAGGCATTGACATAGAAGCGCTCAGCCTCTACAAATCTGCCCACCAAGGGCACCCAGGCGGCAAAGATCATCGGATTTTCGTAGGTGAAGTTGCTGCGTACGTAGTATTCAGAAGAGTTGTACCACTCTGAGGGCAACAGTTCGAACGAACCGCTCCAGTCGTCATTCCATCCTCCTGGAATGTAGTTGTCATTGAAATTGGAGTAGTCGATAAAGTACCAGTGAGAACCTCGCATGGTATAGAATCCTGCTCCAAGTCGCGCAGAGTACAACTTTCGACGGCTGGCGTAGAAGATGCCCTTGGCATCGGCCTCAATACGCTCATAAGGTATGTTTGAGCCCATGAACCCCTTGATGCTACGCTCATAATCGGCCGTGACAGACACTCCTTTAGGCCCCCATGGTCGCCATATCAATCCAAAAGCAGGGGCCACGGAGCGATATTTGGAAGGATAGCCATACGATTCGTAGAATTCTGGATGAATCGCCCTGCGATGGTGGGCCACTATTCCTGCTTCAAATCCCCACTTGGGACTAAACATCCAGTGGTTTGTGAGACGGAAATAGCTGTCGGTAAACTCGGTGTAATTGTCCTTATTTACAGTTATCTCCTCATCGTCATCCCTCTTGATGTCCAGTATGTTGCGGGCTATCACGTTGGTATTGATGCGATTGCCCTGTCCGTATACCATCTCGAGATAGCCGTCGTGCTTGGCATTATAGTTGAAGGTAGCCGGAATATTGAAGTACAGTTGATGCAGCTTAAAACTATAACCAGCCCTGAACCGCACACCAAGCTGTATGTTGTCGTTGAAGGAATAAGAACTTCTGATATCAAACTTGTAGATGAGTCCCTTGCGCTTGGTATAGCCCATGTATAGAGGGTTGAGGATAGGACTCAGACGTACATATCCTTGGCTTTCCTTGCCAAAGTCCTGCTGTATTCTGTTCACCATGTTGTCGCCTACGATGTCCCATAGCACATCCTTGGCAAAGTTGCGCTTTTTCTTGGTACTGTCGGCCAGGCTGAGCGAGTCGCGACGGCTCTTCTCCTTGAAATATTGCTCATAGATGAGTTGCTCCTGCTCGTTGAGGAGAACAGGGCGCACTTGCGACATAAGGGTGGTGTCAGCAGCGTTGTTGAGTGTGTCAGAAAGCATCTTGGGCAGATTATAGTAAGAACTGAGCATACCGGTGATGTTGTTGCCCATAAACCTGAAATTGGCTTTCAGGTTGCATCTGTCGGGCAGAAGAGAGCGGTAGCCATCGTTGCCCATGACGATGGATATAAAGAAGCGGGTCATATCGTACTCGCCCTCAAAGTCGACCAGATATATTTTTCCTGTCTTGCTGTTTACCACAGCCTTGGTTTCCACCATCTGCGTGTTCTTAATTTTGGGGTAGGCGTATACCTGGGCCTTGTCGAACGGCAAAGCGGTGACCCGATAGGTGTAGAACCTACGGTTGGCTCGATGGAAAGGGGAGAGGATATTGTTGTGAAAAAGGTTCTCGCCAAAGACATTGGGAGTTACATAAGGAAGAATATATGACATGATGTTACGGCGATGTGGAACAGTGCTGACATGGAGCAGACGCTGGTCGGTGAACTTGTCGTTCTGCATCGTTATCTTGGTATAGTATTCGCTGATAAAGTGGCGTCCTGTGCCATGGGCGATGGCATACATCGAAGGTACGAGCATCAAGGTGGCGTTGCGTTTATTAGTGTGCATCTGCATCTTGGTGTAAGAATACGATTGTGAACCATGCAATCCTGTGGTGTCGGTACGTTTGGCATAGGTAAACACCAAGTTAAGCACCGAATCACGAAACGCAACATTCGGTGCTTTCACTTTAGCCTTACATCCCAAAGGCGATGCCAAAAGGAAGGCTATGAGCAAATATTTATAAAACGACACCCTGTTAGCCAAGGTATTTCATCAAGATTTTAACATATCCAGACTCTCTGAGTTTCGAGATACTCTTTTCGCGAATCTGGCGCACACGCTCACGGGTAAGCCCCATCTTGTCGCCGATTTCCTCCAGACCTTTCTCTGGCTCTCCAATACCGAAACAAGCACATACTATCTGTCGCTCACGCTCCTTGAGTACCTGACCGAGAACCTGTTTCAGTTCCATTGCCATACTCTCGTGATCTACCTGCTTGTCTGTACGACTGTCATCGCCACTCGACATCACATCGACCATGGCATTATCATCGTCGTCTCCAAATGGAGCATCGATACTCACGTGATGTCCACTTGCAGCCATACTCTGTGATATCTTCTCCTCATCCACACCTGTGCGGTCAGCTATTTCCTCCACACTGGGACGACGGAGATTCTCCTGCTCAAACTTGTTGATTTCGTGGTTCACCTTATTGAGTGAACCTACCTGGTTGAGGGGGAGTCTGACGATACGGCTCTGCTCAGCAATGGCCTGAAGGATACTCTGTCGAATCCACCATACGGCATAAGAGATAAACTTAAAGCCACGAGTCTCATCAAAACGCTCTGCAGCCTTAATAAGACCGATGTTGCCCTCGTCGATGAGGTCGGTAAGCGTGAGTCCTTGATGCTGATACTGCTTGGCGACAGATACCACAAAGCGCAAGTTGGCTTCTACCAACTTATTCTTGGCACGCTCACCGGCACGACCACCTTTCTTGATGGCCTGAGCAAGTTCTATCTCTTCCTCAATGGAAACCATAGGTGCACGACCAATCTCAACGAGGTACTTGTCGAGAGCCTCGCTGTTGCGGTTGGTGATGCTTTTCTGTATCTTAAGTTGTCTCATTCTCTATACTTTCGCCTAATTTGCGCAAATATAGTAAAAAAATGCATTCGTTGTTATTTTTAATAACTAACTTTAACACAATTATTTAACAACCTCATTCTGAAGAAATTTCTGATAAGCGTCACGATAGCCATTAAAAACATTGATATCTACATGTCCACGGATACCACTTACTCTTCCGTCTGGACATAACTGCCACAAAACCAGCCTGATATCTGGCTTATACTCGCCATATCGGGCTATCCATACGCGATAGTTCCGCTTCAGATCGGGCGCATATTTCAAGTAACGGTTCACAAACATCTGACTGATATAAAGTATCGGCCTTGTGCCTGTTTGGCGTTCCACATATCTCAGCCATGCCCTTACTTGTGCAAACATAGCGTCTGGTCCGCCCATCTGCTTAATCTGCCGTGGTGTCGGTTCCAGGTCGAGTACGGGTGGAAAATCACCCCTTCTTACCAGAGCATGCTTCATAAACTTGCGGGCCTGTGCCAGTCCGGGCTTACGAGGCGAGAAGAAATGATAGCTTCCCACCCTGAAACCATGCGCCTTTGCTGCCCGATAGTCTTTACGGTAATAGGGATTGAGCAGGGAGGCTCCTTCCGTACACTTGATATAGATGAAGCTGATGGGATAGCTTATACTTCCACTGACTGTTTTGCGACTGATGTTGCCCAAGTGGGTAATACGCAACTTACTCCATTGGATGGGGTATTTCTTCTTACCTATAATATGCTGATATTTAGATATATCTATGCCGTATATTCTATCATAGGTATAGACAAGACGCTCGCCACGATAACGGTCATTTTTCCATTCTCCCACGCAGAGTTGTTTGCCAGACTCAATGCCGAATCCTAATCCATCACGATGTCCATGTTTCCATTGTCCTTCATAGTGCGACCCGTCATTTCCCATCCACGTACCATGACCATGAGGATGGAACAGAGAGTCTCGCTCGCCTGTATAGATACCAGCAGAGTCTGCCTGCATTACCTTCACAAAGGACTGGCAGAAAGGCACGACGTCCATCTTTATTCCATAGAAGGCACTTCGCTGATTAATGGCACAGGCAGAGTCGGGCAGGGCTTGCGATGACAGGCGAAAGTAGTTCATGCCTTTCTGCATATCGTGCTTCTCCAATTGGCATGACTGACTTGACAACTGACGAGTTGACAACTGACTGATGTATAAAACTTTGTAAGACAACTGTCTTACGATTCGAAGCGAGGTAGTGTCGACAGTATGATGCAGAGAATCCAGTAGTTTTTTAGCCTTTTCGAACCGAACTTTCTGCTGTTCTGCGTAATCTGCAATCATGCCATAGCCTTCGTCGCGTACATTGTGCGAATGTGTGTAATAATCTATTTCATGAAGTGTCCATTTGGCATTCTTGTAAATGGTTTGCAACGAGTCTATTTGTGCATGATATACCTGCTGAGGTGTCATTCCCTGATAACGTTTATATCTTATAGCCGCATTGTCCTCGGCAAGTAAAAGTCCCTTGCAGGAAGGTAGCAAGTCGTATTGATTGACGAAGAAGGCATCCAGTTTTGTGGTGTCATTACCTAAGTCGAGCAGTATCTTATTGCCTGCTCTAAGCTCATAATGACAGCAAACATCAACAGTAGCCTTGGCACGCATCCATCTTTCCTGAGTCATGTGGTAGCAAGACCATACATACCAGCTGCAGCTCATGACAACCAACAGAAGCGACAGGATTGCGATGACAGCCTTGTTTTTCTTACTTAAATGAAACATTACTTTCTCTCCTCATATTTAATTGTACACCTC
>ERZ1034678.927-NODE-927-length-15379-cov-9.585878_pt1 | contig 15379 bp, 27 predicted proteins | sample MGYA00520640_ERZ1034678 | MGnify/ENA primary metagenome ERZ1034678 (study PRJEB33766, sample SAMN09781767) | gut metagenome | biome: gut microbiome | host: Homo sapiens | place: Madagascar | study: EMG produced TPA metagenomics assembly of the PRJNA485056 data set...
CGTGGTTCCACACCCACATGAAGGAGATCGCCGAGAGCGCGGCAAAGGGGCTGTGTAAGTATTTCGGGATTCCCTACGTGGAGCCGGAGAAGCCGGAGCCGGTGGAACCGGATGAGCCTATGACCCCCGGCGAGCTGCTGGTGAAGATTATGAACAGCACAGGAACGTGCGGCACGTGGGAGCTGGTGAAGTAAGAGGAAAGATGCACCGAAACGGTGCATCTTTTTTATTCTTTTTTTTGAAAAAGGACTTGACAAACCACGCATTGCGTGGTAATGTATAGACAGATCAAGAGAGTGACAGCCGCTCCCAGCGGCAGAAAAGGAGAATAAACAATGAATAACATTAAGGTAAACGTCTATGAGAATAACGCCGGCGGTATCGCCTGCATCGTGCGCGAGGGTGACAAGGTCTCTAACGTAGTCTTGAACTGCGAGATGTGGGAAGATAGCCCCGAGGAAATCAAGTCCGCATTGATGGCTGGCCTGCCCTACTGCAGAGACTACGACCCGGATAGCTGCTGCGGAGTAAGCATGGACGAGATCGCCTCCGAGATCGAGTGCAACCAAGAGTGGATCGCGACCGTCACGCCGGAGGGCGTGGAAACTTACCCCGACTGCATGGGGCTCGCTGGGCGCAGAATGTTTGGCGAGTGCCGCTGACCCCGGCAGGCAAGGAAAGGAGAAAATCGTGAAAAAGATTGAGCACAAAGTCATCCGCACCACCGGATATATCGCCGACAAGCTGTTCCACGGCTTGTGGGTCGAGGCTATCGCCTCCGTAGACCGGGACGTATTCATCTCCGACTATTCTCTGTCCTCCGCCTGGGATGACGCCCCAGACGCGGGCATCCCGGCAGACCGCATCGATGTGCTGGCGCGCATCTGGGACGCCGCTCACCTGACGATCCGCGACATTCGCGCCCATACGGGACTGTCTCAGGCAGCCTTTGCCACACGCTACTGCATCCCCATTCGCACGGTGGAAGACTGGGAGCGCGGTGTGAGGAGCTGCCCCGACTACCTGCGACTCCTGCTGGCCGAGAGCGCAGGCGTATATAAGCGGCCATGATCCGCAAGTGCGTCATCTGCGGCACCGAGTTCCGGACTCCGCCGTCCAACAACAAGAGCACCTGCTCTACCGATTGTTCTCGTCAATGGCGCAGCAAACGGCACAACGGCGTGTCCAATAGGTGGCGTGAGTCCGCGAGGGAATCCGCCAGAGCCGCCGCGGCCAAAACCGGGAATCTCAGGAAAGGTACTGCCGCCGCCCTAATGCTGCCGGAAGGACAGAGAGGACCGCAGAACCGGGAGGCGAAGATCTGGCATCTCCGTGACCCAGAGGGCAATCCGGTTGTCGCCGTAAATCTGCTTGACTGGGCGCGGCACCACACCGCGGATTTCGGCATGGAGGAAACCGAGAAGGCTGCCGTGAACATAGCCAGCGGTTTTCGGCAGATCAAGCGATCAATGGAGGGGAAGACCTTCCGCAATGGTAAGCCGTGTTCGGTCTCGACCTACAAGGGATGGATGCTTGTCGCATGGGAGGAGAAGCCCAAGAGTAACGATAAGTGACGCTACTCCATCGGGTACAACCAAACCTATCCGTTGCCATTCCGTTGTCATTATGCGTCTAATGAAGCCGGTTTATTGTCCGGATTCTCGCACTAATTTCGATGCAACTCGGACTTTCGAAGCGGGTGAAGCCCTTGCAAATAACCAGAAACCGCCTGATTGTTGCAATCAGGCGGTTTCTGGTTTTGGAGCAGGGTACGGGAGTCGAACCCGTTGAAAAAACAGGTATACACGGCTTCAATACTCATTTTCTTGAACTGTCGTTGTCATTTTGTTGTCAAAATAGTCGTCGATGGATCTGTCGATCTCGATCATTCTGTCGGTCATCGTGTAGGCGTAGACCTGCTTATACATCCAATCGTCAGACCAGCCGTTGCGCTCCTGCGCATACCTCGACTCGACGCCGAGCCGCACCATGATGGCGGCGTTGGCGTGGCGCAGATCGTGGAAGCGGCAGCGGGGAATGCCGGCGGCATCGAGTCCGCGGATGAAGCGATTATAGATCGTCTGGCCAGAGATGGGAACGATGTAGCCCTCGCTGCGTCCGGTGGCGTCTATTAGGGTCTGAATATGGTTGGGGACAGATACCCAGCGATCGCCGGAGAAAGTCTTGGGAGGCTTCACCTCGTCGCCATTCTCTCCGGAGACGATGGCGCGGCAGATGTGTAGTCTGCCCCCAGAGATGTCCTCGAATCTGGCACCGCGAATCTCTGACATACGCATCCCCATCCACAGTGCCATGAGTACGGGTAGCTCCATGTCTGTGCCGGAGAATGCCGCGATGATCTTGCCGATCTCCGGGTCTTCGATCCTGCGCAGCTCCACCTTCCGCTTCTGCGGGAGGATGACGGAGATTCTTGAATCTGGCGCGAACTGCTTCAGGACGGAGACGAGAAGCCCTTCAACGTTCTGGATATACTTGGGGCTTTTCCCGTTTTTCACCATCTTCCCGATCTCCCGCTGGATCTGCTCGGAGGTGATGGAGGGAGCCGGCAGATCCATCAGGCTCTGGAAGGATGTCTTCTGGAGACGTTTGTATTCCGCCGCGGTGGAGGGCGAGATCACCCCGTCTCGCGATTCGATATACTTCCTGTACGCCTCTCGCAGCGTTATGGTGGAGGCAGCCTTGTCGGGTGCCTTCAGGCCATGCTTGATGGCGGACGCCTCCGCCACCGCCTCCGCCTTTGTGGGGCGCGTGATGGACACATCCCGTCCATCCATGCGGACGCGGCACGTCCACGACCCGCTGGGCAGCTGCCGCGCTGTGGGAGCGTCGCTCTTGGTGCGCTTCTCCCGCACCTGCCGGGTGCCGCACCACTTGCAGTAGACGCTGTCGCCGTCTATCTCTCGACCGCAGCCCTTGTTCTTACAGATCACAGTACCACCCCTTTATGCAAAGCCGTGCCCGAATCGGGCACGGCTTCTGTCTATTCATCCGACCTTCTCCATGCGGATGGTCATAGTGGAACCGAGGGCACTGGCTTCATAGCTCAGCTGACCGCCGGCATAGGTGAACGTCTTGGTGTCATCACCGCTGGCAAGAAGTGCGAGGGAAGTCTGCTCCTTGTCGTTCTGAGAATCCCAGGAATACGGTTCGTCCGCCGTGGTGGGGGCAACGAATGTCCCTGCCCAGTACAGGCTCTTAGTGTCGCCATTGTCGGAAACCCAGTTTACGACAATTTCGCTGCCGGAGATCGTGGCGGCCTGCCAAGCGTCCTCGGAATTGCTGTTGACCTGCTTCCACTCGCCGGTCAGATCGGGAGGAGATGCAGGCTCTTCAGTTTGCCCGTCGCCATTGTTGGCGGGCGTGTTGCCGCAGGCACAGAAGGACAGTGCCATGACGGCGGCCATCAGGAACACGGTAATTTTCTTCATCTTTTACCTCTTTCCGCGACAAATCTGCCGCTTTCATATATTTTCTGAAAAGAATTTGCATTTCACTAGACATATCCAACAAAAGTGCTACAGTAGAGTTACAACGTTGAGGAGGGAATAACCGTGAATGAGCAGGAAGAGGCATTATTGCAGCTATTTGACAGCTTAGACCCGTCGGCGCAGCTGGACGCGCTGGAAGCGGCGCGGACAATCAAAGACAGCGGTTGCCTTTAGGAGCGGTGCCCGAATCGGGCACCGCGTGTTCGTTCTTCACCAGAATATTCTGACAAACGGCTTCTCTATGCCATCGCCATCATTCGTTTCTCCTATGGCTATGCTTTTTTCGAACGTCACCAAAGTCAGCCCCTCATCTAACACCCTGCGCTTAACGTCAGAAGGAAGGTTTCCGATGGATTCGCCTTGGTAGCATACTTCAACATGGTCTGCACTATCCGCAGAATCATCAACGTCAAGTTCCTGACCGCAAGAAAGCACACCTATAACTTCCTGCTTGTCGCGGCTCTTGAACGAAGACAAGGCGACCACCGATTGTTCTCTCCACGAATTCTTCTTCCTTCTGTCTTGGTAAAAATCTACCACAGCGCGGAAAACTCCAGCATCCCGGTCAGCTTCTAAGAGATAAATCTTTAAGGGGTCTTCCCTGCTCATCCAGTCCGAAATCATGTCGAACTTAAACGAAGTGTAGCCCACCAGTACCCCGTTAAAAAGAAGCTCCACTCGGTCATCGGCAATCCGCGGAGTAAGCTCGTGCGCCGTATACCTTGAAGCCCCCGTCAGTGCCCACAGGACGCCCCCGGCGTCTTCGTTGGTGGGCGTAAACTCGAATTCGTAACGATACTGCCGACTTGCCCCATCCACAAATGTGCTTTCGTAGGGGTAAAACTTGCAATCTTCCGAGACTATTGCAAAGGCGTTCGGATTGTTTGCTGAGACCGCATGAGTGCTTTCGTCTTCGGAATTGACCGCGGCGATGATCGCTTTAACGAGGTCAACAAGCCAACCGATGCCGAAAAGCCCACCCGTTAAAAGATAAAGGATGCCCATTCCGGTCTGTTTATCTACGAATTTATGCACGCCAAGACCACCAAGGAAAAATATAATGAGCACTCTAACCCACGGATTCATTTTGAAGCTCCCTCCCGTGCCCATCCGGGCACTCTTTTTTTATTTCTCCTGCTCTCGCTTTTGGCGGAGCATGAAGGCAAACAGTTCGTTCCGCTGCTCGGCGGTCATGCCGTCCAGCAGCCGTATAAATTCCTGCCGCACCGGGTCGGGCGGCGCAGGATCCTCGCCCAGCAGGTCGCTGACGGTGCAGCCCAGATACTGAGCCAGCATCTGCACCTTCGCCACAGATGGGGTTTTGCCCCGCTCCAGGTCATTTATAAAACTTGTCCCGACACCGCTTTCGCGACAAGCTACTGTGGGCTTGACACCTTTTGCGGCACAGTGTGCCTTGATATTTTGCACAAAAATGTCTCTGTCCATAGTGACCTCATACTATATCGAATTGTGCAACGTGACAATAATTTGTCTATTGCGAATTTCGCTATTGACAATCCGCGATTGCGGATTTATGATTACACCATACCGCAGGAGCCACGGGTCTCACGGCTCCGACGGCGGGTACCTTCAAGATCCCCGGCATGATTTCCCCCTGTCATTGTCAGACGTGCGGGAAAGCGGGTGGTGTGTAGTTTCAGTCATCACTATCATACCACCCGTTTTCACCGGGGTCAAGGTGAAATTTCAGCGCGATATGAAAGGATGTGATTTGATTGTCTATGAAGGAAATACGTGAGCGGCGCGGGCTGACCCAGGCGCAGGTCGCTGACCGGCTGGAGGTGGACAAGTCCACGGTGAGCAAGTGGGAGAGCGGCGACAGCACGCCGCTGCGGAAGTACCGGTGTAAGCTGTGCGAGCTCCTCGGGTGCACCGAGGAGGAGCTGATAGCCCCGGCTTCTGCCTAAACCGTAACACGAAAGGAGGGCGTTGTCCATGCCGAAGGGCAGCGAGAACATTTATCAGACCGCCCGACGTGCGGCGGGTCTGACGCAGGAATCCGCAGCGGAGCGGCTGGCGGTCAGTGTCACGAGTATGAGAGCCTACGAGACAGGGCAGCGGATCCCCGGTGACGACATCGTGGCGATCATGTGCACCGTCTACGATGCCCAGTATCTTGGGCTGCAGCACCTGCAACTAAAGTCCACGCTTCTGCCGGGTTGTATCCAGGCGGCGCGGCCGGAGCCGCTGCCGGTGGCAGTCATTAAGCTGGTGCGGCGGGTCATGCGCTTCGCCGAGGAGCACCGCAGCGACCAGCTGATGGAGATAGCGGAGGACGGGGTTATCAGCGACAGCGAGAGGGAGCTGTTTGACGAGATCACCTGTGAGCTGGGCGACATCGTACAGGCGGCTCTGGCACTACAGTACGCGGAGGAGGTCTAATTATGCCGAGAACGAAGTTAAGCGCAAAGTCTGACGCCGCCAAGGATATGGCGCAGCGCATCCGGGCGCAGGCATATGCCATCCACGGCGGGCTGCCCGGTGCGGCGAAGGCGGCGGGCATCAGCCGCAGCACCATCTACGGACACTTGAAGGATCTACCCAGCTGCTCGGGCAAAGAGATCGCCGCTATTGCCCGAGTGACGCGCATCCCGGTGGATGAGCTGTTCGCACTCTGGGCGCGGGCGTGCTGAGGGGAGGTGACATCATGGAGTTATGGGCGTTGGCTGTGCAGTATGTCTGTGCGGCGGCAGGTGCCGCGGCAGTCGTCCGCTGGGTGGACGGCTGCGGGCATAAAAAGAGAACGCCTCCGAGTGCGAATCGGAAGCGTTCAGATGGTAGTACGAGGCGTTGACCTCGCGAGAACATCTTCAGTATAGCACAGATTCTGACGTTCGCAAGAGGGAAGTGATATTTTGGCAGAAAAATCTGAACAGCCCGGTTATTGGGCAGTGATCCCGGCACCGGTGCGCTACGACGACAGGATCCCGGCGAACGCCAAGCTGCTGTACGGCGAGATCAGCGCGCTGTGCGACATGAAGGGCTTCTGCTGGGCGAAGAACGAATACTTCGCCCAGCTGTTCGGCTGGGCAGCACCTACGGTCACGCGGCTGCTTGCCAGCCTGCGCGATGCGGGCTATCTGACGGTGGAGATGGTGCCCACCAGCACCGGCAGCGAGCGGCGCATTTTTGCCGGTCTTTGCACAGGGGGTGTCCGCAAAATTGCGGAGACCCCTCTCCGCAAAAATGTTGGGGGGATGTCCGCAAAAATGATTACCCCCCTACAATATAACGTGAACAGTACATATGAACATACCCCCCTTACCCCCCATGGGGGGAAGGTGTGCAAAAAGAGTGTGCACAAGGACGCGCCGGATTGGAAGCCGGACAGGTTCGCGGGGCTGTGGAGCTACTACCCGGCTAAGGGCAGGAAGAACAAGCAGCGAGCGATCGCCGCATGGGACAAGCTGCAGCCGGACGACGCGCTGGTGGACAGGATAGCCCGGTCTCTGGCGAAGCTGAAGGCGACGGAGGAGTGGCAGCGAGACATAGGCATTCCCCACGTGGCGACATTCTTGAACGGCGAGCGTTGGCACGATGCCGACGAGCTGAGCACGCCCGCCGTTGACGGAGGACAGGAGGTGACGTTCGGGTGGCAGACGTAGCCAACAACGCCTACGAGGGGAGGCTATATGCGGAGAACGCCGTCATTGGCTCTTTGTTGATCGACGAGGACGCCGCGCCCGGGATCCTCGCTGCCGTGAACGCCGGTGACATCCAGATCCAGCAGAACCGGCAGATCTATCAATCCGCCCGCGCTCTGATGCTGGACGGTCTGCCTATCGACCCGGTTCTGATCCGCGACAAGCTGGGGAAGAACATCGAGGGGCACATCCTGCAGCTGATGGAGACCACGCCCACTAGTGCCAACTGGCGGGAGTACGCGGAGGTCATGCGCCAGCAGGCGGCATTGTCCCGCATCCGGGAGATCGCGGCGGAGTTGGTGGAGGCTGTCAACGTGGACGACTGCCGGGAGCGGATTGCCGCGCTGGGCGAGATATTGACCACCGGAAAGGGCGTTGACGCGTGGAGTATGCGGGAGGCGATGGAATATTTCATGGCGGCGCAGTCTTCCTCGGAGCGTCCCGAATATGTCACCTACGGGATGCGGGAGCTGGACGAGGGCACCTACACCGAGAAGGGCGACGTGGTTGTCATCGGCGGAGAACCATCCAGCGGCAAGACGGCGTTCGCCCTGGGACTGGCTTACCACATGTCGCAAACCATGAACGTGGGCTTCTTCTCGCTGGAGACAGGCAAAAAGAAGCTCACAGACCGTCTGGCGTCCACCGTCCTTGGTGTAGACTTCAACGCCATCAAGCGCAAGCAGCTGACGGAGGCGGACTGGGAAGCGGTAACGGACGGGGCTGGCGGCGTCGTCGCACACAAGCTGACGCTGATCCGCAGCAGCGGCATGACGGCGACCCAGATCCAGGCGGTCAGTCGCTCCTACGGGTTTGATGCCATCTTCGTGGACTACGTGCAGCTGATCACCCCGGAGGGTGATCCCCGGGCGGGCAACGCCCAGGCGATGGCGGCCGTGTCGCGGTCGCTCCACACCTTTGCCCAGAGCAGTGAGACGCTTGTCGTAGAGCTGGCGCAGCTGGCGCGTCCGCAGAAGCAGGGCGGATGGAAAGAGCCGAATATGCACGACCTTAAGGAGACGGGACAGCTGGAGCAGGATGCAGACATCGTGATGCTGCTCTACAAGCCGAAGCCCGGAACGGAGCTATACGGCGTCGAGTGCGACCCCAACAAGACGCGAATTTTGAAAATCGACAAGCAGAAGGAGGGGCGGTTGGGTCGCTGGCCGCTGCACTTTGACGGAGCACACCAGCAGTTTTCGGTGATGACGGGGCCGGACGGTCACGCGATGATGCAGAAATTCGTAAATGCCGGACGCGCTGCCCGTCAAACGGCACGACCTCATGTGCCGGGGCAGATCGGTCTGCGGGAAATCAACGCAAACGACCCCAACTGCCCTTTCCCGGGGAAGGAGGAATGACATGCAGGTCGGAGACGAGATCATGCACAAGCCGTTTGTGCTGCGATATTGCAAAGACAGCAGCGAGACTGTCTGTAAGCGGGTGCCGTGCCGCGTGGAGTGGATCCACCTGTCGGGTCGGTTCGCCGTCGTGGAGCGAGACAATGGTCTGTATAGCTACCGCGAATGCGTGTGGTGCAACGAAAACAACAGAAACGAGGTAAAGAGACGTGAGAACAATAGCAATTATGAACCTGAAGGGCGGCGTGGGAAAAACCGTAACTGCCCTCACTTTGGCAGACGTGCTGCGCCGCGCCGGGAGGACTTCTGTGCTGGTTGACTGCGACGGGCAGATGAGCTTGACGCGGTTCTACCTGCCGGACTTCGACCCCGACACGGCTCCCAGCGTGGCGGACGTGCTCATGGGGTGCTCGGAGACGCTGTGGTACGACAACACCATTCCGCAGGACGCGCTGGGTCGCGTGCAGCTCCTGCCCGGCTCCAGCTCTCTCTACGAGCTGGACGTCAAGGCATTGAAGAGCAGCATCCGCAGCATCAGCTCTCTGCGCGGATTCCGTGACGCCGCCGCAGAGGACGGCGTTGACTACATGATCTTCGATTGCCCGCCTGGCTTCACTGCGGCCAGCTGCGCCGCGCTGATGGCGGCGGACGAGGTGGTGATCCCCACCGTCGTGGACGGCTTCTCCCTGCTGGGTGTGGGCGACATGATCGCCCAGGTCGCCAGTATGCGGCAGGCTAACGCCGCCATCAAGATTGCCGGTGTGCTGATTTGCCAGTGGCGCAACAGCGAATCTGTGCGGCAGGGCGAGGAGCTGCTGCGCCGTAACTGGACAGTGTTTGACACGGTGATCCGCCGAACGGAGAAGATCCCCGAGAGCACGTTCATGCAGCAGCCGGTCATGGACTACAGCCCCCGCAGCGCGGCGGCGCAGGACTACCGTGCGTGGGTCTGGGAGTATCTGCACGAGGAGGTGCGCGACGATGGCTAAGAAGTTCGACATCGGCGACTTCGCCAAGACTCTGGCGCAGCCGGTGCCCGAATCGGACACCGGACGGGAACAGATCGAGTATATCAGCGTAGATCTGCTGGACGACGATCCGAACAACTTCTACTCCCTTAGAAATTTGGATGAGCTGGCGGCGAACATCGCCACCGTCGGCTTACAGCAGCCCATCCGGGTGCGCGACGGCGAGAACGGGCACGTGGTGATCGTCTCCGGGCACCGGCGCACGGCTGCTATCCGCATGCTGGTGGCGGATGGGCGAGACGACCTGCGGGAGGTGCCCTGCATCCGGGAGCGCGGCGAAGTCTCGCCGGCACTGCAGGAGCTGCGTCTCCTGTACGCCAACAGCAGCACCCGCGCACTCACCTCGGCGGAGATCTCCCGGCAGGTGGAACGGGTGCGGGATCTGCTCTACCAGCTGAAGGAGGAGGGCTACGAGTTCCCGGGTCGTATGCGCGACCACGTCGCCGAAGCCTGCAAAATCAGCAAGAGCAAACTGGCGCGTCTGGACGTTATCCGGAAGAAGCTCGCGCCCGACATCCGAAAGGCTTACTGGGATAGCTCCAACGACGGCTGCTTGAGCGAGGAGGCGGCATATACCCTTGCCCGCCTGCCAGTTGCCATCCAGCGGGAGGTGGTAGACGCCTACCGGAGCACGGGGGAAAACAGCGGGCTGCGGTATATGTATGCAGGGCTGATCGAAGATGTGGCAAATACCGTTGAAAAAATCATCAACAAGAAAACGAAATGCCCGGACGGCGGGGATTGTTCTCACAGGGACGCACAGATCATCCATGGGGTCAAGTTTAGGGTAGGCAACCGCTGGGCGGACTGCGGCTGCGAACACGGGTGCTGCTCGACGTGCAGAACGCTCCAGAGCTGTAAGTCCGTTTGCCCGAAGATGTTGGACAAGCAGAAGGAGCTGAAGTCAGCCGCCAAGGCAGAGAAGCAACAGGCTGCGGCGGAGAAGGCGGCGCGGGAACGCCCGGCAATAGAGCGCATCGGCTCCATCTGGCAGCGGTTCGGGTCGCTGCGTGCACAGGCGGGCTTGACGCCGAAGCAGTACTTTAAACTGCTTGACTGCGAGTATAGCCGGCTGTCCGACAAGGCGGAATCTTACGAGACCGGTGCGGAGAAGCTGACTCCGGAGGCGGAGCTGCCCTTCGGCTACGGCGTCCACCTGTCTGATATAGACCGATATGTGGCGGCGGCTGACGCTCTGGGCTGCAGCATAGATTACCTGTTGATGCGTCCCGATGAACCGCGCATGGCGGACGCCGTCGCGCCTGTTCCTCGACCCGTCCCCGGTCAAACCGTTCTGGCGTCGTGGATGCCCGGCGGCACGACACCGGCAGAGCCGTGCGATGTTGTGGCGGACGTCGACCTCGGAGCCGGTGGCGGAGAGACGATGAGAATGACATGCTGCTGGAATGGGCGAGAATTCTGTATAGGCAAGAAGCGAGAGCCAATAGATATGGCGGTGGTTCGCTGGATCGCGCTGCCACCCGTGGAAAAGGAGGACGGAAACGATGATTAACGTGAAGATTGACAAGGGCGTCGGTTCCATGACGTTTGCCGGAAGCGGGTCGGACGTCACTGTCGACCTTGTGACGATTGTGCACAGTCTGTATACTCAACTTTACATGCGCTCCGGCGCGTTAATAGCCAACGGCTGTAAGCGCGTGCTTATAAATATGCTGGCTCGCGAGGATTCTCCTGTGTGGGATGTGGAATTGGATATGGGTTCGACATCTGCCTTCTATCTGGAGGGAGACGCGGCGAAGGCTATGCTGGCGCGTCTGCGGAATGCTGAGGGGGGGCGGCAGCATGACGATAGTTGACATGACGAAGGAGCAGTGCGCCGAGCTGGCGAACTACCTGCGCTCTATCCTGAACAAAGGCATGGGCGCGGGCTGCTTCGATAAAATGGAAATGCTGGTTTTGGCTCGTCTCGCCCTGGAATCGGCGGAGGATTTGCCGGAGAACATCCGTTCTCCGGCACCCCCCCCTCCTACGTCGATGGACTCGTCCTCTGATTCTCCCCGCGCCCGCGGCGGCGCGGCGGAAGCCGCCGAGTTTAAGCGTGCTACGTTGGCGCGGCTGGAGGAGTACCGCCGTGCCGGAGGGATGGGCAGCTTCACGCCGCTGGCGGTACGGTGCAAGGACGTTGACGGCGAGTCCATCACGCCGGAGCTGCTTGGGCGGATGCTGAACCGGGAGCGGTTCCCCATCGGCATTTGGCGGTCAGTTGCCGCCGCGCTGGACGATATGGAAAAAGCGCAGACTTTGGAGGTGATGAAGTAATGGACGCTGTGAAGTATTTGGAGACGCGAAAGCGTATGTCTTTGAGCGGAGATTTGTCCCTTGTCCATCTGATGGAAGACGCCGTAGACCCGGAAGTGCTTGTAAGAGAGGTCGAGAGGTGGTCTGCGTCGCATCCTCTCGAAACACGGCAGAGCGTGTTCTTGAAGCAGTACCCGGAGGCGAGTATTAGCGAACATGGTGTGCTGCTGGTATGTCCCTGCCCAATTTCTGCATCGCACAGGAACGCACATGGCGGCTGTGCAACCATTGGTCGCAGATGCGACGACTGCCGCCGCGAGTTCTGGATGCAGGAGGTGGAGTGATGTCCGGTGCTACAAGATACGACAAGATGTGTCACTCCGTTTTTAGCGGGAACGGAGACGGGAGCGATTTTCTTTTGAGAGACACGAGCATACACTGCGGTAGTTGCGGACGGAATCTCTCTGTGTACTATTGCGAAGAAGGGTTATTCCTTGTGAGTTGTGAGTGTTGCAAAAAACGCGCGCTGGTTAAGGCGAAAAATCCGAAAGAGGCAGCATACAAAACCTTTGCCCACAAAGTTGGTTCAATAGACGAAATGGGAGAGGAAGATGGAGGTAGTGAAGAGTGAGTAAGTTTGTGATATATCTGAAGTCGGGGCAGTGCTTTGATGTTGTCGCCGATAATATCTCATGCAAATACAGTCAAATATCGGGCGAACTTCTATCTATTAAGTGGTCTGGCACAACACAGAATACTCCGTTATTTATCGACATCGCGCAGGTCGCTGCCGTTGTTCAACTGTTCGGAGGGAGTGCTGGCAATGACGGATAAGGAACGCCTCGCCGCCTACGAGGACAGTGGGTGTGCGCCGGAGGAAGTCCTCCCGAAAGGTAAAGCAGACGAGATCGCACTGAAGCTGATGCGTCTTGCTGATTTGGAAAGCCTTTGCAGCTATGACCGACTGCGAGAGCTGGCTGAGGCCGACAAGGACGGGCGCATAGGGGTGCTGCCGGTCGGGACTGACTGCGCAATGCTTGATACAAGTTATCCAGAAGACCCGCGACTTATAAAAAGAGTGCACTTTGCAGTCGCCTATGTGAGCGAAGGGATCGTGTTTCGCCAGCCATACAACATCTTCCTTGAAAATATTGCTGCTGGGTACATTTCACCGTTGAGCGAGGAGGCGGAGGAAGCATTGGAGGCAATGAGAGGGGAGGATGTGACGTGATAGCGAAGAGCGACCTGGTCTGTCCATGGCTCCCGTCTACTTTGGTGAGTGATGACGGCGGACGCGTGATGGCGTTTGCGGACTGTTACGGAATGCGGTGTCCATATTGGGGAATCGTCGACATGGTGAGAGGCGCCGACGGCAAGTCTCAATCCGTTTTTGGGTGCCGCCGCGTGAGCGAGGTTTTTTGCAATGAGTGACCGAGAGTTGATCGCCGCGCTGCGGCGGCTCCGGGTGCAGACCGGAAGTCTCGTTTGTTTCGGCTGTGGCTATGAGCACAACTGCGGCATCCACGGCTGCCGCATCCTCCGCGATGCGGCGGACAGGCTCGAACGCCTTACCGGAGATCCCGGCAGCCAGAAGGTGATGGAGTACCGCGATGGCAGCTAAGGTGAACCCACGCCGCATCCCGCGCACCCAGCGGGATGTGGACGCCGCCTTTGATCGCGGTATTGCCGAGGGACTGAACCACGGCATTGAGCTGATGCTCTATGTGCTGATCGACAAGCACGCCGCACCCATGGAGGACGTGCAGCAGCTGTCTGGCGAACTGAACCACGCCGCCGAGTGTGTGGCTGGCGGCTATATTACGTGGGCGGACATCCGGAAGATCTTGAAGGAATACGATGTGGAGGTGGAACTGACATGACGCCCAGTGAACGACCCATTGACGTCATCCGCGATTATTTGGCAGACCCTGACGTCCAGCTTCCGGCGAAGGTGTACAGCGCGATCCTGCTTGCTGTTGAACTGGTGGAGGCAAAGGAGCGTGCGGCGGAGCTGATGGAGGAGCTGACGTGACGGATTCTGACGGCAGACGCTATGTGATCGTCAGGCAGCGCGCCGGCTACATGGTCAAGGCATTTGTCACAGACAACTATTCCTACCTTGGACGGTACGGCAGACGGGCGGCGGCAAAACGCTGCCGTCCCGCCTTCAGCCGTTCCAGCGTGGACAGACTGGAGCTGCGCCTCGCGCTGTTCGGCTTTGACGGCATATTCTATACACTGACCTTCGACGAGGACAACGTGCCACCGGATTGGGCGGGCGTCAAGAAGGCGTGGGAGCGATTCTTGAAGCGGCTGAAACGCTGCCGTGGCTCTCCGGTGGATTACTACGTCTACCGCATCGAGGGGCTTCACGGGGAGCACCGCTGGCACCTCCACGTTTTCCTGCGGCAGCAGGATTTCAGCTTCGCCGAGGTGCAGCAGGCGTGGGACGGTCAGGGCGAGATATGGGCGGAGACATGGAACCGCGCCCGTGTGCTGGCGACCTCCGATGTGGACTGCCGCGGTTACCGAGGACTGGCGACCTACATCACGAAGGAGGTGCCGGAGGTGGGGCGTCACCCGTGGGGATGTTCTCGAGCGTTGAGCAAGCATATCCCGCCTCCCACCGTCACGCCGTCCAGCACCGGCGCGATTCGCCCTCCGCCCGGCGCGGTGCCCATGCTTTCGGAAGAGAAGTCCTGCCCACGCCTTGGAAGCTGGGGCGTCTACGGTTACAGCCGCTATCTCTTGCCGGAATAGTTAGTACTTTTATTTTAAATCTAAGGTAATTATATATATACTATACTCTTAAGATAGAATTACCACTTATCTTGAAATCTAATGATTATTTACGGACAAAACAGCAAATGAGGTGAAAACGCTTGCGAATAACAACGGAATACGGTAAAATAGTCCCAAGGAACGATGGCTGGTTGACATGTCCCAGGTGCAACCGGAATCGTCACTTCCTGCGAGTGTTGCCCGGCACGGCTGCTGAAGAGCTGCCGGTGTACTGCCGGGACTGCAAAACGGAAATCATCCTGCATATCGAGCAAGAGGCCAGAGCGTTGAACGCCGGAGCCCATGAGTAGACACCACACGTTGGTGCTGCGTCATGGTCTCCGGCGTTTTTGTTTTGCCGCGAGGTGATAGCCGCGAGCCGGAACGCCGGAGCCAGAGACGGGAGAAACGCATGGGAATTTCAGCAGGCAGGCTCGCGGAGCTGCGCGGGCTTCTTGAGGCGGGAGCGGAGCACGAGTTCTACTCTTGGCCGGAGTGGCGTCGGCTGCGCCGGGAGGTGCTGACGGTGGACAACTGCGAGTGCCAGGAGTGCAAGCGGCGCGGCGTGTACTCCAGAGCCAGCATTGTCCACCACGTCCGCCATCTGCGGGATCGCCCCGATTTGGCACTGTCCGTCTACGATGGCGATTCCCGGCAGCTGGAGGCCGTCTGCAAGCGTTGTCACGAGGAACTGCATCCGGATAGCCAGCGGCAATACACTCCGTCTGCGCCGCCTCTGACGCCGGAGCGGTGGGATTGACCCCCCCTCGGAAAAC